>Ga0116164_10001233_pt1 | contig 19630 bp, 23 predicted proteins | sample AD_UKC109_MetaG_FD_89888 | JGI IMG/M metagenome (GOLD analysis project Ga0116164, IMG submission 89888) | Active sludge microbial communities of municipal wastewater-treating anaerobic digesters from Hong Kong - AD_UKC109_MetaG | ecosystem: Engineered > Bioreactor > Anaerobic > Digestate... | reverse complement strand
TGAAGAATCAGACGCGGTATATGTTATGGACACCGTTTTTGAGGCTGAGGAAATTACCCGGATGGCGCGGTATATTTTTGACCATCCGGACGGCCCTGTTTCACCAAGTAACCACCCGCAATTCCTAACAAACAAACCGGATAGGCTTTTGCTTGGCGTAAACTCTTTTGCTTGGCTTTGGCTTGCGGCCGGGTACGCTTCCGTTGCACCTGATAACATACGCTTGCGGTGGAATGTTATTTACAAAAACGGGACCAGCGATTTTGATTTTGTAGACTACTTGCCCCTGGCGCCATACCAGGTACATTGCTTTAATGTAAGCCCGCTAAAGCTGAAAACTATTTTCTCACTTACGGACCTTGACGATGTAAGTCATTATTTTGTAAGGGCTGAGGCCTGGAGTTCAGGAGGAAGCCTATTGCAAACCGTAGGATGGGAGACGTATTTTGCAATAGAGGAAATTTGCGAAAACGTCATTGACGTATATTTTAAAACACCACCAGGAGGAATAGGCACCTTGCTTTGCGAAGTTCAGGAAAAGGAAATTATACAGGAAGGAACAGAAATATGCCTGGACACGCCTTGCAGCTTGACAAGGGTCGAAAAGGCAGCATACGGAGGCCGGGGTGTAAACCAGATCAGGAACTACGAAAAAATCACATTAAAGGCTAGGCGCAATTTCACGCCGGAAGACGTGGCTTATTTCAGGGGTTTAAAGGCAAGCGCTGAACGTTGGATACAGGTTGAAAATACATACCTGCAATTCAGTTACGACGCGGACCTGCTTTATACGGCCAAACGGTTATTGGTAGACCCTGGTGGTGTAAAAATATACCAGACAGGAGAGTACATTGATTTGGTGATAACTGGAAGCATTGGAGACGTTGACGTTCAAAACCCTAAAGGCGTATAAATGGCACAGCGAACGCACATACGAGTAAAACTGACTCCTGAGGGGCAAAATATTCTTGGCACTACCGAGGGGTGGGCGGTTCTTGACCTTGACCCAGGTTTTAGCACGCGAGTTTCAAAGGACGTGAACAAGCTTTCTGATATAAACACCCTAAACACCGATGGCGTACTTTCAGACACCGTACCTTTTTCCCTTACCAATAACGCAGCGTTCATTGATTTTAGCAGCCCAATAATTACAGACAATTACGACAATGGTATTGAGGCAAGGTTAATAATTGACAGCCACGAATTGCCATTTGATAGGATTTGGATAAAGAATAGGGACGATGTTAACAAGCGTTGGGAATTTGAATTTCGCAGAAGCCCTAACCATTGGCTTGAATTGGCAAGCGAAAAGCGGCTCAATACTATTTCATTGGGCCAAGTAACATTAGATGAAGCAACTGTTACAGACGGATGGGCAGAGCAATTGTATGTGGATGGAGAGGCCGTTGAAAGATGGATACCAACAGATTACGGAGGGTGGGTTGACCTTGCGGAGCATTTGCAGTTTACGGACGCTCCGGTAAAAGGCGTCTGGATTGAAGACATGCGGCCGTGGCTTTCTGAGTATTACCTACTTAAACAAGGTTTCTGCGAAATAGGCTGGAATCTGGAAGGTGAAATTTTGAACTCAGATTGGTTTAGGGCACAATTTTGCTACATACTAAGCCGGGAATACTATACACAAAGTAACGGAGGGCTGCATAAGATCATTTTACAGTCAACCACTGACTTTACAATAAACCAGCTTGTATCAATACCAATACTTCTGGACGACTTACAATATGACCCAGGTAGTAATAACATACCAGAAAGCACGGTTTACGTAGGCGGTATATACAACACATTGCCATTCAAAGCAAAATACAGGTTTGTTTTTAGCGGATATGTTGAAAACACGACCGCAGGATCAGAGGAATGTACGTTTAATATCGGGGATTATTCGCTGACTACTGGATTACTTGGCCAGCAATACTACGAGGAAACATTCAGCTTCCAGGCAAGCCAAACCAGGTACATACAAATAGATCAGGTTGTTGAGGTTGAAGTTGGTGCCAGGCTGGCATGGGTTTTAAGTCCTAATTTCAATGTAGCAATAAAGCTACTAAAGGGATTCAGGGTGATAATAGAGCCAGCAAATAAGAGCCTGGTACGTGGCGACGTGGTAACGCTTAACAAGCTGATAAACAGCGAACACATTTTGCTGGACCTGTTCAAAGGTGTTATTCATAAGATAAACGGACGCGTTTATACTGATTGGGATAATAGGACAATTCAGGTGTTCCCATACAGGACAACGGTAATAGGGTCCGATATTGTAGCCGGGTTTATAAAAGACGGGGAGACGCCGGAGGATATTACAGAAAAGGTAGTTTGTGACAGCATTGTAATGAGCCGTATAAAGCAGGATTTAAACAGGTACACACAGCTTTCATTTGCAGACAGTACAGACGCATATATTGAAAGCCTTAACCTGGTAGACCCGGCACATAGCAGGACTGTTCTAAACTCAATAGAACTTCCGGATGACACAACGGAGCTACAAAATCCATTTTTCGAGCCAACATTGGAGGGGCAAAATGATGAGCTAAAACTAGCAAAAAACATTGGCGCCGTCCGGTCCCTTCCAACTCCATACTTGCCCAGGCTGTACGACAACACCAATAGCGAAAGGTCATTTATTATAGGCCCAAGGACGCTTTTCTTTTATGGTGACGTTAGTCAATACGATCAAGATAAAGACCTTAAAACCGCTTTGTTTTTTGAGGGTGGAATAGCGCTAAAGCAATTTGGGTATGGCTCGCAAATTCCTACACTACCGTTCCACTCGGACGCTGAGCCTACGCTAGATGGGTCATTGGTGTACGGGGTGAATAAAGATGATATGTATGTAAATTTCTACTTGGGTTCATTACAGCGATTGAAGCGCGGAACATACCTTGACGTTCTGCTTTACATGAGCAGCAATGATTATGCAAGATGGGACTTTAGAACGCCATTTACATTTAAGTTTAACGGCCGGAAGATTATAGCCCTAATGGAATCAATACGGGACTTTGCGCACGCGCTTGATATAACAACCCCGGTAAAGTTTCTGGTAGAACCTTCAGATACTTCATGTTGTGACGGCCCATGCGGTTGCAAGTTCAAAGAGTGCGATTTTTACCAGGACTTTGGTCAATATATGACGCAGGACACATTAGATGCGCTAAGCCTTACCAGTTTTAAGGTTAATGGAGTTGAGCAGCTAGACGGCGCCGTTGATTTCGGGCTATTGAATGTAGTTGAGTTTGGGGAAAAGCAATTTGTCACAAACTTGGTTGACACGCTAAACGACTTGGCGATCGACTACTTTACATTCAGGCCAAGCACAACCGATTACCCGCTAAAGGTTGATGCAAGGTTTTTCAAAATAAAGTGGCCTAGTTGTTGGTCATTTGAAATAATAATAGAATCAGGTGAGGGAGAGGTTTACAGGTATCGGGACTACGATATGGCACAGCAATGGTTTGACGCCTCTTGGGCTGCAATGGGATATGGAGCAGACCCGGTAAGTGAGCCGCAAAATTGCGTAATAACGGCTGAGTATTAAAGCAAGAAATATGAACTTTGAAACACTATTTATTTGGGGTCTATTACTTCACCTGATTGGTGACTACATGCTGCAAAGCGACAAAATGGCCGTAGAAAAAACGAAAAGCCATTTTTGGGCAGCCTTACACAGCGCAATACACGGGGCTTTGTTCTTTTCAATACTTCCCGCTTGGCTATGCGCTTACATAGCAATAACCCATTTTTTGATAGACCGTTACAGGTTGTCTATTTTTTGGCTAAGGCTTATAAACTGGAATTTTAGAGGGGGGCATTTTTTAGGACAAGACCATAAAAAGGCGGCGGCAATATCATACTTAGTAATGATTGCAGTTGATAACACGATGCACATAATATGCAACACGTTTGCAATCTGGTTACACACCAAATAAAAAACGCCAACCTGCAAGCAGATTAGCGTCCTCTTTCATCAAAGTTTCCACGTTTCAAGTGAAACAATAGGACAAAATTAAAGCAACGTTATGAATATTACAAATGAACAGGAGTTTTTCGATAGCGAAAAAATTGTACAGGAAATTGTAATACCTAAGAAAACCAAGTATGTAAAACTTGGGTCATTTAGGCCAAAGATCAACGGAGGCAGAATATACATTTACAACCCTGAGAAAAAGATACTTGAAAGGGCTTTGGTGACAACTTCAGACGAAGTTGCCATTGGAGAAGGCAATAAAGTCATATCAAATAAAAGGATAGACATTGTTCCTGGTTGCGCTTACATTGAAGCGATTAACCTTAAAAACGCAAAAAAGAAACTACTAAAAGGGAATGGTAATTATATACAATTTTACACCAAATAATTTTGATTAGTGTAATTAACTACTTATCTTTGTATCATTAAACGGTACAACGATGATTAATAAAGATTTCAATTCTATTTTAGGTATTATAAAGGCTTTCCCTACTGAAGAAAAGTGTATTGAACACCTGGAAGCATTGCGCTGGAATGGCAACCCGGTTTCTCCTTTTGATCCTGAGTCGAAAGTTTACAAATGTAAAGGCAACAAATACAAATGTAAGAATACGGGTAAATACTTCAACGTTCGTACCGGAACCATGTTCGACAATACAAAGGTTGAGCTTCAGAAGTGGTTTATTGCAATGTGGCTTATCACTTCCCACAAAAAAGGTATTTCTTCGCTACAACTTTCCAGAGACTTAGATGTCACGCAAAAGACCGCCTGGTTTATGAATCACCGTATTCGTGCTTGTTTTGGAATGGAAAACGATTCTAATCCAGACCTGAACAACGAAGTTGAAATTGACGAAACTTATGTTGGTGGCAAGAATAAAAACCGTCACGCTGATAAGAAAGTAAAGGGCGCACATGGTCGCAGTAGCAAAGACAAAACGCCAGTAGTAGGAATGGTTGAAAGAAAAGGGTATGTGTTTGCTTACACAGTTCCACGCGTATTACCCACCTAACGGTGGTAGTGCCCACCCTGATGGTTTTCCTAATTATTTTTGACATGTTACGATACGTCTTAAATTAGGTTAAAAAATCACTCCGAAAACTTGTCAAAAGGTCTCTCGAATTAACCTGCTGAAGGAGTAGTTACAGCTACTCCTTTTTTTATTGCAAAAATTGTATCAAAAACTTTTTGTTTTTTTTACGCCGTTTTGCTATTGTTTTTTCAAAGAAAAGTATTACCTTTGTGTAACACAAAAGGGGAGAGTTTTCCGCTCCAACATTGGCTAATGAGACCAACTGGAAACGGAACGGCACTTTTTCAGCCTTACTCCTATAGTTTTTTTTTCTCAAGCTAGCGCCGCTATTCTTCTTCACCGGATAGCGGCGTTCGCCATTTACCCCTAAAGGTACGGCTATTAAGACTTCCAGACAAGTGTTTTCAAAACATTTTGGAGGGTAGAATTGATTGCACTAAATTATTTCAAATAAATTATTTATAATTTAATGGTTTATAGCTCGCTCAAAAACAAATATTTAGATATATTGATATTTATCTATATGGGTGTAAAAACTAGGCAAATACACCTTTCTTGAGTCTAAAATTTTGTGTAAACTTGTATATAGTCACCAAGGGAATTTTATCTTTACGACATGACACACCATCAATTCAATTTTAAGGTTAATAGCAACGGAGATATTGACGAGACGTTATTTCAGATAAAAGACGCCCCAAACTTCAAAGAAGCATGGATTAAATTCAGGCGGTTACACCCAAGAAGTAAGGAGCCGTTTAGCACAAACAAGCTAAGGTATGACGTATGGATGCACCATATCAGGGAAGCAGAAAAGCGACCAAAGCTTACAACAATTGTACTAGACACAAAGGAGATTGAAGATATAAGGAGATTGTACCGAGTAAGGAATTTTGACCACTTCATAAAAGAGACAAAAGAGATTTATATCAAAATTGCAAAGTGCTTTCCTGGTTCACAGGTTTACGCATGCGGATCAAGAGTAAGGGGAGATTACATTGGCACAAATAGAACATTGCTGGATAATATGGCAATTAATGAAGCGAGGGAAGCGGCCGGAATGCGTAACCGAATAACGCCAAGCGACTACGATTTTTGGGTAGATCCAGGCGCGTTACAATGCGGGGTACTGCCGCCAAGCGCAGACAGGTGCAAACTCAGGATACCAGAACACGAAAAGGTGGCTATACCTATGCAATTTACAGATAGCAATGAAGCTGGTAATTAATTTGCAAAATCAAAGAAAAATATTCTGCAAAACGTTGAAAAATTATTCCTTATGGACGTAATGACTTGGGATTTTTCAAAACTACCAGACAGCGAACTACCTGGAATTGAAAAAATGCTAAAGGCGAAGGATATTGTAGGGCTAATTAAGGTTCATGACAAATACAACCTTTCGCCTTATCCTTATTGCTGCTCGGCACCGGATGGCGTTTTGAATTGGTTTCAGGATTACATAAACAAAAAACGGAAGAGCAATGCACCAGTATCAATCAACATCGGGATTAACAGAGGAAGCGGCAAGAATTGACAAATGGTTATCAGACGCGGTAGTTGTAGCTCATGAGTTAGCAGGCGCTAAATTAATGTGCGGAGGAAGCACAATTTGTTTGCCAAAAGATATTTGTATTTCCCTTTACAAAAAAGGAATACTTTTTAGGCAAGCAAACGGTGAATACACTTTCGGATTTTACCATGACTACGGAACAGGTTGCGAAAGTCAAAGCGTACAGGTTTTTGTAAAAACAACAAAAGTTAAAACGGACTGTAAGATGTCCGTAATAATTCATAGATGAGCACAGCCAACGCACAGCAAGATAAATTCGAGCAGCGAAGCGTTGAATTGTACGCTTTGTTTGGCGACCCGGTAGAAACATACAGCGAACTACCGGATTCATTCAAAGAATTTGTATCCCTGATAGGATACATAAGGGTCTGCAATTTACTGGTAGTTAACGACTTGAAGCGCGGTCGATCAGAGTTTCAATGCGCAACGAAATACGGGATTAGCCGCGCTCAGGTAAGGCATATAAAGACCACAAACAGCCGTGCAATGCGGCGAAACTTGGCTAAAAAGTAGCCAAGCACTTACCTGAACGTTCCCCAAAAAAAGGCTTTTGGTACCACCTTTGTGTTCATACAACCGTATGAGCGAAGCCGCAAACACATTACCTACTTACGAAAACAGGGGCGTTGAACGCCTGCTGAGTATGGGCAATTTGTTTATTGATTTCAACTTTGGAATAACGCAGCTAAATCAATACCTGGCAGATTTATCAGAATTGAAAAGCGGCGTACCATACGCAAGTCTTGGAATATCAGAGCGCAGACAGTCTACAAACCCGTATCTAATATCCAGCCCTGGCACAGCCAAGCAAGACACAATATCAGACCCTTACATTCTCAGAAACCAAAGCCTTACCGCGCCTGGTTCAATTGCCGTAGTTAAACTTGAAGGTGTAATGACCGCTCAAGATGGAATAAGCAATTACGGAATAGGAAGGACTATCACAACACTAAGGAGCGCATTCAACAACCGAAATATAAGTTCGGTAATAATGGAAACAAATAGCGGCGGCGGGCAAGCTACTGCTATGTTTATGATTACAAGCGCACTTTCCGAAAGGAACAAGCCAGTAGTAACATTTGGTCATTACGCAGCTTCGGCTGCTTACGGGGCTGCTTCAGCAACGGACGAGATTGTAGCCTCTGGAAAGAATGCAGATTTCGGTAGCATAGGCGCTATGTGGTCAATTGATATGGAGTTCCTGGCATGGTACAAAGAGACGTTCCAAGACTTTTACGGGAAAGACGCGCCACGGAAAAACGAGGAATTGCGCGGGGCTTTGGAAAACAATTTCAAGCCGATACAGGATTCTGTCGATCAATTAACGGTAGACTTTCACAATATGGTTAAGGCTAACAGGCCGTTAACCGGACAAGAGGCATACCAAAAAACTACCCTTTCCGGGGCAATGTTCAGCGCTGAGGAAGCAAAACGTCGCGGACTTATTGACGGAATAGGGAATATGGATTACGCAATTAAACGCGCCCTCGCTTGGGCTGACAAATACTAAACTAAATCACAACACCATGTGGGAAATTGGCAAAAGCAAATTCTATAAAGAAATAATGTCCTCTTTAGCAACATTCTTTGGAAAAGAGGAAGCAACGGAAGCTGAGCTTCATCAAGAATTGAAAGACTCAGGCACCATTGAAAGCATTAACGCAAAGGCGCTGGAGGCCGCAGAAGCGGCGGTATCTGATAAGCTAAAACAAGCTGAAACAAAGGCTGCTGATTTGCAAACGCAGATTGACACGCTAAGCGCAACTGTAACAGATCAGCAAACGCAGATTGAAACCCTGCAAGGAGAGGTTACAGAAAAGGACAATACTATTGCCACTCAAAACACCAAAATAACCGAACTGCAAACGAAGATTGCAGGACATATTGCAGGAAAGAAAACTACCGAGGAAGGCGCTCCGGACACCCCGCCCCCAGCAGGACCAGGATCAGGCGGTAACAAAGACGCTCAAAACATAATGAGCAACAAGGAGCTTGAAGAACTCCTAAACGTATAAAAAACGAAACAGGCCAACCAAAACGGCTTATCAATAAACACAAACGCACAAAAATGATTAAGGTACCAGCAGGCTCGTTCGGATTTGACCCAACCGGGGAAGCCATTACTATTGATAGCAACGCAGCCGGAAACTACATTCGAGTTAAAACCGGAGCATGGTTGCAGATATTTCGCCGCAGAGGCGTAGAGCTTTCATCCGTTACCCAAAACGAACTTGGCTTGTTTACACAGCTCAAAGTTGATGGTTACGGAAAGGCAAAATTCCAAACAATTAACCCGGCCTACCACCTGTTTCGCCCACGCCAAAACGGATGCTCATGGTCGCCAAACGGCCGCATTCGCAAAGGACTTGTTGAAGTTGACACTTGCCCGATTGAATACCAAGGCGAACAATGTCCGGATGTTTATTGGAACAGTTGCATGGAAGCGCTGTTCGGACCCGGAAACCAAGTTCGAGACCTTAACAGCTCTCCGGAATTAAGAAAACTGCTTGTCGAAACACTTGCAACCCTGGCGACTGGACTTGGAAATTCTTACAATGAGCTTGTCCACTTTGGCCTACACCCATTAATTGAAGAATACGACACAAGTGGAAACTTTGCCGTAGATGAAGAAAGATGGGACGATTTCTACAACCAAATGGTAGGAACGACTGACCGCCCGAACAACTGCTCCGGTATTGTTACCCTTATGGACGCCCTTGCAGATGAAGGAGAGCCGGGGTATGATATTGATATTCCAAATACGGATATTGACGCAAACAACAACTACACCGGAGACATTGTAGCCCTGTTTGAAACAATGATTGCAAGCGCTAAGGCTGAACTTCGCCTTATGGCTAAGCGCGGTATTCAAATGGGAAGCGGCGTAAAGCGTTACCCTGTTATTCTTGCGACGACTCCTGAGTTCAGAGCCTACGAAGATTACCTGACAGCAAACTTCGCGCATAATCCGCAGCTTATAAATTACGTACTTGTAGGAACAGATGGCACAAGCAGAATGATGCCTGGCGTATTGCACTACAAAGGTATTCCAGTAGTTGAATGGGACGAAAGCTCTTGGTTTGACGAGATCGTTGGAACAAATTGCCACCGTGTAGCCCTGGTTGCACCTGGAACCTTCGGTATTGCTTCAGACGTACAAAACATCGAAAACTCATTCAACCCTGGCACCGGCCTGAATATTGTTCAGAAGCTTGACGCCCCATATTTGGGCAAAATCTACATGGACACCACGCTGCGTTGGGGTACAGCTATTGCCGACAAGGATTTTATAGTGTACGCAAGAAACCTGGCCCCTGTTCCGGAATAAGCGGCCGTACCGTAAACAATAAACACATAAAAATTACGACAACATGGCGTGCGCATTAACCACACTTAACAGTACCACAGGATGCCCCGATAACGAAGGCGGCGTTACACACTCATACGCATGTAAGCTTGAGGACATTTCTTCAATTACAGTAACCTCTGGTGTTATTTCGGCATTGACAATGGCAAGCACAGGTCTATTCAAAAAACTTGAATACGACAAGAATGAAACCAGCCGTTTTGATCAACCAGGGGAGCGTACCAATGAAGTTGGCTCCCTGAAATACAGCCAAGAGGCGTTCATGCACTTTGGCGGCATGTCTTCAACCTATAAAGCATGGGCCGACGACGCTGGCGATTGCTGCAAGCTTGTATTCATTCACCGGCTTACAAACGGCAACGCCGTTATCCAAGGCATTGAAATTGACGCGGGCGCTTCCGGAGGATTTACCGGGACCAAGATCAGGGACACTAAAATTGTTCCTTCTCAAATGAGCGGAACCGCAGCCGAGGAGGCCAGATTGGAGGTTATCGTACAGGGAAGATCGAAAAAACTTGCCCCGTTCACGGACCTTACTGACACAGAAATTGAAGCATTGTAAATATGGCGTACCAAGTAAAAAAGGAATTTAGCAACAAGCTTGAGCTAACTACGCTTTTGAACGGCAAAAGGATAGCCTTAGTAGAAAAGTTTGACTACAAAGAGCCTGATACCGCAAAAAAGCCTGGTAAGGTGGTAACCATACCACAAGCCACGCAAGCAGAGCTAAAGGCACTTTTTGAACAGGGTAACCCTTGTATTGAGTTCATTGATAAAAAGTCCGGAGGTTCAAACCAGGAACACGGCGAACAAGATAAACCAGAACAGGATAAACAGGAATAAGTAAATGGCAAACGGATGTTGCGACGAGGACCCAATAGTAAAGGTACCTTTAGACGAATTAAGGGGTAAAAGGTCCGGGTCAAAAACTAAGTTTACCAATTTGGTCAACATTACCAATCCTATTCCTGGAGAGATTGAGGACGACAGCAAAATAAGTAAGTTTTTCAGCGAATACAAGCTGGTCCCTTACGCTGGCTCCGATAACAAAACTGGTCAATCTTTGCTGCTTTGGGAATTAATGCTCGCGCAATTGTCAGAAACGGCAAACGCCTGCATACGAAAAACAACAGCATACGTCATTGGGAGCAGGGCAAAGTTTGTAAGAGCTGAAGACCCGGAATATGACCCTGGTACTGAAACAACCGAAATGACTGCATCTGAAAGCGCTACTTATGAGCAGGCGCTAAAAGAACGGGTAGAGTTTTCGGGTGGCGTTAGGAAGTTCCATAAGAACGTTTCAAACTCTTACCAAAAAACCGGAGACGCTTTTGTTGAACTTGTTATTGCCGAGTTTGAGGGGCAAAAAAAGGCGGTAGTTAAAAACATAAAGCGCACGCACGCTATGTACAAACTAACGAAAAAAGACGCTCCCAGGGTGCTTGCAATTTCGCCAGTTTGGACTTCCGAATACCTGAAAGAAAACGCGCCAAGACTTGTGCCTATTTACCCGCTTTTTGTAAAAGGCGAAAACGGAGAAATAAGGACGGTCTTTCACTTAAAAGCCGGGGAAGGTAATTGGTACGGTAGGCCAGAAAGTTCAGGTTCAGACCTTTACAAATACCAGGAAGCACAGGACGCCATCTACAAGATAAAGCAAGCTTCAGCAAATTTTTTGGGGCAAATAATTATCGAGGTTGAGGACGACGGAGAGGACAATCCTGGCATTGACAATGAGGATGCTCAAAAAGCTGGATTTGACAGCTTTGCGGACAGGATGGAGTACAACTACACGCATAAGTCTGAGGACCCTAGTGGTGTGATTGTAACTTCAAGGCCATACGGATCGAAGCCAATGTTTGTTTTTCAGATCAAGCCAAATACAAACGAGAATTGGTATAAGGTAAATAGCGAGATCAGCGAACAGAAAATACTTAGATCGTACAACCTTTCGCTGAGGTTTATGGGCTTTGACGCTTCAAACGGATTTAGCCAGGAGGCTTTTATAAGTGACTACGTTATGAACGTTGAGCCTGTGATAAAAGAAATGAGGGCTACAATAATGGGGTTTACAAATGGGATATTGACGGCAATATGGAAAGAGATTGGAATGGAACAGTTGAACGATTTTTCCATAACGTTTGAAAGCCCAATAAGCAAGAGCGTAAAGGAATACAAGGACGCGCAAGGAAACAACAACCAAAATGGCAATAACAACATTAGCAACTCCGTATGAGGTAGTAAAGTACAGCCAGGCAGGCCGTGACTACCCTACCGACAAGATTTGCAACATATTGCCACAGGTTGAAGAGGAATTTGGGTATGACTGCTTAGGCGAAACGCTTTACGAATATTTGCTTGGAGAACTTGAAGCGTACCCTGATAATGTAGAAGATTGGAGCAGCGACGGAAGTTACGATATTGACGATTACGTAGTGCGGTTTGGTTGTCTTTATAAAAGCCTGATTGACTGCAACAGAAATGACCCAGCAGACGAGGTAGAAGGAGCATGGGAAGTGCCGGCAAGATTTGGGGATAATCAATGCGCAAATGACCTTTGGGACAACTATTTGAGGCAAATAATCGCGCTGAAAACATACGTGCTAAGTATAAACAGCACAAGCATGAAGTCAGGGCCAAATGGAATTACCGTTCTTGAAAACCCGGACAGATTTCAAGGCTCAGGAACAAGGACGGCAAACAAAGCAGAGCGAAGTGATTACAAAGTAGACCATCTTAAAACGATTGAAATAATAACAAGAAACATGCTCCGATGGGCGCAAAAAAAAGTAAGCAACGATTCTACATGCGAAGTTCCTTTAAGTTCAATGCTTGAATGTAACGGGCTTTGCAAACCGGCCAGTAAAAGCCGTAGGCGTTGGGGCTTTAAAGTTTAGGTAATGAGCCTGTATTTAAAAGCATTGAGATTAGCAGCAAAAGCCATTATCGTAAAAGAGAAGGTTGGAGCCGAGGAAGCAAAAAACAGGTTTGACATTTGCCTTACATGCGATAGAAGAAATGAAGAGGAAAATAAATGCGAGGAATGTGGATGCTTTCTTGATTTGAAGTGCGGATCGAAAGTAAATTGGAATGCAAAGAAGCTGAGGAACGAGATAACCCATTGCCCGCTAGGAAAGTGGGGAGACTTGGAAACAGCTAACTTATACAGAAAACTTGACAACAAACAACAGTTAAAAACAAGCAACGATGTTTAGAGCTATTAAAAATTACAATGGACAAAACGCCAACAATCTTGTAAAGGATTACGAGGCAACAACCGGGTGCTGTGGCGACGGCAACGCTGCTTGCCAGTACGACGTTACAATACCTACCGCTAACGCGGTCAACAATATCATCATTAAAGACCGGGAAGGCAATGACCTGGAATTAACCAGCGGCTTTCCTGTTACTGGTGCCGCCAACGTTGTAGCGGCTATCAAAGCTGCCATTGAGGCGGTAGGATACGAAAACGACGATGACGCGGTAGCTTCCGTAACTTCTGAAACTTCAGGATCAAATACCATTTACCATATTACGGGAGACCTTACGGTGGTAAGCATGAAGCATAACACTTCGACTACCGTAGCTGCAACGGCAAAATGTACCAGAATCAACCGTTGTACATTCTTTTACGCTTGGGGCGGTAATGCCTCAGCCGTTGACTTTGTTATCAATGGCGGTACCGCTGAGGACCTTGGTCCATTCACATTGGCCGGAAGCACAGCGGCGCAAGTACAGGCTGGAATTGAAGCCCTGGCCGACTGGCCTAGCACGGCCATTGCAAACGTTGTTGAGACGGCCACCGCTTTTGAAATTACGATTACAGACAACGCTACAAACTCGTTCAATATTGACGACAACGCTTTTGTACGTTCTGATTGTGCCCCTGCTTACGAAGCATAATAGTCACCACCAATTACGCTACCTAAGAGCCTGCTTGCTTTGTCAGGCGGGCTCTTTTTAAATAGATAAACCCGGATGTCAACGGCTAAAAAGGCAGTTTTTAAGGCGGCAGTAGTAAACGTAGAATTGAAGCACGGAAACACGTTTCGGTTATACAGCCTATTCAAAGACAAGACGGGTACCGAGTACGATTTCACAGGGGCAACGGCAAGAATGAGGGTTGCCAAGAAGTCTGACAATTCAGACGTAGAGGATTTTGATTCAAGCGGAAACGGAATAACATTCCCGGTTCTTGGGGTGGTGCAGGTGCAAAAGCTTAGCACAAAACTTTGGCCTGCAAACTGCATACTGATTTATGACCTGGAAATAACATTGGTAAGCGGGGATGTAAGGACGTTTTTAGAGGGCGAAGTATTATTAACCAAAACTGTAACGGAACCTGTTTAATGGCAGATACTATTTACATATTGGTTGACGAATCAACACAGGAAGTAACGGTAGATGATAGCCCTATTGAAGTTACTATGCCGTGCATTGTGGCATTTAATTTTCAGGGGTCTATTGAGGCGTTTTTTGCAAACCTGCCAGCATATACAAGCAACCAGGAGGCTATTGATGACGGGCTATCCGTAGGCTCTCCGTATTGGGCGGCGCAAGGAAATTTTGAAAACAACGAAGGGAGCCTTGTTAGAGTAATTTGATTAAAACATGAAGCAACTATTTTACATATTACTTTCAGTATTTTTTCTTTCGAGTTATCAAGCGAAAGCGCAAGCGCCATTTACATTTGAATGTATTTGCGACTACGTAACTGAAGCGGATAGCAATTGCGATATATGTAGCTCTTCAATTCAAAGCAGGCTTTTTTGCGGATTACTTATCTATAAGGACAGCGTTGCTTACAAATGGATAGACGCGCCTTACATTATCAAATTTAACGGGTACAACGCCACGTTTCAGGAAATAATACCAAGCGCTGAGACAATTACAATTAGTCTTTTCGGCACGAATTACGGAACGCTTGACAGCCTGAAAGACGCGGTAGAATGCCCGTGCAATGGATACAGTAGAACACTTTGGTACGCTTCAGATAGCATAAACTATGCACCTATTTCTTTTGGGGACACCTTAAAAATGGTTGGCAGGAACGGGTTTTCTGTAACATTTGACAGCTTGGGAAAGAAATACATTTTTGACCCTGGATCAGGGGGCGGTAGCGGAACAGTCACAAGCGTAGACGCCACGGCACCAGCGGAAGGATTTACCATATCAGGTGTCCCAATTACCACGTCCGGAACGATGGTATTTACATTGTCGGACGACTTAGCAGCATTGGAGGCGCTTACCGGAACCGGGATAGCTGCAAGGACGGCGGCTGACACTTGGGCTTTAAGGACAATAACGGCCGGAGCTGGCATATCAGTAGGCAACGGAGATGGAGTTAGCGGAAACCCTACCATAACAAACACGGGTGACTTATCAAGCCTGAACGAGCTGCAAGTATTTACCAATAGTAGCGACGCTACTCATCACTATTTGACATTATCAGACGGTGGCGGTTCAATCACTTTAGAAGAGGGGTCTAATATTACACTAACGACTTCTGGAACTGGAAGCGACGGCGTTGTGACAATAGCTTCAACCGGTGGCTCAGGAACCGTTACTTCGGTGGACGCGACGGCGCCCGCGTCTGGATTCACTATTACAGGGGTTCCGATAACAACGTCTGGAACCATAGTATTTGCGCTTGCAGACGATTTGGACGCGCTGGAAAGCCTTACAGGCACGGGCATTTCCGTTAGAACAGCCGCAGACACTTGGATGACAAGAAGCATAACAGCGGGTGCGGGTATAACAGTAAACAACGGGAACGGCGTTAGTGGAAACCCTCAAATTGTAAATTCAGGTGATTTATCGAGCCTAAATGAATTGCAGATTTTTACAAACAGCTCAGACGCGACGCACCACTATTTAGTATTAAGCGATGGCGGCGGATCTTTGACTTTGGAGGAAGGCACCGATATAAGCCTTACAACAACAGGAACCGGTGACGACGGCATTGTTACAATAGCTTACACGGGCTCCGGTGGCGGTGTTAGCGGAACAGGGGTTGCAAACCAGGGTACTTATTGGACTGGTACAACAAGCATAGGAGGCGGCACATGGTGGACGGTTGACCCTACCAACGGAAGGCATACAATTAGCGGTATAAATACAGGGTTAGGTTCAGGAAGTGCTGAGCTGCATATTGCAGCGGCTTCCGGGGCAAGTAATACAGGATTTGCGCTTGACGGTTCATTGACTTCTACTCTTTCTGCATTGTTCCAAAACACAAGCAACACAAGCGGCGCAAATATGCTTGTAAATATTGCTTCAGGCGGCACAAGCGCCGGGGACCCATACATACAGTTCCAAATACCCGGAGCGGGCGGCGTTACATATTCAGTAGGGGTAGACAATACGGATAGTGATAAATTTAAAATATCGCCTGGCCAAACTTCAGTTGGGCAAACGGCAAACAAAGGCATTGCTATTACAACAGACGCGGCCACAAGGGTAGGTATCAATAAAGACGCTCCTTTGCACCCGTTGGATGTTGATGGGGTTGCAAGGGCTGTTCAATGGAGAAACACAGGCAACGTATGGAGCTCTGGTGACATTTCGTTCGGATCCGGGGCAGGAACAGGCCCGACATTAAATAGCATAGGAGGGACCAACAACGGGTTCCAAATAACATTTACCACAGGGACGTCACCAACGGCAAACGCAAATATTTTTACGGCCACATACCCCACCTCTTTTGGAACATCAAGTTACCCAGTACCAGGGCCACGAAACGACCCAGGTGGAAACAACTACTTAGACGAATATCAAAAATTCAATATTAGCTCCGCTGGCGCTGCCTCATTTACAATGAAGGCAAACGGAACATTAACAGCATCAACGCAGTATTCAATTTCATTTGTAATAGCTGGATATTAAAATGACAAGGAACATCTTTTTTCTATTTGCTTTCGCATTAATGGCTTTTGCATCAAAAGCCCAAAGCTACATTTCGTCAAATGAGGTAATCACATTTGAAGAGAAAACCATAAAATCCTATGCGTCGCCAAATATATACCTGAGAGGAGATTACAATTCTCAGGACTCAACTTGGCGGCTACTGCTTACAATCGTGGAGACTTCATTTGACGCTGATTTTGCGGGAGACGAATACAGGATAGTTTTTACAAAAGCCGAGGTAGACGCATTTACCGGAACAGGAACGGGCGATACCGAAAAGATCGAAAACGCTTTGCAGCAATGCTTAATAAACTATTTGGAAGGAATAAACACAACAACAACTTTCACAATAAATTGAAATTTAAACGAACATGAAACGACTATTTTTTCTGATTGCATTTTCAGTATGCTTTTTTTCTGCATTTTCCCAACAGCCAAGAGTTGAAGCCACGTTGCAGCGTGTAACGTATTCGCTTGATTTGGTAAAGGCAGATAGCTTCTACCTGGTTGAAACATTGGAGTTTGGAAACGACAAAAGCCCAAGACCGGATACAAAGGTCAATTATCAATTATTCAGAAGCTTTGAAGAGTTGAACAAGTACCTGGACGCCGTAAAGGTAGAGGCTGATAAGGCACAGGCTGAGGCGCTAAAAATGAAAAACCTTTCAGACGTACTAATGAGTAGGACGAAGGTAATATCAGACCTTATACCTGAAGCCATTGAAGTTTTGAAAAAAAGGGAATTGCCATCTAAAGAGGAAGCAAATAAATAAACACGAATTTGATGGGTACAATAAAACGCTTTTTGAACTTATTGAATGCGCTCTTTGTAAGGGTGGCAATACTGCTTTTATTGTTCGTATCAAACTTAGGTGACATACACGCCCAAAACAATACGGTATTCAACACGGGATGGGTTTATACAGACGGGTCGCCTACTTATGCGCCTGGCGCTAGGGGATCAAGGTTTGCGGTAGACACAGTAACATTCACTATTTATGAGAATACCGAGCCAACGTGTAGCGCGTGCTGGATTTCAACAGGTGAAAGGGTGCAGGAAATTACCGGATGCGTAGCTCCGACATACACGCCAACAAAGCACCAAAGCACGATTGTAATAAACCAATGCACGCCTAATCCTTTAATGTTCAAATGGAGCGGAACTGCATGGGAACAAATAGGGGCCGGTGGCGGTGGTGGTGGAACTGTTTTTACAGACGCGACTATTGACGGTGACGGCTCAATAGGCGACCCGTTGACAATATCAGACCAGGGCGCTTCCGATGGACAACTACTGAAGTACAACGGTACGACTTGGGTGCCTACATGGGCAAATCCTTATGTTTATGTAACGGCCACAGGGTCAGTCACTAGCGACGTAAACAGGGTGCTAATAGGTACGATTGTAGCAGATATAACATTAGGGCTTCCATCATGCAACGCCGCAGCAAACGAAAAAGAGTTTTGGATTAAAAAAAATGGTAGTGACGCATTTAAGGTGATTATAGACCCGGCTGGATCGGAAACGTTTTCGGACGGATCAAGTGTTAAGAATATTTATAACCAACACGGTGCCCATTGTACATGCGCTACGAACGGCGGTACGTACAGTTGGTACTTTTCAATTTTTTAAGACAGCTATGAAAAAGCTATTGATTTTTGCATTTGTTGCTCTTGCCTTTTGTTCTTGGGGTCAGGCGCCAACCATTACGGGAACAGACCTTATGGACTTCCATAACAGTACAAACATTTGGAGCGCTGAGGTAGACGACCTTGCAGCTTATTTTGCCGCAGGGGCCGGAACAGTAACCAGCGTAACGGTAACGAGCGGGAACGGATTTAGCGCCGTTGTAACAGACCCTACCGGAGACGCTGATATTGCGATAAGCACAACCATATCAGCACCAGTATTAGCCGGGTCCGGAGGTGCGTTAACCGCTGCCACCACAACGGGGTCCGGAAGTACGGTAGTATTAGCCACCAGCCCTACGCTCACAACGCCAAATTTGGGCACGCCTAGCGCCGTTACATTGACAAACGCAACCGGGCTACCTGTGAGCACAGGTATATCAGGACTTGGAGCAGGGGTTGCCACATGGCTAGGCACGCCATCTAGCGCAAATTTGGCTTCAGCAGTAACAGGGGAGACGGGAAGTGGAGCTTTGGTATTCGCTACTAGCCCTACCCTGGTAACGCCACTATTGGGAACGCTTACAAGCGGCACGCTTACAAACTGTACAGGGCTGCCATTAAGCTCAGGCGTAACCGGAACGCTTGGAACATCAAACGGTGGCACAGGATTAGCGTCAATAGGTGGAGATGTTACGTTTTTGGGGAGTAACGCCACAAGCCTTGATTATTTCACTCTTGCGGTAACAAACAACGCCGCCGCAATAAGCGTAACCAGGGCCACGTCAACGGTAAATATAAACCTACCTCCTGCAACAGCGGCGCAAATAGGACTTGTATCTACCACGACGCAGTCATTTGGAGGCAACAAAACATTTGATGATAACGTGACGGTAGGTAGCGATTTTGATGCAGATGGTGGTTTGACAGCAACGTCTACAAGTTCAAGGGCCGCAATAGACCCGTTGGGCGTACAAGCTGGAAAGCAAACACAGATAAACTCAGGGGCCACGCTGGACCATACCTACAATTTCATAGACGTCACAACACTTACGGCTGACATTACCATAAACTTACCAGCGTGCAATAGTACGCATGATAAGTGGATTTACTATTTCACAAAGACAGGTGCAGACGCATTTGCTTTC
>Ga0116164_10001231_pt1 | contig 19646 bp, 14 predicted proteins | sample AD_UKC109_MetaG_FD_89888 | JGI IMG/M metagenome (GOLD analysis project Ga0116164, IMG submission 89888) | Active sludge microbial communities of municipal wastewater-treating anaerobic digesters from Hong Kong - AD_UKC109_MetaG | ecosystem: Engineered > Bioreactor > Anaerobic > Digestate... | reverse complement strand
TTGTATATGGAGAAAGAGCTTTATTCTCGAACCTTGAGGACTATGTTTTTTCTATCCTCAAAGGGCGAAGTGCATTCTTCTATTTCCTGGCACAGTCCGTCTCACGCTTCAAACCCCCTGTCAATGTTTTCGGGAACATCATTACCGAATCTTCCAAACACCATACCGAAAGCATCGATTTGAAGAACAGTCTTTCGTCCGTCATCATGTTTGCACGCATCTATGCGTTGTACCATGGCATCCGGCACAAAAATACTTCAAAACGAATTGATTCTCTCACAGCACGAGAGGTATTTAGTACACCTACGGGAAACGAATTGAATTTCCATTTTCATTATCTTATGTATCTCCGAATGAAAGAACAAATAAACCAAATCATGCACCGGGAAGCGATTGGCAATTCAATCGAGATGAAAAAACTAATCGGCACAGAACAATTGCTGTTAAAGAGGGTGTTTCTTCAGATGAACAGTTATGAAGAAAAACTCAGTGCAGAATTCATGAGTTCATTCAAAGGATAATTCAACCCAATTCACTGATTTTATTTAACAACGGAACATTGCGAAGCAAAATTTCTTTCCCTTTTATCTGAATATATCCTCCTGCCGGAACTCAGTCAATACCCGTACCGCATTTTCCTCCGAAATGGCCGAAAGCTCACCGAGCTCCTTTCGGGTGATTGTTAATACAAACGATTCCGACTCATACAACCTTGACAAGTACAGCAGGCTTTCGGCAACTTTCCCTCGTATTTGCTTTTGATTTAGGGAGATCAGTTTCTGCATTATGGTTACAACCGATTCCCCAAAAGCGTGGTTGAGGTTTGCCATAAAGTTGACATTGCTTGCATACAATTCTTTAACAAAATCGAATTCAACCTGACAAACATGACTGTTGTCCAATGCAGCCACAGAATAATTATAGCTGGAAATACCAAATATACCCAATAAACCGATATAGTTTGACGGCATAAGAATATTCAGGATGATGTTCCGTTCGTTGATCCCGTTGATATACATTTTGGCGCTTCCAGCAAGCAAAATATGGGCATGGCTTACCGTTGAACCCTGCTTGCAAATGGTTTCCCTTTTTTTAAAAAGAATGTGCACGGGATGAAGCTTATCCAACAAGCCCATTTCCCGCGCGGTTAAAAACATATCACATTTTAACGGGCACGAATCGCATGGAATGTTTTTCAAAAGTCGCATACACTCTTTTTTTCAAAAATAGACGAAAAAGTTGATGTATAGCAATGTTACTTTTCAATCTTTCAATATTCAAGGAAATGGGAATTAATCTTTAGTTTCAAGGGCTGATAAAACAACGTTTTTTGATCAACACAATTTAAAACAGGAGGTAAAAATGCACGGACCAGCAGCAAAACTAGAAACAGATTATGCCGCAGCAAAGAAATCAAAACTGGGTGTAATCCTTTTTCTCTTTTATGTCGTCATTTATGGTGGTTTTGTTTTAATCGGATTAATCAATCCTGAACTAATGGGTGCACATATAATTGGCAAACAGAATCTTGCCATCGTATATGGTTTTGGTTTAATCCTTCTTGCTATCATCATGGGATTCATATACAATGCCATTTGTACAAAAATTGAAAACAAAATGAATACCCGGAAGGAGGATGAAAAATGATTTACAATGTATCCGCTTGGGCAATCGTTATCTTTCTGACCTTTGTAGCATTGGTTCTTGCCCTTTCCTTCTATTTTGCACGAAAAACCAAATCGGCATCGGGATACTATGCAGCAGGTGGAAAAATTCACTGGGGCGTCAACGGGATTGCCTTTGCAGGAGACTATCTCTCGGCGGCATCTTTTCTGGGAATCTGCGGAATGATTGCCTTTTCGGGGTACGATGGCTTTCTCTATTCCATTGGTTACCTGGCTGGATGGGTTGTTGCTCTTTTTATTGTTGCCGAACCGATGAAGCGCCTGGGTAAATATACCTTTACCGATGCACTGGATGCCCGGTTTAATTCAAAACCCATAAAATTAACGGCAGCAATCAGCACGTTGGTCGTGTCGATTTTTTACCTCATACCACAAATGGTAGGTGCCGGCGACCTGGTTGTACCGCTCCTGGGCCTGCCGCATTATGTGGGTGTATTGATTGTGGGCTCCATCGTGATCTTTATTGTCGCAACTGCAGGGATGACATCAACAACCTATGTTCAGTTCATCAAAGGAGCCCTCCTGATTATTTTTTCGACCATTCTTACCATTTACATCCTTCAGAACGGACTGACACTTAACCCCGATAACCACTACAACTCGTTTATCCGGGTGGGCGCTGTGATGGAGGATAATCAGGTTACGGGAACAAACGACTCAACCTGGATTTTTCAGACCGCATACCAACAAGGCCCAAAACACACGTTTGTTAAGCTTAAAAAAGAGGGAGTGGAGCGTTGGTTCCGGCTCAGCGATGATAAAAAATGGTTGGAAGAAATGCTTTCGATTACCAATCAGTCCGATGGCACAAAATTGTACAACGGAGAACCCAAATCAGCGGGAAAATTTTACCAGGTAGGGCACCTTACCAAAATCGAGGTTAACGGAGTGGAAATAGATAAAACCGGCCCGCTGGGTCCCTTTGAGTTCCTTTCAACCCTTGAGAGCAGCGAACTGATCCGTTTTACAAAAACTGATATTCGCGAAGAACAGACAACCGTTTATTACCCGACACCTACCCAGGGAAAAGACATGATCAAGCCCGGATTATTGTATAAAATATCGACAAAAGCAGGGGGAAATTTCTGGACGAAACTCAACTTTGTTTCTTTGATGCTCGCGCTGTTTTTTGGCACCTCAGCCCTGCCCCATATTCTCATTCGCTACTACACGGTACCCAGTCAGCGGGCAGCACGCAAATCAACCATTGTTGCTATTGCCGCTATAGGATTCTTCTACATTTTGACCATGTACATGGGACTCGGAGCTTCTATTAATGGTGTTCTCGATGTTGAAAGCAGCAACATGTCGGGTCCTTTACTGGCCCGGTATTTTGGTGTCGGTTTGTTCTCAATCATTTCGGCCATTGCATTTGCGACTGTTCTGGGCACAGTAAGTGGGCTGATTGTCGCTTCTTCAGGCGCTATAGCCCACGACTTTCTTGATAAATACCTGAACCTGAAAATGGACGATCGCAAAAAGGTTAAAGCCGGTAAACTGGCTGCTTTTGGTGTGGGCATTTTTGCCATCCTCCTGGGGATTCTCTTTAAAGGAATGAATGTATCTTTTCTTGTGGGCCTTGCCTTTGCGGTTGCTGCATCGGCCAATCTTCCGGCCATACTGTTCCTTCTGTTCTGGAAAAAAACAACAGCCAAAGGAATTGCATGGTCTATTGTAACCGGCATTTGTTCCTCCGTATTGATCATACTATTCTCTCCCAGCATGTACGAGAAATACGGCCTTGACAAAACTTCGGCTCCCATCCCGATCGACAACCCGGGTATTATTTCCATCCCCCTGGCAGTTTTGGTGCTCGTTGTCGTTTCGTTATTGACCCAAAAAGAGAATGCAACCAAAGTGGAGAATTACCATCTTGACCAATAAATACAAAGGAAAATGAAACGAATTCTATTGTTCCTTCCTGTTGTGCTGACATTTTTTTGCGGCGCGCAGGAGGCAAGCGAAAAACCCAATTACGGAATTTCCTTTTCCGGTTTTGTCAAAAACGATTTCTTTTACGACACCCGGGAATCACATTCCATACGGGAAGGCCACTTTCTTCTGTACCCCAAGGAAAAATCGTACGATGCCGAAAAAAACGACATCAATGCGATTCCTTCCTTCAATTTTCTCTCCATCCAAACCCGTCTTACCGGAAAAATTTCCGCTCCCGACGCGTTTGGAGCGAAAACATCCGGGGTAATTGAAGCCGATTTTTTTGGAAACGAAAACGCAGCTTTTGTCGATGTGAACGGTTTTCGTCTCCGTCATGCCTTTGTGAAACTGAACTGGAAGAAAACCGAATTGCTGGCTGGTCAATTCTGGCATCCTTTTTTTATTCCCGGTTGTTTTTCCGGAGTTATTTCCTTTAATACGGGTGCCCCGATGCAGCCTTTCTCCCGTAATCCCCAAATCAGGGTTCAGCAAAAAATGGGAAAGATCGCTCTTGCAGGGATCGCATCGGCACAGCGGGATTTTACCAGCCCAATGGGATCTGCTTCGCAAAGATGGTCTTCCATACCCAATATAAGTACCGTCGTTTCCTATGAAACGGCGAAAGAGGGCTCATCGTTTTTAAGCGGTTTTGCTTTAGACTATAAAGCGCTTCAACCCTTGTTGACAACCCAAAAAGAAACAAACACGTATCAAACCAATGAAAAAGTGAACGGAATTTCAGCTACGGCTTTTCTTGCCTGGAAAAATCCGAAATTCAGCTATAAACTTCAGGCAATTTACGGTCAGAATCTTTTCAATCTGACCATGCTGGGAGGATATGCCGTACACGAAATCACCGATCCTTCGAAAAACAGGGTCTCGTATACAACACTGAACAGCCTTACCGCCTGGACTGAGTTCCAAACCGAAGGGAAAAGGGTTCAGTTTGCTCTTTGGGCTGGGTACTCGTTGAATTTAGGTTCCGATCAAACCATCTTATATTACTCCGACCAGGTTGAGGGGAGCAACGCCACCGTAAGAGGAGCCAATATTAAATCCCTTCTTCGGATGTCGCCCCGAATTGTGTTTATACAGGGGAAAGTGAATATTGCGGCTGAGGTAGAATATACCAACGCAGCATTTGCAACGATAAATGAAAGTGGAGCTTTAAACCGGAACGAATATGGAGTTATCACCGATTGGGAAAACGTTGCCAATACCCGGTTCCTCCTTTCCTTAATCTACCATTTCTGATCCAATTCGAAACAGGGATTGCAGCTCCATATTGCCCGTCAAAAAAGTACATTTTTTGGGATCCGATTCACAAAAATGATCGAACAGAAAGCGTACGTGAATTTTGGTTTTGTGCGAATACAAAGGGGCTTCCGTACGGTTTTTTCCCTTCTCCCCGTTCATTCATCGCTTACAAATTCGATGAAAGGGCCTACCCTTGCCAATTTCACGAAAGGAGAATAACAGGATTTGCCCCGGATAATTGCAGCATCTCCCCTTTTCTTAACCATGCAGGACCTGGATCCATGAAGAGCCACCGTTCGCTCTAATCTTCTTGTCTACCCGAATAAATCGTTTGAAGTCGGAAACTTCGGGAAAAAAGCACAAAAACGGATAAACGGGTTGCTGTTTTCTTATTATTTTAGCAGCCGGATTGAAAATGGAGCGATTATGTACCGAACACACACCTGCGGAGAATTACGCATCGAGCATACCGGAAATGAAGTTACCCTAAGCGGTTGGGTCCAACGGGTACGCCGCCTGGGCGGAATGACCTTTGTGGATCTTCGCGACCGCTATGGAATCACCCAACTGGTCATCGATGACAAAGCGGCGGATGAATTGAAAACGACCGTGAATGAACTGGGTAGGGAATATGTAATCCAGGCACGGGGTAAGGTTCGGGAACGGGAAAACAAAAATTCCAAAATGGGTACCGGCGATATTGAAATCGACCTGCAGGATATAAAGATTCTGAGTCCGTCGGATGTTCCTCCGTTCACCATACAAACCGACACCGATGGCGGAGACGAGCTTCGGATGAAATACCGCTACCTCGACCTGCGGCGCGATGTCGTTCGGGAAAACCTCATTCTGCGTTCGAAAATGGCTATCGCTGCCCGTAATTACCTCGATTTGCTCAACTTCATTGAGACCGAAACCCCGGTACTTATAAAATCAACCCCGGAGGGTGCCCGTGATTTTGTGGTCCCTTCGCGGATGAATCCCGGCGAATTTTACGCCCTTCCACAAAGTCCGCAACAGTTAAAACAACTCCTTATGGTAGCCGGGTTCGACCGATACTACCAAATAGTTAAATGTTTTCGCGACGAAGACCTCCGGGCCGATCGCCAACCGGAATTTACCCAGATCGACTGTGAAATGGCCTTCGTGGAACAGGCCGATGTACTCGATACCTTTGAAGGACTGACCAAACATCTGTTCCAAACCATCAAAGGAATCAAACTCGACGATTTTCCCAAAATGACCTATACCGATGCCATGGAAAAATATGGCAGCGACAAACCCGATATCCGTTTTGGCCTGACTTTTTGCGACCTGACCGGTTTGGCAAAAGGAAAAGATTTCACCATTTTCAACGAAGCCGAATACATAGTGGCCATTTGCGCCCCGGGTTGCTCGGAATACACCCGGAAACAACTCGATGCCCTGATCGATTTCGTAAAAAAACCACAGATCGGCGCCAAGGGATTGGTTTATGTAAAATACAACACCGACAACAGCCTTCGTTCGTCGATCGATAAATTTTATGAGGAGACAGACCTTAGAGCCTGGGCTACTGCATGCAACGCCAAACCGGGCGATTTGCTGCTGATCCTTTCGGGCGAAAAAAGCAAAACCCAGGTGCGTATGGGTGAACTCAGGCTCGAAATGGCCCGGCAATTGGATTTGCGCGATAAAAACGTATTTCAACCGCTCTGGGTGGTTGATTTTCCCCTGCTGGAATGGGATGAAGAAACCGGTCGGTTCCACGCCATGCACCACCCCTTCACATCGCCCAAACCGGAAGATATATCCTTGCTCGATACCGATCCGGCCAGGGTTAAAGCCAATGCATACGATTTAGTTATCAACGGAGTGGAAATTGGGGGAGGATCGGTACGAATCTTCGACAGTGCGCTGCAGGCGAAAATGTTTTCCCTGCTCGGATTCACCCCCGAACAAGCCCAATCCCAGTTTGGATTTCTCATGAATGCTTTCCGTTTCGGAGCACCTCCCCATGCCGGTATTGCCTTTGGATTCGACCGGCTGGTGAGCATGTTTGCCGGGCTTGATTCGATCCGCGATGTAATTGCTTTCCCAAAAAACAATTCCGGTCGCGACGTGATGATGGATGCCCCGTCGACTATTTCCGACGACCAACTGAACGAATTAAATCTGAATGTAGTGATCCATGAACCGTGAACTTTTGTTTAAGACTGTATCATGAATCAATAATCGGATGACGCTTCATATGCACTATTGATTATCCTTGGGGGATAAAGAAAAAGAAATCAGGGCTTAAACACGACACGGTAATCGACTTCTTTCACAACCGGGATGCCGTCGGTTACACCCGGCGACCATCGGGGTCCCTGACGGATTGCCCGGATGGCCTCGTCGGAGAATGAAGGACCCGGACTGCTAATAATTTTGAATTCGAAGGGCTCACCCAGTTCGGAAATCCGGAAGCGAAGACGTACGGTTTCTCTTTTTTTGGGTTCCGTCACTTCCGGAAAAATCACATTTTTATTCAGGTAATCACGATACAGCACAGTGCCTCCCAGCGGTTCGGGTTCGGCATGAACACCCACCCTGCGCACCGGCAAGGTCTTTTCTTCAACAGTTGGCACAACAAGCGTTTCAGTATCACTCTTTGTTGCATTTTCGTTTTGCCGGAATGCTGTATCCGTTTCTTCCCGAACAGGTTCTTCAAGAATGCTTTTCTGTTCCCTTTCATTTGTAACAGAAAGATCCGGGGTACGGATTGTTTTCATCGTCTCAAGGGTTTTGCTTTTTGTATTCCCTTCTTTTACGATTCCCGAAGCTCTTTTTGGTTCGGGCTTTTTATCCCTATTTTGTTCGGAAGAAGTCGGAGATTCGGAGTCGGCAGCGAGCAACGCATTGCCACTTTCTCCTTCTATAGCAAGGGAATCGGAATTCACGGGGGTGGTAGCGGTCATTGGCGGATTCACGTCCGGATCGTAAGAAACCGGTTGTTGCAAAGCAGGTTCCCGAGTCATAAACCAAAAAACAGAACCAACAATAATCAGTAAACCAGCTGCAAACGACAGGGGAATCCATGTATTGATTCCCTTTTTTATTTTTCCCGAAACGACATCAATGCTTTTCAAATCTTTTTCCAGTTCGCTGGTCGGAAGCATTGCCCATCCCTCAAAGGCTTCGCCCAGAAAGGGATCCCGTTCTATTTCCCGTTCAAGGGCATAGCGCTGCCGTTCGGTCAGTTGATCGTTCAAATAGCCGAGGATCTCGTCCAGCCCACCTGTATGTTTATGCTTCCCGGTCATTTTTCGAATCAAGACAAATTTTCAGGTTTCTTTTCCCGTTTTGAATATGGCTTTTTACTTTCTTTTCATCGGTTTTCAGGGTTCGTGCTATTTCGCGGTAACACATCCTTCTGTAATAAAAAAGGGTAATGCTGTCCCGTTGTTCCTGTTTGAGTTGTCGCAAACAATCGTCGAGGTCCTGAAACCGTTCTTCTTTATCCAAAGGATGCAATTCGTCTTCATTTTCCATAGAAGCCCATTCGTCTTCCTTCCATTTCCGGGCATGTTGATCCTCGACCTTCTGTTTTCGCAACTCGAACAAACAATGGTTTTTGCTTACTACATACAACCAACTACGGAAATGACCGATTTCCTGTTTAACACATTCGATGGCAAGTTTTTCAAAAATCTGTATCACGGCATCCCGCGCATTTTCCCGGTTATTTAAATAGTGCATACACACGCCGTATACAAGGTGCATGTATTTCTCGTATAAAGAACCCAGAATTTGAAGGTCGCCTGTTTTGCGAAATTCACGGATCTGGATTAAATCGAGCTGCCGGTCAAACTCCAATTGTTTCCTTGACGAAGATATCATTGGGTCAATTATCGATCTCCATAAAAATAGCAACAATATTTATTCAAAAAAATTTATGGAAATGAAAATCATCCGGCATCTCCTATAAAGAAAAGGATACCCACCCAAGCATCCTTTCCGGAAAACCTGGGTTGGCAAAAAAAAAAATTCTTGTACTCCGTAAATTTTGTGTTTTCAACAAACAGAAAACCCCGGATCGAGTTATCTTTCCGGGGTTTCTCTTCTTGGGTATTATAAAATTAACGCTGAGATAAAGTCAGGAAGGGTTCGTTCACCGGATTTTCCTGGAAAAAATCATTGATATAAAAATCCTGGTACTCATTGCGCATCCGGAAAATATGCGGCTTCGATTCGAGTTTGCTCCGGTTCATAAAGGCATTCAGGGTTTGATCGGTAATGTATTTATCGAAATGCATCAACACGTTGTATCGTGCGTCAACAATCCGGTTGGTTATCCGTGCGCCCCGGCTAAGCCCGTAATAATCGGTGAGGAAAGCGATATCGATCTGTAAATCCGAGAGCCGTATTCCTTTAAGTTCCGAAAGCGTCTCTGGGGCCGAATTGCCGGAGTGAAAAAGTTTTACGCCGTTAACAGTCACCATATAGGCGATGTTCTCCAGCGCTTCGTTGATCATGGAAGGATGTTTCACGTGCATGGAAATGATCTCCACTTCGTTTAAAACAAAGCGGTCGTATTTATTTTCCATTGGTGTGGTTTCAATGAGTCTCCTGCTAATTTTGGGAAAATCGGATGTGAAGATTTTCATTTTGTTGATGACCTGTTGTGGGCAGATCATGCGTGCATGTTTGTTGTGCAACATAAACTGGGTTGCAACATAGGGATCGAAATGGTCGGCCTGATGATTGGAAACGAATACAAGATCCACGTCGTCGAAAGGAGCCAGACCTTGTTTCATCAGGGAAACGGTCAGTTCTTCCGGGTCTACATAACGATCCATCCCGTTACGGAATAAACCATTAAACAGGATGGTCTGATCACCAACCTGAACCAAAAAACCGCTGTTGGCAATATATGTTACCCGTGTCGATTTTACCGGTGTAATCGCAAAGGAACCCCACGCAAGCAACAAAAACGAAAAGAACATCAGGAAGAAAATTTGCCTTTTCATAGTGAATAATATTAGATGGTGAAACGCCCGGGAATCCTATTTAGGGATTAGCTATTACAAAATCACAATCAAAGGTACGACCTTAATAATCGAAAGTCAATCAACACTTAACAATAATAAAGACAATTTTGTATTTTTTTCGTGAACGAATGAATTTCTTTGACGAACGTCGGAAAATCAAGGATGAACGTCTGGAATAATTGGATAAAAATGACAATTATCATGCGCGAAAATGCACTTCTGTTTCTTATTAAACAACACCCTGTGCGAGCATGGCATCGGCCACCTTTAGGAAACCGCCCACATTGGCTCCCCGTAAATAGTCGATTTTGGCGCCTGTTTTTCCATGCTGCCGGCAAGTTTGATGAATATCACCCATAATCAGGTGCAAGCGTTGGTCGACTTCTTCGCGGGTCCAGTTATACCGCATGGAATTTTGTGACATTTCGAGCCCCGAAACAGCCACTCCTCCCGCATTCACAGCTTTGCCCGGAGCGTATATGATCTCCCGGTTCAGATAGTCGATGGCATCGGCAGTGCATCCCATATTGGATGTTTCGGCCACCAAGAAGCAACCGTTTTTAACCAATTCCCGGGCATCGTCGATGTTCAGTTCGTTTTCGGTAGCACAAGGCAGGGCAATATCGACCGGATACACCCATGGGCGTTTCCCGGGAACGAAGCGAGCGCCAAATTCTTCGGCATAGGGTTGCACAATATCGTTATTGGAAGCCCGCAAATCAAGCAGATAGTCCACTTTTTCGCCTTTGATACCTGCATCGTCGATGATAAAACCATCGGGGCCGGAAATAGTGACCACCTTCCCACCCAACTCGTTGATTTTTGTAATGGCTCCCCAGGCAACATTTCCAAAGCCGGAAACGCCAAAGGTGTGCCCTTCGATGTCTTTTCCGACTTCTGACAGCATATGCCGGGTAAAATATACGGCACCAAAGCCCGTTGCTTCGGGTCGGATCAGGCTTCCACCCCAGTGAATCCCTTTTCCGGTTAAAACCCCCGTAAATTCATTTTTCAAGCGTTTATACTGGCCAAAAAGAAAACCGATCTCCCTTCCGCCCACACCTATATCTCCGGCAGGAACATCGGTGTCGGGGCCGATGTGGCGAAATAGTTCAGACATAAAACTCTGACAAAAATGCATGATTTCGTTGTCGGTTTTTCCCTTTGGATTGAAATCTGAACCTCCTTTGCCCCCACCCATGGGAAGGGTTGTAAGGCTATTTTTGAATGTTTGTTCAAAGCCCAGAAATTTCAAAATACTCAGGGTAACACTGGGGTGAAAACGTAAACCGCCCTTATAGGGGCCGATGGCGCTGTTGAATTCTACCCTGTAACCCCGGTTGATCTGCACTTCTCCCCGATCGTCGACCCAGGGAACACGAAACATAATGACCCGTTCGGGCTCGGTCATCCGTTCCAGTATTTTTGCTTTAACCATACGGGGATTCTGATGATAGATATCCCATACCGATCCAAGCACTTCAAAAACGGCCTGGTGAAACTCCTTTTCGCCCGGTGACCGGGATACTACATGGTTCATGAATTCATTGATGCCTGACATAGTCGTATTTTTATGTGTTTTCTTCAAATTTAGGCCTAAATCAGGCAATCAGGTAGTGGCCTGGATCAAAAAAGGAGAAACAGAAATCCCTGTTAATCGTTCGTTTAACATTTATTAACATTTTAAAAAAGATTCCCTTTGATTTTTCTCATGTTCCCCGCCGCATAAAAAACGGAAACGAAAGTCGAACCATTCAATAACCTCAAAACCAGAACGAAATTCGGAGTGCCAGTCGATGAAAATAGTTTTGATACGTTTTTGGATGCTCGAGGTTCACCGTACGGTCTTCGGTTTGTTGATACCGGTAACCGATACTTAAACCCATTTTAAGCTTTTTGGCCTGTAAAAGAACACCAATTCCTGATTCTATCAGCAGGCCTCCTTGGGTTGTAAAATCATTGCTGAAGGGGTGGGGCTGGTGGTAATACGAATTGGGATAATAATAATCGGGATAAACAATATAATCGGAGTTTCCGTTTTCCTGGGCGTCATAATGGCTGTTCAGGCACAGGGCATACCCTGCTTTACCATATAAAAACAATGGCTTTGTACGAAAGGGAATTAACCGGACATCGGCAAATAGCGGGATGAACGTTTTTCCGATGATTTCGGCGCCCGAGCCTCCGCCAATCTGAATACGTTGGTCAATGGGCCAGGAAAACACCAAATGGGATGAAAAGGCTGCGGAGTAAACGCCATTGGGATGTCCGGCCAGCAATCCGTTTTCAAAAATGATCCCAATTTCTTTCTCCTGGCCTGGGATTAGGGATTCCTGAGCAGGCAAAAGATGAAAAGCCAAAAGGAAAAACAAAAGCGCAAATTCTTTTTTCATTTTTGTTGAGTTTCATCCCATGACGGATTTCCGTTCCGAAAGGTTGCGTCAGGGAGCAACGCAACCTTTCCTTGAGAATTTCATCTGAAAAAAGAAATTCAAATTCGAACAAAATGAAAGGCCAATTCTTTTTCCGGATCCTCCTGGCGAGCGGAATATGTTCCGGGATCTTATTTTCGTGCCAGGATGAATCGTTTGTGACCTTTACAGCCAATGTACCGGTTTACATGTCCTACACCGAGCTTCGCAGTTCCATAAAAAGCGAAACGATACAGGAGCTTTCCAATCCGGGAAAGATCTACTTCAAAAATCCATACATTTTCATCAACGAATACCGAAAAGGTATTCATGTTTTCGACAACTCCGATCCTTCGCAACCAAAACCGGTTACGTTCCTGAACATCCCGGGCAACCTCGATATGGCCGTACGGGACAATTACCTGTTTGCCGACAGTTATATTGACCTGGTTGTGGTTGATCTTTCCAACCTTCTTCAGACAAGTGAAATACATCGGATCGAAAATGTATTTGAATATTACCTTCCCGAATACGATACCGGGTACGAACTGGCAACGGTCGATCCAAAGAAAGGAGTGGTTACCGGATGGGAGATAAAGGAAACCCGCGAACGCATCAACCCGGGCCCGATATACTATCCTGTTTACGACACCTGGCGTTTTGCCGATGGTGCAGCCCAGATGAATACATCCCATTCGTCCTCGTCGGGATCTTCGGGTGGAGCAAATTTTGGTGTGGGTGGATCCATGGCCCGTTTCGGCCAATACGACCAATACCTCTTCGTGCTGACACAAAACATGCTCAAATCGTATGAAGTTCAAGCAAACGGCGCGTTGGAACGAAGCGATTCTGTTTGGATTAACTGGGGTATGGAAACCCTCTTCATTCTGAACAAAACGCTGTTTATGGGATCACAATCGGGAATGTTCCTATACGATTTGTCTCATCTTCCTTATATCCGTTTCCTTTCCGAGTTTTCCCATTTTCGGGCTTGTGATCCGGTAATAGCCGATGAAAAATTTGCCTATGTAACCCTCAAAGTTGGGGGAGTCTGTGGTAGCGGCCAAAACGTCCTTGAGGTGATTAATATTGAAAATATCCTAAGCCCAAAACTGGAAAAAATCTATCAAATGTCCAGCCCCCAGGGTCTGGGAAAAGACGATGAACTCTTATTTGTTTGCGACGGAAAAGCCGGAATAAAGATTTTTGATGCGTCGCAACCCGATAAAGACTTACCCCTGATCACAACACAAAATGTAGACGGGGCCTACGACGTAATCCCGCTCGACGGATTATTGTTTGTTGTAGGAGAAGACGGTTTTCACCAGTATGATTACACCCATCCGGAAAACCTGGTTCATTTAAGCGATCTTGCCGTTCAACGGGAAGAGGAATAAACCTTTCTTCGCCCATCGATCCCATCCAAAAGACTGTACCGCTCTCGCCTGCTTACAATAGTATAAGAAGGGTACCAGGAAGAGCGTATTTTATGAATATTGCCACATTGTCAGGCATCAATAACCACATTCAATCATTTGTATTTCTGATTCTTAAGTAAAGTATGACAAAAATCGTATGCCCTTTTTGTTTTTGTGAAATTGATAATTTCGCCCAGAATGGCAGTACTTATCTTTGGCACAAAATCTGATACGATGGGAAACGGTCGTAAAAAAGTGTATGTTAAACCAAAAATTGATTAAAAAATGGCAAATTTAAAAGGTAGAATTCTTGCCGGGAAAATCCTGGTAGAACCGATGGCCGCAGAAGAAAAAACGGCAAGCGGCATTATCATTCCCGATTCAGCAAAGGAAAAACCCCATCAGGGCAAGGTTGTACTGGCAGGTGCTGCCAAAAAGGACGAAACCATGGAAGTAAAAGCAGGCGATACCGTTTTTTACGGTAAATATGCCGGCACCGAGCTGTCGATCGACGGAACGGATTATCTGTTATTATCGCAAAGCGATGTACTTTACATCGCCTGATATTACTATTAAATTAAAAGTAAATTGAATATGGCAAAAGAAATCAAATTCAACATCGAAGCCCGTGACCTCCTGAAAAAAGGAGTCGATCAGCTGGCCGATGCAGTAAAAGTAACCCTTGGTCCCAAGGGAAGAAATGTGATTCTGGAGAAAAAGTTTGGCGCGCCCCAAATCACCAAGGACGGAGTAACCGTTGCAAAGGAAGTGGAACTCGAAGGTTCGTTCGAAAACATTGGTGCGCAGATGCTGAAAGAAGTGGCCTCGAAAACCGGTGATGATGCTGGCGACGGAACCACAACGGCCACCGTTCTGGCCCAATCGATCATCAATGTTGGATTGAAGAATGTGGCTGCCGGCGCTAATCCAATGGACCTGAAACGCGGTATTGACAAAGCCGTTACCAAAGTTGTTGCCAGCATTAAAGACCAATCGCACAATGTAGGCGACGATTACAACAAGATTGAGCAGGTTGCCCGCATCTCGGCCAATGGCGACGAAACCATCGGAAAACTGATTGCCGAAGCGATGGAGAAGGTCAACAAGGAAGGGGTCATTACCGTTGAAGAATCGAAAGGCACCGACACATACGTTGAAGTAGTGGAAGGGATGCAATTCGACCGGGGATATCTTTCCGCCTATTTCATTACCAATGCCGAAAAAATGTCGGCTGAGTTGGATCACCCCTACATCCTGATCCACGACAAAAAGATTTCGACCATGAAGGATCTTCTCCCGATCCTCGAACAATCGGCCCAAACAGGGCGCCCGCTCCTGATCATCGCCGAAGATGTCGATGGCGAAGCACTGGCCACCCTGGTTGTGAATCGTTTGCGTGGCTCGTTAAAGGTTGCTGCCGTAAAAGCTCCCGGATTTGGCGATCGCAGGAAGGAAATGCTCGAAGACATCGCCATCCTGACCGGTGGTACTGTTATTACCGAAGAAAAAGGGATGAAACTGGAACAGGCCACCCTCGATATGCTGGGCACCTGTGAAAAAATTACCGTTGATAAAGAAAATACGACCATCGTAAACGGTTCCGGAAAATCGGAAATGATTGCTGCCCGGGTAGGTCAGATTAAAAAACAGATCGAAATTACTACTTCGGATTACGACAAGGAAAAATTGCAGGAACGCCTGGCCAAACTGGCCGGTGGCGTGGCCGTACTCTATGTGGGCGCTGCTTCCGAAGTGGAAATGAAAGAAAAGAAAGACCGTGTTGACGATGCTTTGAGCGCAACCCGTGCTGCCGTTGAAGAAGGTATTGTTCCCGGAGGCGGTGTAGCCTACATCCGTGCCATTTCTTCACTCGAAGGACTGGAGGGCGAAAACGAAGACGAAACAACCGGTATCGATATCATCAAACGGGCGATTGAAGAACCCCTTCGTCAAATCGTCATCAACGCAGGTAAAGAAGGCGCGGTGATTGCCCAGAAAGTAAAGGAAGGAACGAACGACTTCGGATACAATGCCCGGACCGACGAGTTCCAGAACCTGTACGAATCGGGCGTTATCGACCCGGCTAAAGTTGCCCGTATTGCTCTTGAAAATGCCGCTTCGATTGCCGGCATGTTCCTGACTACGGAATGCGTACTTGTCGATATTAAAGAAGAAAATCCGGCTCCTGCCGGAGGAATGGGCGGCGGTATGCCCGGAATGATGTAAAAAGCTTCTATTCATAAGCAAAGAGGCTGTCTCAACGTGCGAATCCAAGTAATAGAAAATTTTGAGACAGCCTCTTTTTTATTTCTTCCTACTCAATATGTGCTTATGTCCAAAAGATTAGTTAATACTACTTTTGACAGTATTTAGCAGGTCGATGTAATTAGGTTGTTTGCAAAGCTCACCCTGAAACAATTTTTCTGCTTTCCGGCCATACAAAGCGTGTTCTTGTTTGAAGAAATTACCGTGGCCGGTTTCAAATTTATTCCACTGTGTTCCGTCAGCTGAAGCTGACGGCAATTTATATTCTATTGCTTATCATTCCCTGTCATCGCAACAGTCTGCCAAAAAATGAGGTCAGACGGATTGGGTTCGTTCCCGACCAGCGCGTCGTATCGACCGGAGACCAACGAAGAGAAATCTGTTGTTTCAAGGTATCCCTCGTTGCATCGCCTCCCTGGGGATGACACACTTTTCCAAAAATCTTAAAAGCCTTTCCATATTTTTGTGGATCGACTCATAAAGGTTGCTGAAGTAGGGATAAAAAAATCGAGCCTGAAAAATCCACTCTTTGCTGAGGATTTTCAGGCTCGATGAATATCGGATCATATGCGTTTCATCCGATCGTGTGCGCAGAATCCAAAAAAAATCAATTGGATTATGATCGAACGGAATTACATTTTGGCTTTAACCAGTCGTGAAGAAACGGTTTTATCACCAACGTTCAATTCGACAAAATAAATACCGGGTGTGTATTCCGCTGTTTGCAACGTTATGGTATTGTTTCCTGCTTGTGAAACACCCTGATAAACATTTCCGATTAAACTACCGGTGATGTTGTACATTTTGACGGAAACGGCTTTTCCGGCTTCGCCCGTAAAGCGCAGAACCGTGTTTCCCTTTGCCGGATTGGGATAGACCGACATATTGAAATCATTGGCCGTAAGTTGATCAACACCAATCGGCGGTACCTTGTTGAATAAGTCTTCTACGGTGAAAGCATCAATTGCTCCGTCATAAACCCGTACATCATCAATAGAACCCCCGTTTAAGGTCCGGTTATCGCGGCCGGCCATTTTCCCCAGCAACATGTAGGTTAAGGGGAAGTTTGCCGATACGTATGCTTTTTGCATAATCAGGACGCCATCAATATACAGTGATAAGTATCCATTGCCCCATGTACCTGCAATATGATGCCAAACACTGTCATTTACCAATGTGGGATTAACCGGGGGAACTCCTGCTCCTGCTCCTGTATCTTTATCGGGATCGGAAAAAAGATGGACGTTGTCGGGTTCACCTTTGGCCCAAAATCCAAGTTCGCCACCCATCCAGATATCCGCAACAGGAGCTTCGAAATGGATATGCATTTCATTGTCGGCTCCAAAACCATTTCCAAGTTCCGTGTCACCAGCCCACCAGCAAGTATTGATATCGGTATTGGCACCTGCGATTAACCAAAAGGCAACGGATCCCTGGGCTGAGGTCAATGCCATAAAATCGCCGGGCATAACCACTTTATCAGCGCCTGTGAATTGCAATGCACCGTCAATTTCTCCGGCAACCCAGTTCGGGGTACCTTCAATAACCCCATTATTCCCGCTGCCACTGGCATCGGTAGCTACTGTGCCCGAACCTTCGTCGAATTTATAGTGGGCAATAAGTGTTTGCGCCGAAACAGAAGTTGAGCACAGAAAAGAGGCCAACAAAACCATCAGGCTTAAAAAGTAATTTTTTTTCATAATTTCAAGTTTTTTAATTTATTAATAACTGTAATTTAGTATGTTAGGTTAAATTGTTAATAACCTTCATTCTGGTATTCATCCTTTTCGGCCGGGGTTAAATATTGTCCGTTCCGTTGAATCCCGTCGAGATGGGGCTGGGGTAAGGGACGGAAATAATGGAATGCCTGCAAATTTCCATAATTACGGGTGTCGTTGTTAAAGAGCAGTGTCCTTTCAACCAGGGTCCCCGTACGGGTGAGGTCTTCCCAACGAACCAATTCGCCCAACATTTCCCGGCATCGTTCATTCAATATGAAATGGATAAAACGGGCTTCCTTCGAAGCGACATAATCGGGGTACATTTCATTTTCTTTGTCGGAATCCCAGTACGAAGCATCAATTTGCAAAGCTGCTGCGGTGCTGCTCTTGTCGCCTGGTGTGCCGCCATCGAACATGTGCCAGAAATTGGGTTTTTCTTCTCCTTCCTTGTAGGCAGCCCTATTTCTTAGTTTGTTGATGAAATAGGCGGCTTTTGCATAATCCCCCAATCTGCCATAGGCTTCGGCAGCAATCAGGTACGATTCGCCCAAACGTGCAATAAAAACGTCGCGTGTACCCACATGCGAATCGAAGCCCCCGGGTTTTTTCCGGTCCCAGTACTTGATTAGTGAAGGGGACTTATCGCGGTTCCATGTCCTGACCGTAATGTTGCTGGATCCTTCAACCGGATGTTCGGAAACAAATAGGTAATGGTCGTTATTGTCGGTCTCGACCAATTCAACCGGATTGCGGTTTGCATCGGTCCGCCAGTAATACCGGGCATAAATGGTATACCCGGCGGCAACCATATCCCGGTCGGTGAGGGTTGTATTTTTATCATTGAGCAAAAATACAAGCGCTGTATCGCCCACATTTACGTATGTGTCGGATTCGGGTTTCGCGGTTGCACAGGTAAACTTATAATCCCCGGCATAAATGGTATCGCCGTTTTTTATGGCCCAGGCACCATCCGGGGCAACGTTTTCGAAGGCAAAAAGGAGCTCTTCGCTGGTCCATTTATTGACGGTTTTTTGATCGGTACTGGTAGAATAAAACACTTCGAGCAAACTCTTCCGCAAGCGGGAATCATTCAAACGGTCGTGAATATCCAGGGCATAATCGGTGGGATACATTCTGCGGAACGGGCGGCCATACTCAATATTCCGTGTCATTCCCTGTTCGGCCGGTTTGTCGTATTGCTGAAACCAGAATTCGTGAAGCTGGTTTTTGTAACTCGAACCATTTACCCCATTGAGCCCTTCCACATCGTTAAACTGAATTGAGAGGATCACTTCCGTGTTAACTTCCTTTCCTTCGAGGAACAAATCTCTGTAATCGGGAACCAGCGAGTGCCGGCCGCTTGCTTCAATGTCTTCGATCAATTGGGCTGCAGCTTGCAGGTCGGCAGTTTTATCGCCTCCCCTGTAAAAGTTTCGGTCGTTGGGATCGTTGTTGGTTGAACTGGCCCGGGTCAGGTATACCTTAGCCAGGTAGTGCCGTGCAGCGTTTTTGGTAATCCGTCCAAACTGGCTTTGGGTTTCGGGCAAGTTTTCGACGGCATATTTCAGGTCGGCAACAATGGCCTCGTATACTTCTGCGGCCGGTGTTCTTTCCCATTCGAGTTCCAGACCGGAACTGGGTTCCAATGTTAAGGGAACTGCCCCGAATTGTTGAACCAGAATAAAGTAAAAATAGCCGCGCAGGAAGCGGACTTCACCCATTCGAATGTCTTTTCCCTGTTGATCTTTCAAAAAACCAATCCCGTCTTCAACAAGCGGTATTTTATCAATGGCCACATTGCAGCGGTCGATCCCGTTGTAGGTTTCTGCCCAAAGGTCGTTAATATCGGCCTGCCCGGCTTCTTTATCGTGCCCATCCATTTCGGTTGTGTAATCGTTGTATTCATCCTGGGCATACATTTCGCCCCATTGTCCTCCTTTCA
>Ga0116164_10001230_pt1 | contig 19658 bp, 14 predicted proteins | sample AD_UKC109_MetaG_FD_89888 | JGI IMG/M metagenome (GOLD analysis project Ga0116164, IMG submission 89888) | Active sludge microbial communities of municipal wastewater-treating anaerobic digesters from Hong Kong - AD_UKC109_MetaG | ecosystem: Engineered > Bioreactor > Anaerobic > Digestate... | reverse complement strand
GCAGACGACCCATTGAAACGATTGAAGAGGGTAAAGCGATAAAAGAATCATTGACAAAAGAAGCAGCATAAAACTACAAACCAAAGAGAAACTGACTGTCCGGGAAGAGGTTAATTTTTACACCTTATGCCTTTTTTCTTTTGGATGAGGGAAGAAGAGATATTTATTTGCAACATCAATATCACCTTCCTTGAGATGTGTAAGTTCACTTGGGCGAATGGCAATGTATGTACAGAGCCATTTGATTCCTAAATATATCCTTGGATTGATGTGGTAACTGATTCTTTGCACTTCGGCCAGTATTCTACTTTGGTCATCTTTTGAAATTACCTTGCGGTATCCAAGCTCAAAATTGACCCTTGGAAATTCCGGCATCTGTTGTAAGGTGATCACCTTACGTTTTCTCAACCATGACCAGAAATTATGAAGTGCCGACATGATATTTGATTTTGTCTTATTGGATAAATCTTTTTGGGCAAATATAAAGTCCTCAAGATCAGCATAACCGATTTGTTTAATGTTTCTATCCTTAAAGAACGCGATTGCTTTATTCGCATAATTTGTAAGGTTTTTATGATTCTTTGGAACTACTTCAGTCTTTTTATATTCAAGCCATTTCTCTATTAGTGTTGAAAACCCCAGGGGGTTATCTTTTTTGTAATCACGTCTATCAAATGTGCCTTCATCAATCTTGTATCGTAATCCAGTTAAAAACCTATTTGCCTCTTCATAATTTTTAAAACGCCGGTAGATCCCGCCGGGCATTTTTACAGAATAACGGGTCGCCTGTATTTGAGGATGATTCGGACAGGACAAACCTTTTCTTCCATCATCCCTAAACGTACTACCACATAAAGGACACCTCTGATTTGAATAGATTCCGCCTTTCATACACAGCACCCCCTTTTGTTCTAATGAGGGTTGAGTATCATATGCGGGGTAATCTTTCAATTTAAGCTACTCCTACGAAGAATAAGAGACATTTTCATCCAAAGCTATCCTTCTAACACTACTCACAGCTTTAAAACCCATTCAGGAAGGCTCCCAAGCCATACGTTGATCTCTTCAAGAGAGGGATATTTGTCTACCGGTAATTTACTTGTTTCCTTTAGTGTGACTGTCTTCGATTGATACCAGTAGGTTCCAACAAGAACCCATTCCCACATGACACGCTCTTTCTTAACTTTTCCCCCTTTGTTCATCCCATTGTGGCGGATGCTGTACCACCGAACTCCGAAGAACCACATAAACGGCATCATTGCGTCATAGGCTTCCTTATACTTTTCAGAATTCATTCCCTTGGAGATATATTTCGTCAGATAATTAACGACATTCAGATTATTATGAGGTTCATATTGAACACCTTGCCCCTTATCCCCTCCCAATTCCCAATACTTGACGAGATTCTTTCGGATCGTTACGTAAGTACCGGCATATATCAGGTGGAAGTGAATAAACCCGTTTTGTTGCAGTTCCATCACAGCCGCCACAAAATTATTGTCCAATCTTTTCCTGTTTTTCTTTTTGGAATACCTCTTACGCTCCTCCAGAACTCTTTTCTTAAACACATCCAGATATTCCCAACCAACAATGACCATCCATTCTCTTGCGCAAATTCCTAATCTCCGTACCCACAACGGAACACGTGCTTCTGCTTTTTGGGGGTCTATCGTTAATGTTATATGAACCGCCTGCCGAAGCCCCGACACCTGATTTTTTAATTTATACTTGAGATTGTTTAAGTACTTCTTGGGTTCCTTATATCTATTAAGACTCCTGACCAGTTTCTTTTCACCCGTCAATCTGTTCATCAGTATAAAAGCATTTGGCTCATAATTCCTGATCATGGCATTAAATTCTTCACGAATTGAATCAGGTGTCGAATCCAGAGTCATCAACCTCAGCATTCTTTTTGAAATTTTCTTATTAAGGCTATCCATGGTTTTGTATTTGTTATAGACAGGATCATTATCAAGTGATGATGTTTTGTGTGAATTAATGCCTATAGAACAAATACCACGGGGTGGAGGTGAATCCCTCCCGCAGACCTTGTCTTTGTCACTTGCCGGCGTGGTTACTCCCGTGCTCAGGGGGTCTCTACCGGCCCCCTCGTCGCACGTTACCGATACGTTTTCTTTTGCTGATTGTAGGTATGCCAGAAAGTCATACGAACTTTTCGCATGCTGAAGATATTCAGCCTTCCGAGAAGCACTTGCGTGAGTTCTCATAATAAAAAAACCTCCTTTGGTTGTTCCAAAGAAGGTCATTTGACAGGTGCTTCTATAGTGGTATAATACAAGAGAAGCGTTTCAGTTCATGTATGCTGGTCGGCTCATGATCTTTTTTGGAACGTTTCAAAGACCCGGGTTATGTTCGCGCATAATCCGGGTTGCTTTTTAGACCGTTACTTATTTATCGCTTTCAATTAGGTTCAGCCTCCCTTCTTTATCGACTCTAACCTTACCGCTTTGAAACAGTTCCTTAATCTTGGTAACTACTTGATCGGTTACCTGTGCCAGCTTCAAAGCACCAACCTTATCGAGTATCATTGCATCTTCCAATCCCGTAACAATGAGATTACGCATAATCTGACTTCGTGTCAGGCTGTGTTTTTCTGCCAGCTTATCTATTGCTTCGATTGTTTCAGGCTCTAACTGTACGGTATATTGTTTTTTGGGTCTGGCCATGTTTAATGCTCCTTAATTTGAGTTTTAGACTATATGACGTTCATATGAAGTTCATGTACATTCTTTTTGGTATTACTGCAAGCATTTTTTTGGAATATATAGAGGGTATTTTTTGAAGATCACATCTTGACTCAACCCTTCACCTTTAAAAAGTAGCACGAGCGCCATTGCTGCCAAGGCTTTCCTTCGGCTCACTTCGTTCGGCCTTGACAGAAACGGCTTTGCTCGTGCTTAGGAAAGAATTAGGCGACGGGGAGAGGGTAGGGCGATCCTTCAGACTCTAGAAAAAGGGTGTTAGTTTTCTTGCTTATAATGAGGGATCGTGCAAATTTGGTGACTTTAAGAGTATTACTGAACTTATGTACACCTACAAACAAATATTTTCGATCAAAGAGGAATATTGAGGATTACCGCTGGAAGTGTAGTATAACGCTGCGTTTCACAGGCCGCGAGGTACGAGCGGTCCTTTGTGAAACCGCATGTTATGCAATCTAGTCTTTCATAAAATCATCCCATATGTAGAGAAAACCGAAAACCTGTAATAAACAAGTTTATTTTCGTATCATTCCACGTTTCAGGCTCGATTTTATAAAATGTATTCTTCGAAAGATTAAAACCGATAACTGGAAGTTTGATAAACATACTACTATGGCTCTTTTTTTCAATACGGCCCAAACTTTCAGAGAAATTCAAGAGCGTTTGATGTAACTCAATGAAAATATTTTTTTTTAGACGAACCTTAAATTCATATTCAATGTCATTGTCTTTCGTGGAATCATTAGCGCCCACATCATAGCGTGTTATATGTCCTACAATCAATCGTTCTCCCGAATCGTTTTCTAGAAATTCATAATCATCTTCATTTAAGGTCACAATCAATTCAGATATTCTCTTCTTCCCAAACCAAGTAATATGTTCAGCAAGTCCCAATAGTCGTAATTCCTTGGAATAGCCCTCTCTTTTTTTACGATATTCATCCCCATCGTAATTCATAGATACTTCATACTCCCAAGATTTTACTTCAAATGCGATATGACTTTCGAGGAATACTAAATCATTCATAAAGATTCTACCTTTCCCTTATTCAGATCGGCTGAATTAGCTTTATCCATGCAGGACATAGACTCCTTCATTTGAATTTTAATACCTTTGCATAACGACTGAACTCAGTGGTTTTTGCTGAGCGCAGCGGAGTAAAAATCCAGTGCAGTGATTTGTTCGGCCTTAAAGCAATCATTTTATATCTGCCATTATTTGAAGTTTGCTCAGTTCTGCGTTCAGAAAATCGATTTCAGTGTCTGGTGTATATAGCATTGGCCGAAGTGTGCCATCTCTAATCGCGGTCTTGAAAAGAAACGGGACGTGCAAACTTGAAGGAAAAAGTAACTTGCTACCGTCTTTTAAAACAAATTCCCCTAAACCTATTGCCGATAGAGAAATTCGGAATTCCTTTTCCTCTGAAAATTTAATCTCGTCCTTCAAATATGTGTATCTTATTGGGTTTGGTAGTCTTTTTGCGTTTGCTTCATGCACATCCCAATCGACGTATTCTATAATTCCATAGTTTATAGAGAATATTTGATGGCATTGCATACCATTATATTCAAGCATAGCATTTCCAGGCCGAAATGTCTCGTTAAGTGTTGAGCGTAGTTTGCTGAACTCAAAAACGAGGCAGACTTTGCCCTTCGTGCTGCCATTCCCATAATGTTCCCATATATAATTTGAGTTTTCCATAGAAAAACAACAGGCGTACGTTCTTGAACGACATTTGCTATAATAATTTGCCGCTGTGAAATCAGGGGCTTTTTCAAAACTTATCCGTGAACTAACCGCCTCATCTTTTGGCAATTGACGCCCATCATTAGAATCCGCGAGTGGGTTTGAACCTAAAAGGTCAACATAGCTATCAACCCGGTTAAAATGAAGATAATTACCACCTACTGATTGGATCAGGTTTTCAACGGTCATTACTTTGTAAAGTAATTGTCCGTCATGCGGGATAGTCAGCAACGGAGCGTGTGGTTCAACAAGACCTAATGGCCTTGAAAGAGGTTGGTTTTTTGTGCTTTCTTCCATTTTACGTCTCTATAATGACATTATGTATCGTAGGTGCAGCCGAACAATTAATATACCAACTTGGTTTTTCCCAATTTGCTTGATAATTATCGCTCTTTTTTAAAAAGAATACAAAGGGAAAAGTGCTTAAATATCAAGCAAAATGAACCTTTGACACTTAGTATTTTATGGTAATACAACACTTTAGCCAAGTTGGTATATCAAAAGAGATTTGTCCAGTGTAAAGAATATCAACATTAATGTATATTGTTTGAAATAGTGTATGCTCTGAAAAATTATCAAATGCTTTCTTTCAGGAAGAAACACCTTTACTCCTGAGGTTGGGTATCATAAGAGTATCATTTGCTTGTAAATAATTGATATCATTAATATGTGCTCAGGTTCAAATCCTGCCGCCCCGACCATTCAAAATTAATGGTATCAGTTGGCACCGCCTTCATTTTTTATCAGTAAATTGTCAGTAAACGCGACAACCTTATGTACCTGAGGGGCATTTCACCACAGATAGTGCACCCTCAGCATTTTGAAGACGTTAATAGTATTAAAGAAAATCCCTCCAATTTGTTGGAGGGATTTTCTTTTCCGGCAATGGCGATCATTATCTTTTCTTTTGCATATCTTTTTCAGATACGAACGCTTGAATACGCAAAAACAGTATCTGTATAAGACAGCATTTTTGTGAGATATTTCAGCGGAAAGCAAATGTAAAATATGGTAAGAATAATAAGGGAGTGGTAATTATAATTATTTGTGTCTTTTCAAAGAGGATGTGTCATGACAGACCGTAACCGCCATATCTGGAGTCGTAGGATTTCTTTTTTCATCTTTTGGGTTTGTTTTATATTTCTCTCGTCAGGAATGGAAACGGCTGATTGGTGAAAATTCACGAGAATCAGATAAAGGAATAGGGAGTTGATAAGAAAGGTTGTAGCTCATTATATTTCATGTAGAACTTTTTCTTACATGGTTGCCAATACTTGTAAAGACATAGAACTTCCTGGCTACGATACATAAATATCATTCAAGCATTTTATAAGTTAATTACACAGGTTACCTCTTGATTTTTCCCGGAGAGAAGTCTTTTTATAAATACATATCGCATACTCTGTCTTAGTTTAGTTGTTTTTCATAGTATCATAAACCGTTCGATAGTTTCGGTAGGGACTTCGCCACTCCTGAATCGGGATAAGACTTGCATATCTTTCCACTCGTTTTCCGGCTTTGATCGTGTGATCGCATTCAGAGAATTTACAATGGTATGTAATTTTTCCGATGGGTATGAACAGTCTTTTGCACCGATACAGCAGTATTCGTTTAGTTTGTTGTATGTAAAACCTTTCGAATTATGTGAGAATAGGGTCATTGTTTATTGACAGGAGACACGTTCCTGTCCTAAAATCCACTACACCATTCTGAATCTTACGCATATCAAAATTCTCAATTCATAATTCCACTCACATAGAACAATAGTGTATTGAAAACATAGCAGAGAAAGAGGGGAGGGGATCATGAAAACAAATTTTCGATGGCTGAAATTGATTTTTATTTGTATGTTGATTAGTATAAGTTCTCTTTCTCACAATGAAACCAAAGCAGCAGACCGCACAGTGGGCAGCCCTCCCGGCACGTATGCCACCATCAGCGCCGCCATCGCGGCAGCCGATCCCGGGGATCGGCTACTGATCGAAGGCGGGGTTACCTTCTATGAGAATATTACTATCCCAAAGAACCTGATCCTGCAAGGCGGTTACGACGGCTGCGGCAGCGGTTCATCAGCAACCACTACTGTGGATGGCAGTGCAAATAATTCAGTCGTTGTTATTAACGCAAGTCTGACAGTCACATTGGAAAATCTGGTCATCACCAACGGACTCTCTTTATCTGAGGGTGAGGGTGGAGGGGTCTGTTTTGCTTATGGTACAGGCGGTGGCCAGCTCACATTGATCAATGTTGATATTCATGGCAACAGGGGTTACTGGGGAGGGGGTCTCTGGGTAGGCCCGGACAGCCAGGTAGTGGGGACGGACGTGAATATCTACGACAACACAGCTGATGCCTATGGCGGCGGGGTGCGGCTGTACGGCAGCAGCTCCGCGACATTCAACAACAGCATCATAAGCGATAATTCAGCCCCGAACGGTGCAGGTTTGTATATTGACGATGCCGCAAGCGTATTAAATTTCAGCGGTACTATCAATGATAATGACGCGACCGCAAATGGCGGCGCAATCTATGCGGGTTCTGGAGACCTCAACTTTTCAAACACCATAATGCAGGGTAATTCTGCAAACATTGATGGTGGAGCGATCTATCAGTCGGGGGGCACCATTGATTTCACCGTGGCATGGAGTATTGATAATAATAGCGCAAACGGAAATGGGGGCGCACTGGCGTTAAGCGGAACAGCCAACCCCAGATTTCAAGCAAGCGGAGGCACCGGTTCATTTATCAGTAACCATGCCGATGGTCACGGCGGGGTGGCGTATCTGCATAATACCAGCACCATGCAATTGTATGCAACCGGAGATTATAGCTTAGATGTTCTGAATAATCATGCCGGAGGAGACGGCGGAGCATTCTTTGCTGACAGCGGCGGTTATTTCGATTGCTATGGCCAGTTGGTCATCGATGGTAATTACGCATACGGAAACGGGGGGGCTTATTACCTGTCGAATGGTTCACGTGTATGGTTCGATGATTATGTAAAGAAGGTTACGAAAATCCGGACGAACTGGGCTCGGAACGGTGGCGCAGTCTATGCCGTGGACAGCCCGAGTGTTCGGGGTGATGGCGCGGAATTCGGTGATACGCCGGTTGGTAACTATGCCGCAAACGGCTCGGGCGGTGCACTGTATCTGAACAACAGTACCTTGAGGGCGGAGAATTGCAAATTTTATAACAACAGGGCCACACAAAACGGCGGCGCAATTGCGGCATCGACCTCCACGCTGAATATTCATGCAAATCTTTTTTCAGCAGCTGATGAATCTTTGCCCTTAGCAGCAAAAATCGAAGAGGATGTGCATGAAACCGATTCAGATGACATGCCCATGCCCAATGCAACCGCAGTTGATCCACTGAGCGGGGAGGCCAGCAGTCTGCATGACAATATCGCCGACAGTGACAGTGATGCTACCGGTTATGGAGGGGCAATTTATACAAGCGACAGCGCCCTCACATTGACACAAACATACCTTCACCATAATAGCGCGAACCGGGGCGGTGCAGTCTACCAGACAGGCGCCGGCGCTTCAGCAGACGTTTCCAATTGTCTGATCCATCACAACACGGTGGCAGCTGCTTATGGAGCGGGGATTCGCAGAGAAAATGGAGCATTTATAATAAAGCACACAACCATAGCCGACAATACTGGGGGTGCCGGATTTTCCGGGCTTGCCAGTGAGGCATTTAACTGCATTGCCTGGGAAAACCCCTACTTAGGTTTTTCAATGACACCGACTGTTTATGGGTGTAATATTGATAGAGGCGGCGTGGCGGGTATAGATGTCGATCCAAAATTTACTGCGCCGGGCGATGGTGAGGATTACCACCTGCGTGGAATCAGCCCCGCCATTGATGCCTCCTGTGACACCGGTCTGGGAGTAGACCTGGAAAACCGGCCCCGTCCGAATGGCACCGGCTTCGACATAGGCGCTTATGAGTATTATAGAGATGTTGTTGCCATGCCCTGGATACCCCTGCTGTTGCTTGGGGACTGAGAAAGCTGCCCGTGAAGGGGGTATGGGTTCTGTCTCCTGATCATGACTCGTGCCGCTGATTGCAATTTGTAATATGGCATAAGAGCGGTAATGTTTAAAAACAACAGTGCAGGTTTAATACAGTAAAACAATCATCAGATTTTTCCGTTTTGACGGCTATTGGACGGTAAGATCAATTTGATCCATAGTAAGGTCTTTACATTGTGTAATGATTTTTGTGCTTATCAATAACATCACCATTTTTTCCTTGACGATCTTTTCTCACATTGCTATCAATATGTTACTTCGGAGTAAATTAAAACTTTAATGAGTTCCGACAGTGACCATATCGGACTGTAATCAAATCCTTCACAATTCACTTTCATCAAGGTTTCTGTATGAAAGTAAAATTCATGTTTGCCATTTCCTGTTTTAAGCACATCAAGAGGTTTTATACCGTTAGCTTGCATTATTGATTATAAAATGTAAGGAGGATCATTATGACTGGAAAGCTGTTCAGAATACGACCCCGTCGGCTTTGTTTCAGTAGATGTGGTACCTGCCTGTTTTTTTTATTTATTATCGGCGTGTTAACGCTTTTTTCCGCTTTTTCCTCAGCCTCAGCCGAGGGAGTCTGGGGTATGGGGTATGGCGATTACGGGGCGTTAGGAATTGACCCGGCCGATACATATGAAACCCCCCAGGAAATCGTAGCCGACAATGGCCTGCTGGTCGCTGCCGGGGATAACTTCAGCATGTTCGTAAAATCGACCGGATCGCTGTGGGGCATGGGTGAAAACTGGGATGGATGTCTGGGCCTTGAACCTTCCTCCGTCTATTACCAGTACACCCCCCACCAGGTGGTATCCTCCGGAGTTACCGCGGTTGCTACCGGCGATTACCATACCCTGTTTGTGCAATCGGGGGGTCTCTTTGCCATGGGCGACAACTACGACGGACAGCTGGGAGACGGAACAAATATTGATAAACATTCTCCCACTCCCGTACCAGGACATTCCTCCGGCGTAGAGAAGGTGGCGGCCGGTGCGTACTTCAGCCTCTTTACCAAATCCGACGGGTCTCTATGGGTCGTTGGCGATAACTGTGACGGTCAACTGGGAGACGGGACCACTAATGACCGGAATGTGCCTTACAAACTCGTAAGTTCAGGGGTGACCGCCATAGTGGCTGGCAGTATCCACAGCCTCTTTCTCAAATCCGACGGTTCACTATGGGTCATGGGTGACAATGCCTACGGCCAGCTCGGTGACGGGCAGATTTTGGACTATCCCCATGACAGGCATACCCCTTACAAGCTTATCAACTCGGGTGTTACCGCAATAGCCGCAGGCGATTACCACAGTCTTTATGTGACGACCGGCGGGGCTCTGTGGGGAATGGGTCGAAACGGTGATGGTCAGTTGGGAGACGGGACGGATGATGACAGAATTACACCCGTCCTGATCGTCAGCTCAGGGGTGACCACCGTGACGGCGGGCGAGTATCACAGCCTGTTCAGGAAGACCGACGGGTCCCTGTGGGCCATGGGTGACAACGACTACGGCCAGCTCGGCGATGGTACCTATGATGAAAGACTCTCACCGGTACAGATCCCGAATATGACAGTCTCCCAGATTGCGGCAGGCAGCGAACATAGCCTCTTCGTGGGTACTGAGTCCGGCACTCCTCAGCCAAAGAAGACGGTTGTGCCCGCAAACACGTTACTCCTGCTGTCCAATTAGAAATATATACGGGGCATGGATAGACTGAATCGTTATCCATGCCCCATCTTTTTGCATGAAAGCCTCTTCACTTCACCTGCCATAACAAATCTTTATCTTGAATATCATTGACAAATTGATCTGAAAATGATTCAAATCTCTCCGAGAGTCCATTATAGTCTTACCTCTCAAGAAATAGAGATTGTACCGATGGAAGATATACTGAAGATTTTGAATAAGATCGAAGCCCCTTTGACTTTTTTATCGAAGGACTCATATAAGAATCTGGGGGTTATACGGGATCTTGAACGCACCGTGTCGGGTTTTCTCGATGAGTTGAAGTCATCATTGTTATCCTCCTGTCGTGAGACTCATGAGATGAAATTACCGGGCGATGCAATTCGGGAATTTCGTACAACATTCCACGGTTTTGATTCGTTGTCACCGTCCGACAAGAAGAAGCGTATCGATTATGCCTTTGTCCATCTGCAGGAACTGAAACGTCTTTGTTCTTCCCCAACAGTCTCGATTACGAATGATCCGATCATTCAAACAAATGAAAATCTGAATGACTGCTTCAAAAGACTGTCCGCTGACGTCCAGTATATCAAGGGTATCGGACCGAAGGTGGCCATGATGCTGGGGCGGAAGGGAATAAAGACCGTGGAGGATATGCTCTACTTTCTGCCGAGGCGGTATGAAGACAGGAGACGCATAAAGAACATCTCTTCGGTGAATGTCGGCGTTCCCGAGACCGTGATGGGTACAATAATAGACGTGGGTGTACGGCGCTACCGGACCAGGCGCGTCCTTGAAGTAACGATCGATGACGGAACGGGGCTGCTCACCGCGAAATGGTTCCAGGGAAATTTCTCCTACCTTGCAAAGAAATTCAAAAGGGGAGAAAAGATCATCCTGACCGGTGAAGTCAAGATATATCTCCTGGGTAAGGATATGCTCCACCCGGATTACGAGATACTCGACGAACAGGACGACGAGCTTTTGCATTTCAAGAGAATTGTCCCGATCTATTCGGAAACGGAGGGACTCCATCAGAAGTATATCCGGAAGGTAATAATGAATGTTGTCGGTGAATATACTCCCTGTATCCCCAGCCCAATTCCGGATGATATATGCAGGAGAAACAATCTTGTTGATATAGAGTATGCCATCAGGAATGTGCACTTCCCCGACACCGATCATGACATCGAGGCCCTCAATGACCTCAGATCGCCGGCACGGAGGAGGCTGGTCTTTGATGAGTTCTTTTTCTTTGAACTGGGAATGGCTCTCAAGAGAAAGGGTCATCTCTTTGAACCGGGAATATCCTTCGCGACGGGCGGCAACCTGGTGAAAAGATTCTATGATATTCTTCCGTTCGGACTGACGAAGGCACAGAAGAGGGTTATAAGCGAGATAGAGACGGATATGGCACGAGCCTTCCCCATGAACAGGCTTCTCCAGGGAGACGTCGGGAGCGGAAAGACGGTTGTTTCAATGGCGGCAATGGTCGCAGCATGTGAATCGGGATATCAGGCGGCCATCATGGCTCCCACGGAGATACTGGCCGAACAGCACTTCAATAATATCAAGGGATGGGCGGACCGTCTCGGAATCAAGGCGACAATCCTTACTGGAACCGTGAAGGCGGCTGACCGACGGCACATCATCAAAGGGATCGAAACGGGAGAAACGTCTATTATTGTCGGAACACATGCGTTGATTCAGGAAGGGGTCAACTTCAGAAATCTCGGCTTTGTCGTGGTGGATGAACAGCATCGTTTCGGCGTTATACAGCGGGCGGCCCTCCGTGCAAAGGGAACCAACCCGGATGTCCTTGTCATGACTGCGACACCGATCCCCCGGACCCTCGGCATGACGGTGTATGGCGATCTGGATATCTCCGTTATTGACGAACTGCCGCCCGGGAAGAAACCCATCAAGACGAAGGTCTTTTTTGAAAAGAGTCGCGCAAAGGTATACGATATCGTACGCGGAGAGGTGGAAAAAGGGAATCAGGTCTTTATCGTCTATCCGCTGGTGGAGGAATCGGAGGCTCTCGATCTGAAGGATGCTACCACTATGGCAACGCACCTTCAAAAGGATATCTTCCCGGACCTTCGGGTCGGATTGATTCATGGAAGGATGAAAGGACCTGAGAAGGAAGCGGTGATGGACGATTTTAAGAACCGTAATCTGGATATACTTGTCTCCACGACTGTGATAGAGGTGGGGATCGATATACCTGACGCCTCTCTCATGGTTGTTGAGCATGCGGAGAGATTCGGCCTTTCGCAACTGCACCAGCTGCGGGGGAGGGTGGGAAGAAGCAGCCTGGATTCATACTGTGCACTGATGGCGCAGCACAAAGGCAGCGCGGACGCGAAAAAGAGGTTGCGGGTCATGGAGCAGACAAACGACGGTTTCAAAATTGCCGAAGAGGATCTCCTGATCCGAGGCCCGGGCGAATTCATGGGGACGAAGCAGTCGGGACTTCCCGATTTCAGGGTTGCGAGCATACTGAGAGATACCGCTACATTGAACGAAGCTCGAAGAGAGGCGTTTTTGCTGATTGAGAAAGATCCCAACCTTGAAAAACCTGAACACAGGGCATTACAAAAAGTGCTTATGCGAAGATGGGAAACCCGGCTGGAGATCGCCAAGACAGGATAGATTCGGAACTTTAACCTTGAAACTTTCATGTAACTGTTATAGCAGTCTCGTATCAAATATATATTCCATTCGAGGGAAGGGGTTATTGAAGTGGGTAAAGATATATCTGTAGGCCTGATTGGTTTTGGTACCATCGGTTCCGGCGTTGTAAAGCTGTTGCGGGAAAATGAAGAACTGATCCGGAAGCGTCTTGGTACAAGACTTGCTATAAAGAAAATAGCTGATATCGATATTGAAACTCCGCGGCCGGTAACGGTCGAAAAGGAAAAACTCACGACGGATGCCCATGAGATCCTGAATGATCCCGAGATCTCCATTGTTGTGGAACTGGTGGGAGGATATACCCACGCGAAGACATTTGTGCTGGAGGCCATACGAAACGGAAAGCATGTTGTTACAGCGAATAAGGCGCTTCTCGCCACATATGGGGATGAGATATTCAGCGTCGCCGAGGAAAAAAAGATCAACATCGGTTTTGAGGCGAGCGTAGGGGGAACCATTCCTATTATAAAAACCCTTCGGGAAAGCCTTGCCGGCAACAATATTGAGTCCGTTTTCGGGATCATGAACGGAACGTGCAATTACATCTTGACGAAGATGACCAAGGACGGGATCGACTTTGATTCGGCATTGAAAACCGCGCAGGATCTCGGATTCGCGGAGGCGGATCCGACCTTTGATATCGAGGCCGTCGATACGGCACACAAGCTCGCGATAACACTGTCTCTCTCACATGGCAAGAGGGTGGTGCTGGATGATATCTATCGAGAGGGGATATCGGAAATAACACAACAAGATATAGAATTCGCAAGAGAACTGGGGTACAATATCAAACTTCTCGCCATTGCGATCAGGAGGGGAGATACCATAGAGGCGCGAATACATCCGACCATGATACCCTTTGATCATATCCTGGCCAGCGTCAACGGGAATTTCAATGCCTTCCATGTGATCGGCGATGCCTCCGGTTCCGTGTTTTTATACGGCCAGGGCGCCGGTATGATGCCGACGGCAAGCGCGGTCGTGGGAGATCTGATAGATATAGCACGGGATAACATGGCTGGAATATGCATGAGGGTTCCCCTTCGGTCCTACAGGGAAAATCAGATCAGAGATATCGATCTGCTTGAAATGGACGATGTGGAAACCAATTATTATTTCCGGTTCTCAGTGGTTGATCGTCCGGGTGTACTTTCCGCGATTTCCGGGATACTGGGATCTCACGACATCAGTATATCGTCTGTCATTCAGAAGGAAAGGAAACTAAACAAGGACGCGGTGCCCGTTGTCGTCACGACCTATAAGGCACGGGAAAGAGATGTTCAGATGGCGTTGGAAGAGATCAACAGGCTTGAAATCGTACTCGGAAAAACGACATTGATCAGAATAGAGGATGACAGGTTGCGATGAAGTATATTGTTTTGCTGGGCGATGGTATGGCGGATTATCCTCTGTCCCAACTGGGGGGCAAGACTCCCCTTGAATATGCCCATACGCCCAATATGGACAGAATAGCGGCGGAAGGTACCGTGGGCCTGATAGATACGATTCCTGCCGGATTTACGCCCGGAAGTGATGTGGCAAATCTGTCGGTGCTGGGATATGATCCCAAGATCTACCATACCGGACGGGCTCCGTTGGAAGCGGCGAATATGGGGGTGGACCTGGCCGACGATGATGTGGCCTTTCGTTGCAATCTTGTAACCATTGGCTTAATAGGGGGCAAGACTGTCATCGAAGATTTTACCTCCGGTCACATATCGTCTGAGGAATCAAGACAGATTATAGACACTCTTCAGAGCGAGCTGTCTTCTCCCCTTGTCGATTTCTATCCAGGTGTCGGATACAGACACCTGATGGTGTACAAAAAAGGCCCCGTTTCACTGGAGACCACACCTCCTCACGATATCGTCGGGGAGCCCATTGACGGATGGCTCCCCAGGGGGGGCGGGTCGGATATAATCAGAGATCTCATGGAGCGGTCTCGCCATATACTGAAAGATCATCCTGTAAACCTCGCCCGTGCATCGAAAGGGAAAAAGACCGCCGATTCAATCTGGCTGTGGGGAGAGGGAAGGGCGCCGAGAATGGAGCCTTTGACTGCCAGGTATGGAGGCATACGGGGCGGTGTCATATCGGCAGTCGATCTCGTTATGGGCATCGGGGTCTATGCGGGCCTTGAAACCCTCCGTGTCGAAGGTGCCACAGGGTATACGGATACGAATTACAGGGGAAAAGCTCAGAGAGCATTGGATTATCTCAGAGATGGTGATTTTGTCTTCCTCCATGTGGAAGCCCCCGATGAGATGGGACATGAAGGAAACATAGAGGGAAAGATCAAGGCGATAGAGGATTTTGACAGGGAAGTCGTTGGAACGATACTATCGGGGGTAGATACCCTGGGGGACTCCAGGATTATGGTATTGAGCGATCATCCGACTCCGATAATTCTGAAGACACACGCAACGGACCCAAGTCCTTTCGCGGTGTTATCGTCTGTTGACGGAGAAAATATCGCAAACGGAGATGTCTATAACGAAACGACTACCAGAAATACCGGTATTATAGTTTCTCCCGGTCATTTGTTAATGGATTACTTTATGGGAGACTGGGGGGGGCTTTGTTGACGATAAAAGGTGAGTCCAGGGTACGGGTCATCTATGCCGATACGGACATGATGGGTGTAGTCTACCACGCTAATTACCTGAAATGGTTTGAGATAGGCCGGTCGGAACTGCTGCGGGAGATCGGCATTATTTATGCCGATCTGGAACTATCGGGCTATAAGCTGCCGGTAACAAGGGTTGAGTGTCACTATCTTTCTCCCGCGAAATATGATGATTTGGTTGTGATTGAAACGGAGATAAGTACAATCAAGCGGGCCAGTTTGAGGTTTGATTATACCATACACGATGAAAAGAAAGAGCGCATTCTTGCAGAGGGGTTTACGCTGCACCCCTTTGTAAACAGAGATGGGAAGATCGTAAGGATTCCGCAGTATGTCGTTGATAGGATACGGGAAGTATAGCTATTCGGGCTGACCGCTGGAGTAGCATGATGATACAATAAAAGGAGATCGGTAATAATGGCAAAAAACTTGACACAAAAAGAACTGGAACAACCGGACGAGTTTCATACCATTGGATGGTACATCCTGGAGTACATATCCGAGCACAGAAAACAATTTTACGCAGGGGGGGCTGCTGTTCTCCTCATTATCATCCTGTTGGGAGCGTGGTATTTTCATCACCTGAATTATGAAAGCAATGCCGAGAGCGTATATGCGAAGGCATATAACTCGTACGCCCTGCCAGGTACCTCCGGCGATATGAAAGATGCGTACCTGAAGGCATCACAGATATATGAGAATCTAGTGGAAGAATATCCCGATAGCAATGCGGCCGTGCTCTCTTATTATAATATGGGGAACATCTACTTTACTATCGACGAGACCGATAAATCCATTGAATCATATAAGACGTTCCTGAAAAAGACCAAGAAAGACGATATCCTGATCGCTCTTGCCTACTACGGTTTGGGCTATTGTTATGAGAAGAAGGAAGATTATGAGAATGCGTTGAAATCTTTTGAGAATTCGAACAAGCTCATGCAGGGAACACAATTTGAATCCATAAATTACGCCAATATGGGAAGGATATACGAAAAGATGGGCAAACAGAAAGAGGCATTGGAATTGTATCAGAAAACAGTTGAAGAGATTAACGATCCTCTCATGGAAATGTTGATAAAGAGCAGGATAGTGGCTCTCAGTTAGGTTGAAAGGTTACAGGTTGCACGATATGAAAGAATTGATGTCAGGAAATGAGGCGATAGCGAGGGGGGCGTATGAGCATGGCATTACCTTTGCTTCCGCATATCCCGGAACTCCGAGTACGGAAATCATGGAGGCGATTGCCAAATATGATGGCGTGTACGCCGAATGGTCGCCGAATGAAAAGGTAGCCGTCGAGGTGGGAATAGGGGCGGCGCTGGGAGGCGCACGGGCTCTTGTCGTAATGAAACATGTGGGTGTTAACGTGGCGGCCGATCCCCTTTTTACCGTAAGCTATACCGGTATCGAGGGAGGACTGGTCATCATCAGCGCCGATGATCCGACCATGCACAGTTCCCAGAACGAACAGGATAACCGGAACTATGCACGTTCGGCTAAGATTCCCATGCTTGAACCCTCGGACAGCAGTGAAGCCAAGGAGTTTATAAAGATCGCTTTCAAGATGAGCGAAGAGTTCGATACGCCTGTCTTTCTCAGGAGTACCACACGGGTTTCCCATTCAAAATCCGTCGTCGAACTTGAGGAACCGGAGGAACGAAGGAAGCATAAGGGCATCCGTCATGATCCGTCAAAATATGTGATGGTTCCGGACAAGGCGAGGCAGCGAAGGATTGAAGTTGAAAAGAGGATGGAAAAACTTCTGGAATTCGCTGAGACCTTCCCGGAAAACAGAATGGAGATAAACGATACCAAGGTGGGGATCATAACGGCCGGAATGCCGTATAACTACGTAAAAGACGCATTCCCGAACTACTCGTATCTCAAGCTGGGGATGGTTCATCCCCTTCCGCGCAGACTGATCAGAGAGTTCGCATCAAAGGTGGAAAAGATATATGTCGTTGAAGAACTTGATCCGTTTATTGAAGAACAGGTCAGAGCCATGGGCATAGAGGTTGTCGGAAAAGAGATATTTCCCTATACGGGTGAATTCGATCCCGGTATCGTAGAAACCGCTTTGGGAAGTAATCCTGTAAACGGAACTGATCTGCCGGCCATCTCGCTCCCCTCAAGACCTCCCAATCTCTGCCCCGGTTGCCCCCACAGAGGACTCTTTTATGTCCTGGGGAAACTGGATGTCTTTGTAACTGGAGATATCGGATGTTACACCCTTGCCTTCATGAAACCACTCGAGGGTATAGACTCATGCATCTGTATGGGTGCCAGTATCGGTATGGCCCACGGTATGGACAAGGTCGTTGAAGAGAAGGGCAAGGTTGTGGGCGTGCTTGGTGACTCCACCTTTATTCACTCGGGTATCACGCCCCTCCTGAACATGGTCTACAACAAGAGTAACGCACTTGTTGTCATATGCGACAACAGCACAACCGCAATGACGGGGATGCAGGAACATCCCGCAACGGGCTTCACTCTTCAGAGAGAAACGACAAAAAAACTTGATTTTGTGGAACTTGCCAAGGCTCTTGGCGTTGAGAACGTCAGAGTGATTGATCCCTTTGATATCAAAAACACAAGAAGTGTAATCAAAGAGGAACTGGTGAAAGAGGGTCCCTCTCTTGTTATATCACAGGCGCCGTGTGCGCTTCTCGGCGCGAAACAGAAGGCGGCGGCCAGACCGCCCTTGACGGTTGATCCTCACAAGTGTACCGGCTGCCGGGCTTGTATCGGATTGGGGTGTCCTCCGATATCATGGAAAAGACTTGGGGATATGGATATAGAGATAGAAAAGAAAACGAAAAAGCAGGAGGGAATCGCCATCATAGATTCCTCTTACTGCAATGGATGCACCCTGTGCCAGCAGTTGTGCGGTTTCGGAGCCATAGGGGAGGTCGTTGGAAATGAGTGAATCTGTGAAGAGCGTATTGCTGGTAGGTGTAGGCGGCCAGGGTATCATACGGGCGAGCGACATACTGTCCGCCCTCATGATGAAAGCGGGCTTTGATGTAAAGAAGAGTGAAGTACACGGAATGGCCCAGAGGGGTGGGTGTGTAAGCAGTCACGTGAGATTCGGCCCAAAGGTATATTCTCCCATAGCCAAAGAAGGAGACGTCGATATACTGGTTTCCTTTGAAAAGCTCGAAACCTTGCGGTATCTCAAGTATCTGAAAAAAGGCGGCAAGGTTATCGTAAACGACGAAGAGGTATATCCACCATCAGTAAACCTTGGAGATGCTGATTATCCAAGTGATGCGATAGATTTAATAAAGAAATACTTTAAAGATGTAAAGGTGGTCGATGCAACCGCATTGGCACTCCGCTCGGGAGACAAGAGGATGGCCAATACAGTTGTTCTGGGCGTGCTGTCATCATATCTGGATATACCAGTCAGCGTATGGGAAGCCGTCCTGGAAGAGAATTTTCCACCGAAGATATTGAAGGGGAACATACATGCCTTCAACCTCGGGAGAGAAGTATAGGAAGGAGACCATGCGAAGGACTACGATCGGTTTGCTTTTTCTGGCTGTTGTTATGCTGATTCCCGGCCACGTCAGGGGTGACGATCTTGGCGGCTGCAAAGAACAGTTCGAATTTGCGGAAGCACTTTTTGCGCAGGACGATTTCTACCGTGCAATCGGGGAATATAAGAGATTGATATTTCTCTGTCCGGCGGCTACGGAACTCTGCGAAAAAGCGTACTTTAAGATAGGGGTCTGCTATTTCAGGGCGAAGGAATGGCAAAAAGCGATCGATGTCTTTACGCCCTTCCTCGGAAGTTTCACCGACAGCCCGATGGCCGGGGAGGCAATGTACCTCAAGGGAATGTGTGAAAAAAATCTCTCGTTACATAGCAGAGCCCTTCGAACCTTCGATTATATCATCCAGACTGAAATCGGTGAGCGAAGGGCGAAAGCAATCTATCAGAGTGCGCTCATCCTTGTGGATATGGAGAATTGGAAAAGGGCGGGTGAGATGTTTTCGCAGGTTCCCGAGGAAAGTGTCTTGTATAATTCGGCGGGAATTTTCTCAGAGGGTCTCGAGAATATAACCAACCTTCCTCATAAGTCTCCCGTTGTTGCAGGAACACTAGCCGCCATTCTGCCCGGTGCCG
>Ga0116164_10001224_pt1 | contig 19713 bp, 14 predicted proteins | sample AD_UKC109_MetaG_FD_89888 | JGI IMG/M metagenome (GOLD analysis project Ga0116164, IMG submission 89888) | Active sludge microbial communities of municipal wastewater-treating anaerobic digesters from Hong Kong - AD_UKC109_MetaG | ecosystem: Engineered > Bioreactor > Anaerobic > Digestate... | reverse complement strand
GGAGATCGAGCTGACCAGCCTGAAAAAGGAGAAGGACGAAGCCAGCAAGATGCGCGCCGATATGCTGGATTCGGAGCTTTCCGACCTGCGCGAAGAATTCAACGCCATGAAGGCGCGCTGGGAAAACGAAAAAGCCGATATCGTAAAGGTGCAGAAGCTGCGTGAGGAGATCGAGGCGGTGAACGCCGAAATCCAGAAGGCGCAGCGCGAATACGACCTGAACAAGGCCGCCGAGCTGCAATACGGCAAGCTGCCGCAGCTGCAAAATCAATTGAAAGAACAGGAAGCGATCGCCGAGCGCGACAAGAGTGAGGATTCCCTGCTGCGCGATAAGGTAACCGAAGATGAAATCGGCCGTATCGTCAGCCGCTGGACGGGTATCCCCGTCACGAGGCTGAGGGAAACCGACCGCGAAAAGCTCTTAAAGCTCCCCGACGAGCTGCACCAGCGCGTCGTCGGGCAGGACGAAGCGGTGCAGACGGTATCCGAGGCTATCCTGCGCAGCCGCGCGGGCATCGCCGACGAGAACCGGCCCATCGGCTCGTTCCTGTTCCTCGGCCCCACGGGCGTCGGCAAAACGGAGCTCGCCAAGGCGCTGGCGCAGAGCCTGTTCGACGATGAAAAGAACATGGTGCGCATCGACATGAGCGAGTATATGGAGAAGTTCTCCGTCAGCCGCCTCATCGGCGCGCCTCCGGGATACGTCGGCTACGACGAGGGCGGCCAGCTCACCGAGGCTGTACGCCGCAAGCCCTACTGCGTGGTGCTGCTGGACGAGATCGAGAAGGCGCACCCCGAGGTGTTCAACATCCTGTTGCAGGTGCTGGACGACGGCCGCATTACCGACAGCCAGGGCCGCACCGTGGACTTCAAAAACACGATCATCATCATGACCTCCAACCTCGGCTCCGGCCTGCTGCTGGACGGCCTGAAGGACGGCGAAATCACACAGGAGGCCCGCGACGGCGTGCTGAAAATGCTGCGGCAGGCGTTCCGGCCCGAGTTCCTCAACCGGATTGACGACATCGTATTCTACAAGCCGCTGGAGCGCGGCGAGATCCGCCAGATTGTCCGGCTGCAGATCAAGCACCTGCAAAACCGGCTGGAGCACCAGAACATCCATATGGACCTTACCGACAAGGCCGTCGATTTCATCGTGGACGCTTCCTACGACCCCGCCTTCGGCGCGCGTCCACTGAAGCGCTACATCCAAAGCCATGTGGAAACCCTGATGGCGCACAAGCTGGTCGCCGGCGAGCTCATCCCCGGCCAGGTCGTCACCGTGGACGCGGAGGACGGACAGCTGGTTGTCCATTAAAATTAGAATCACCGGTGCATTCTATAAGTGATGCCCGCACCGCCACGCAAGCAACAAAGAAAACAGGTCCTTTCAAAATGCTGACCGCCGGTATAACCGACGGTTCAGTTTGCTGAAAAAAACCGCCTGCGCGACGGAGCGGGCATCGCGTACGTTCATGGACGCTCAACCCGCTTTGTATCTTTTGTTTCTCTTCACACTACTTTTGGATTATTTCTATTATTTCCCTTCTTCCCGGATATTTTTCTTGTATACTTGTTGACAATTCATTTGCTATCCCTTATACTTTTTTTGTATGAAACCTACAATTTAGCTAGAAATATCGGCCTTTTTATATCGCCTTTGCATAGTAGTCTATTGCCTTCACATTAATCAATTTCTCCTTTCCCCTGGCTTTTATTCGAAAATTTTTGATTAACTGCGTTGCCGTTAATCGAAAAAATATAAAAGGGAGTGTATCGAAACATGAAAAAAGTACTGGCAGTCCTGTTAACCGTTACCATGGTGCTGGGTTTACTCGGCAGCGTCGCGATGGCTGAGGACAAGATCAAGATCACGATGTGGCACATTCAGGACGACGACAATGCCAAGGTCATCTATACTGATGCTGCAGCGCGCTTCATGGCTGATTACCCGAACGTTGAAGTCGAAGTAGTCGACATGCAAAACGACATCTACAAAGACAAGATCGCCATCGCCATGGCGGCCGGCGAATTGCCCGACATCTTCCTCTCCTGGAGCGGCGGACCGATGATCGAGTATGCGACAAACGGCATCATTCTCGACCTGACCGCATATATGGAAGAAGATAACTATAAGGATAAGTTCCTTGATGCCGGCATCGCGCAGGGCACCTACGACGGCAAAATCTGGGGCATCCCCGGTGAGAATGTCAGCGCCGCCCTGTTCTTCTACGACAAGGATTTCTTCGCAGCCAACGGCTTTGAAGTTCCCACGACGATCGCCGAGCTGGAAACGCTGGCCGACGCATGCCTCGCAATCGGCGTATATCCGTTCGCGCTGGCGAACCTGACCAAGTGGACCGGTTCGATGTACTACATGTATCTGGTCGCCCGCATCGGCGGCGGCAGCGCGTTCGACAAGGCTGCAAACCAGATCGACGGCGGTACGTTTGAGAGCGAGCCCTTCGAGATGGCCGGCGAGTACATCCAGAAATGGGTGAAGGCGGGCTACTTCAACGATGGGTTCAACAGTGCAAACGAGGATGACGATATCGCGCGCTGGCTCCTGTACAACAACCAGGCCGCGATGTACCTGATGGGCAACTGGGCGATCAACACCACTGCCGACATCAACCCCGATTTCCTCGATAAGATGGGCGTCTTCGCCTTCCCCGCCTATGAAGGCGGCACCGGCGATCCGGACGCGGTGGTCGGCACCGTGGGCGACAACTTCTACCACATCGCCGCCAGCTGCGAGAATCCGGACATGGCGTTCAAGTTCCTCCAGTACACGCTGGATGACACCGCAATTGCTACCCGCGTAGCCATCGGCAAGATCCCTCCGGTCAAAGGCGTGGAAAACATGATTACCGACGAGAACCTCAAGCAGGTTCTGGATGTTGTCTCGGCGTCCTCCGGCGTGCAGCTCTGGTATGACCAGTATCTGCCCTCCAGCGTGGCGCAGGTCCATCTGGAAACGCTGCAGGCAATGTTCGGCCTGGCAATGACTCCCGCAGAAGCCGACGCTTTGCTGCAGGAAGCCAATACGGAAGCTCTGTCCGAATAATCCGAAACCCGCTTAGCGGCTTATCCGTCGAAGCGGAGCTAATAAGTTTAGCTCCGCTTCGACCCTATTTTGAGCCTGCTGTATGGAAGGAATACGCATATGATCCAAAACCCATCGCTGCTGGGTCGGCGCAAAAAACGGGAAATCGCACGAACCGCTCTGTTGTTTTCGCTTCCGGCGCTATTCTTTATTGTGGTCTTCATTTTTTATCCGATCGTGAATTCGTTCTGGATCAGCCTGCACAGCTGGAAGGGGATCGAGCCCACCATGAAATGGGCGGGCCTTGCCAACTGGGCAAAACTGATCAAGGATAAATCCTTTTTCAACGCCCTGAAAAACAACCTGAAAATCGTCATCCTTTCCCTGCTGATCCAGATGCCGATCGGCATGGCGCTGGCAACGCTGCTGGACGCCACAGGGAAAAAGATGAACGCGTTCAAAATCGCATGGTTTCTCCCCTACCTGATGAGCTCGGTCGCGATCGGTTATTTATTCCGTTATGCGTTTGATCCGATTTTCGGCATTATTACCCCGATCTCCAAGCTGTTCGGCGGTGGTGCGGTTGACCTGCTGGGCAGCAGCACAAATGCGCTCTATACGGTTATCAGCGTCATCTGCTGGCAGTATACGCCGTTTTACATGGTGTACTATTTGGCCGGATTGAGCAGCATCCCGACGGATCTGTACGAGGCCGCCATCATTGACGGCGCAAAGCGGCGGCAGTATTTCTTCCGTATCGTTATTCCGCTGCTCTTCCCCACCATACGCAACGCCTGCATCCTGTCGATTGTCGGCAGTCTGAAATATTTCGATTTGATCTTTGTCATGACGGAGGGCGGACCGTTCGGCTCTACGGAGCTGATGGCTACCTACATGTATAAAAACGCGTTCCAGAGCATGAAAATGAGTTACGGCTCCACCATCGCGATGGGAATGTTCTTCATTATCACGACGGTATCCATTCTCCTGCTGTTTGTCCTGACCAGAAAGGAGAAGGATGCATGATGAAGAAAATTCTCTTTCGAACGCTGATCGGTATTCTGTGCGTGATCTGGCTGGTAATCTGTGTTTTCCCGTTCCTGTTTATGGTGATCACCACATTCAAAACCCATACGGAAATGATGTCGCTGGGCGTATTCGCCCTCCCGCGGACGTTCCACTTCGACAACTATGTCACATTGATCCAAAGCAGCCGATTCCTGCGTTACGTTCTCAACAGCATGACGGTCGTTCCCATCTCCCTGCTGTTGATTTTGGCGACGTCATCCATGGCCAGCTACCCGCTGGCACGGCTGAAATACCGTTTCCACGGTCTGAATTACTCCGTCATCCTCGCGGGCATGGCCATTCCCATTCACGTAACGCTGATCCCCGTGTTTTTAATGACGAAGAGACTTGGGCTGTACGACAGCATTTGGGCGTTGGTTGGCCCCTATGTGGCGTTCAATATCCCCCTGAGCGTGTTCATCCTTACGGGCTTTATGACAGGCATCCCGCACTATTTGGAAGAAGCTGCCGAGATCGACGGCTGCGGACGGACGCGAACGTTTCTCTCGGTAATCCTGCCTCTGGCGATCCCGGGCATGGCGACGCTGTCCATCTATAACAGCGTCATTATGTGGAACGAATTCTCCTTCGCGCTCGTTCTGACCCAATCCGAAGCCAACCGGACGCTGCCGATGGCAATGTGGGATTATAAAGGGCGGTATACCTCCAATACGCCGATGATCATGACGATTCTTACATTGAGCGCCATTCCGATGATCGTCGCATTCTTTATCGGACAGGATAAGCTGATCAAGGGCATGATTGCCGGCGCCGTAAAAGGCTGAGACCCTCACACAGGCACCCAGGAGCCGCTTGCGAAAGCAAGCTAAGGATCGCCGCTTCCGGCGATCCTTCTTCTATACTGTCTGTTCCAATATCTCACGGATATACTCAATTGCATACAACGGCACGTTCACCAGCCAGCCTTCCTTGCGGTAATCCGCCATGGAAGCCCGCGCCGAAATAACTGGATGAAATAAATCACGGTACACCTGCAAGCTTTTTGCCTTGAGATTTACTTCTGCTTTAACCTCCAGGGGAATAACCTGTTGTCCATCATCCAAAAGAAAATCAACTTCCGCGGCGCCCTTATCATTCATCCAATAATTAATTTGCAGATCTGTTTGTGCTTTCAATTGCTGCAATACATATTGCTCCGTCAACGCACCTTTAAACTCCACGAACAAATCATTTCTTTCCAACAATGTTTTCGGATGCAGATGAACCATACAGGAAAGCAGTCCGACATCCACAAAATACAACTTAAATGCACTTTTTACTTCGTATGCTTTCAGCGGAAGTCCCGGTTTGTTCACACGATATACTGCATGTACGAGCCCGCAATCAATCAGCCAGCGCATTGCCGCTTCATATTCGCGTGCACGCGCGCCTTCATGAACCAATTTATAGATAAACTTCTTGTTGTCTTTCGCCAATTGTGCGGGAATACTGTCCCACAGCATACGAATACGCGGCACCGATTCATAAGGTGCATGCTTGGAAAAATCCTGTTCATATGCATCCAATATAGCCTGTTGTTTTTGCCGGACAATTCCAAAATCCCGGTCATCTATAAAGCTTTGAACAACCTCGGGCATGCCGCCGATGAAATAATATTGTTTCAGTAGCTCTATATATTTTTGCTTGAATACAGAAATTATTTCAAAATTCTTCGAATGTAAGGCTTCTACAAATCGGGCCTCCCCCATTGCCAGCATAAATTCTGTAAACGACAGTGGATAAAGATTAAGGAAATCGGTTTTCCCAACAGGGAATGGCGCGGACTGATGCAGCGCCATTCCGCGCAGCGATCCCGCACATACAATGTTGTACTGAGGCGCATTATCAAAAAAGTACTTCAATGAAGATTGTGCTTGCGGAACCTCTTGTACCTCATCGAAAATTATCAATGTCGTCCGGGGATCAATTTTCTGTCCGGTGTACATTTCCAACCCCATCACAATGCGGTCTATATTGAAGTCCAGCGCAAACAGCGCCTCCATTTGTCGGTTATTCTCAAAATTGATGTAAGCCGTGTGCTGATAAGCGATCGAACCGAATTCCTTCATCAGCCACGTTTTACCAACCTGTCGCGCACCTTGAATAATCAACGGTTTACGGTCTTTTTTCTCTTTCCATTGCGTAAGCTTTTTCATTGACTCACGATACATTGCTGCCATCACCTCTTCCGTTCTCATACAAATATAGCACGGCCATCACATTTAATCAACTATATATGTGGATATATTCACATTATTCAATTGAATTATGTGATTTCAGTCAACGTTTGTAGGCTGCCGCTGAATATCAATTGACAGATTTCCAATGCAGCTTTACCATATTGCTGGATAAAGGAGGATGCTGATGAAGCAATTAAACTTGAGCGCCATTTACCATATGCCGTGGTTGGAATACCGCCATGCGACGCCGGATCATCAGATCGTGATCCGCATCCGTACGGCGCGGGGAGATTTTAATAAAGTGGTCCTGAAAACAGCGAACGCGTATGATCTGTCCGATCCGTTCGGCGCGGGCGGCTGGTACGAGATGGCCGTCCAGTTTCGCAACGATCTTTTCGATTATTACGAGGCTGTGCTGTCCGTACGCGATCCGCGGTTGAAGTATCTGTTCATTTTCTATGCCGACGGCGGCCGCGTGTACAAGCTCGACGGCACGGGCCTGCGCATCGGCGAGAACAGCTTCGACGATATCTCCGAGTGCTTCGCGTTTTCCTACGCTTATCCGCCCGACCCGATGCCCGCGTGGGCGCGCGGCTGCGTGGGCTATCAGATTTTCCCGGACCGCTTCCGCCGCGAGGGCCCGCACGAGGACGGACTGGAGCCCTGGGATTCCACCCGCGTGCAGAGCGAGTACCGCTTCGGCGGCAACCTGAATGGCATTCGTACGGCCCTGCCCTACCTCAAGGATTTGGGCGTCAAGATGCTCTACACCACCCCGATTTTCACAAGCGACAGCGCGCACCGCTACAACACCTTCGACTACTACAAGATCGATCCGCTGCTGGGAGCGCTGGATGATTTCAAGGCGCTGTGCGCCGAAGCGCACGCACAGGATATCCGCATCATTCTGGACGGCGTCTTCAACCATTGCGGCACGGGCTTCGAGCCTTTCAAAGACGCACAGGAAAAGGGCGAGCACAGCGAGTATTACGACTGGTTTTTCTTTGACGATCTGGAGCCGTTCGGCTATCGCGCGTTCGGCCACGAGCCCTACATGCCCAAGCTGAACTTGCAAAACGAGAGCTGCGCGAACTATTTCATGGAGGTCGGCGAGTACTGGCTGCGGGAATGCGGCGTGGACGGCTGGCGCCTGGACGTCAGCCCCGAAGTGTTTCCCGCCTTCTGGCACGATTACCACCGGATGATGAAACAGATCAACCCCGACAGCCTGATGATCGCCGAATGCTGGGACGACAGCCGCCAGTGGATCACGCTCGGCGACCAGTTTGACACCACCATGCACTACATGCTCAGCCGCAACGTGTGGAAGCGGTTCGCCGCGCAGGCAATCGATCTGAAAACCTTCGATGCCGGCGTCAACGACGCGGCAATGCTCTACCCCATGCGCAATCAGGACGTGCTGTGGACGTTTTTGGGCTCGCACGATACCGAGCGCTTCGTCACCCGCGCGGGCGGCGACAAACGGAAGCTGTACGCGGCGGCGTTTTTCCAGTTCACATACATGGGTATTCCCATCATCTATTACGGCGACGAGCTGGGCATGGAAGGCGGCGCCGATCCGGATAACCGCCGCCCCATGCGCTGGGACTGGGTGGAAAACAACGAAACCCGGGCGCACTATCAAAAGCTCGCTGCGCTGCGGATGCAAAACGAAGCGCTGCGCGTCGGCGCGTTCCGCACATGGAGGGCGATGGACAGCGGCCTGTATGCCTACGAACGAACCACGGACAGCCAATCCCTGCTGTGCGTACTGAACACGGGCGATCAGCCCGTGAAAACGCTCCTGCCCCTGCCGCAGGCGCTCAGTGAAAAAACGGAGCTGACCGATCTGTATACGCAAAAAACACTGCCCGTCACAGAGGGTAGCGTATTGGTGACGCTTTCCGCGTTTGAGGGAATGATTTTACAGGCAAAAGCCGAATAAAGCGCTTGTGCGATGCCGACTTAGATTTTTCTCAGGTTGTACTTGCGGGATCCGAAGTAGCAGCAGCGCTACGTCGAGGATCCCGCAAGTGCGAGATGAGGAAAATAGAATCGTCAGCGTGCAAGGGATTTGTTTAGCTCTTGCCTACAATAGGCTTCCCATCGAGTTGGTCAGGCTCGTCAGCGTGCGGATGACACCGCCCATCAGCGTACCGCCGATCGCCGCGATCAGAGCGATTTTCGTAATCTCCGACAGGCAAATCAGCGACGACAGCACCAGCACCGTCCGCTGGGTCTGCAGGCGCGCGATCTGCGCGGCCATCGTACACAGCAGCACATAGCTGACCACGAGTCCGAAAAACAGCGTGAGCAGCGACAGGTACGGCGTGATCAGGCTGAGCGCGGAAGCCAGCATCAGCGCGGCAATGTTCGGCAGCACGGTGATCGCCGTTAATCCCGACAGCAGCGGGAACGAGCAGCGTACCTGCCGCATTACGCACAGATAGACCATCGTCACCGCCACCGGCATCACGGCGGCGATCAACTGACATACGGCGGCGATCCCGCCGATGGGAACGCCCACCTTGCCCGCCAGATAGCTGACACCCTGGTTCAGGCTTGCGGTGCTTTCCGCAAACTGCAGACCCGTGATTCCGCTCGTCATCGAAAACAGGGAAAGAAGGATGCCCTTCACCAAAATCATCCCCGCCATAAACGCGAGCACCAGCGATACCAGCAGCGCAATCACGCCCGTATACCGGTCTTCCCGGCGGATCATCCCCTGCAAGGTGCCCATGGGGTTTACAAACGCGCCCTTTACGACCTGCGGCAGATCGGACATCACCTTGGAAAACGCGCTGCCGGGGTTAAAGCTGTCCCGGATCTGCCCCTGATAGGCCGTCTGCTGGTTTTGCGGGAAGCCCGTGAACATCTGCTTGCGGTAGGTATGGAACGCGGGCGTGGCATATTGCTTCGGCTGGTTGACCGGATCCGACGCTCCATATCCGTATTCCCTGCCGGAGGGCGGAACGCCCTGCTGGTAATCGGTCTTGGGGTACGGCTGATAAAACCGGTAATCCTCCTGCGCCTGCGCGCTGTCCGGATATGCGCCGCAGATGGGGCATTGCGGCACGCCGGGTGGAATGATGCTTCCGCAGTGGGTACATCTCATGCTTATCTTCCCGCCTTGGCAAAATGATCAATCTGCGCGATAAACAGATCGTTGATATCGCTTTTCTCCTGAAGCATCCGTTCCCCTTTCTCCTGCCCCTGCCGCCGCAAATCGGGCACGGCAAGCAGCGCCAGCGCTTTGGCGGCCGCCTGCTCGTAGCGGTCCTGCCCGTGAAAGCAATACAGGAGGTCGAACCGATCCTGCTGTTCCTGCGTCGTGCCAGAGCGGATCTCGTTTACGTACAGCGCATGGGTTCCCAGGGTCGCGGCCTCGCTGGCCATGGTCGCCCCTTCGCTGTACACGAGCTTTGCAAACGCCATTACATGATGCACCAGCGGATAGGGCGTCCGGAGCCGGTACGGCTCCAGCTCGCCGCCGAGCGGTTTTTCGCTGCTGACCCACACGCGCACGCCCGCGGCTTCCATCCGCCGGATCAGCTTCAGCTTTTCCGGTTCGCTCAGCCCATGTTTGCCCACGTCGTGGCTCGCGTTCCACGCCACAAAGCGCATCAGTATATACGGCTCGTCGGGATTGAACCCGGCGGCCCTGAGCGCATCCCGGTCGGGCGTGAACACGCTGGGATGCAGATAGAATAGCTCCTTGTACGTATCCACGCGCTGCTGCGCCTTGCCCAGATCGGTCAGGAAGGTGCGGGGCGTGAGGATTTTTGTGGACAGTTTTTTGCAGATTCGCAGACTGAATTTGGATACCTCCGTATCCTCGTAGATCAGATGCGGCTTACGGGTCACCCACGCCGCGATCGCCATCATCGGAGATGCGCGCCCAATCAGGATATCGGGGCGGAAGCGTACGCACCTGACCGTATAATTCAAGCTCTGCCAAAGGAACAGAAACGCCTTTTGCACAAGATTTGTGCCCGTCGTGCGCCCTGCCCTGACATACGGAATTCCATAGGAATCCAGCAGTTCGAAACTGCGGTCCTTGTTGATCGCCAGCACCAGCACATCATCGCCGCGGGCAATCAGCGTTTGCATAATACTTCTGAAATTGTGAGCCCATGCAGGGTGCTCAATGGAAATCGCAATTCTCATCGGCATTTTTCTCCGCTCTATTTATAACCGGATTCTGATGGAAATCCAAACAGATCCGCCGTGTCCGTGCAAAGCGCTGCACTCTATAACTTTGTGATTATAAAGCAACAGAAAACCGGTTGTCAAACAAACGGACGGGTTCGATTTGATCTGGAGGACAGGGCTGTTGACAAGCTATGATCACGACCGAAAAATGCCCGCGGAGCACGCGCTTCTTGACATTGTCTTTGTTTGCGTTTAAAGTTCTACAAGGAAGCCTGGAGCTTTTGGAGGCGCATCGTATGTGTGGAATTTGGGGATTGGTCAGTACAGGTCATGAGTTGAATCCGAAGACCATCGACCGGTTGGTTCGGGACCTCATGGTGTTATCGGAATCCCGCGGAAAGGAAGCCGCGGGGATTGCGATGGCAAGCCGCGACGGGGTTTCCGTTTTTCGGCGTGCAAGCGCCGCTTCCAAAATGATCGCCACGCCGGCATACCATTCCTTTTGGAAGCGCTCCTTTGATTTCAGCGCCGGAACGTTTGCCGCGATCGGGCATTCGCGGCTTGTGACCAACGGCGCAGCCATGCATCCCAACAACAATCAGCCGGTCGTCGGCAAGGGGCTCGTGACGGTACATAACGGCATCATCGTCAATGTCGACGATCTTTGGAAACAGCACCCCGAGCTGACGTGCCGCACGCAGGTCGATACGGAAGTGTTCGTTGCGCTGATGGAGGCATACCAGAAAACGGAGCCGCTGGAAAACGCCGTACGCAAAGTGTTCCATGATATCTTCGGTATGGCCAGCACGCTAAACCTGTTTGCGGACAGCGGGCGATTTGTGGCTGCGACGAACAACGGCTCGCTGTATTGCGTCATGAGCGACAGCGGCAAAACAATCGTGTTCGCCTCCGAAAGCTTAACGCTGCACCGCTTGATCCGCTCCGGCGGCGAGACAAAGCGGTTGTTCAGCACCGGTAAAATACGGCAGCTGCGCGCAGGGGACGCGCTTCTGCTTTCGCTGACCGATATGGAACCGGAGTTCTTCCGCATGGATGAGGACATGGCGGTATCCTCCGCGCCCGACAAGACGCATGAGGTTTCCATCAACATCGATCAGGACAAGGATTTGCTTATCCAGTCGCCGTACGATCATCCGTTCGTCGCCTCACAGCGCTACAAGGCATTTGAAATCGAACCGGAACCGATCCGGAAAATCCGCCGCTGTACGCGGTGCGTGATGCCGGAGACGATGCCGTTCATCGAGTTTGACGACGAAGGAGTTTGCAATTATTGCCGGACCTATCAGAAGCACCCGCTTCTCGGTCGGGACGTGCTGCAGAGCTGGGCGGACGGCGTACGCAGGCACGATTCGAAAGCGGACGCAATCGTCGCGTTTTCCGGCGGACGCGATTCAAGCTACGGTCTGCACTATTTCGTGCGTGAGCTGGGCCTTCACCCGGTGGCGTTCACCTACGACTGGGGCATGATTACCGATCTGGCACGGCGCAACCAGTCGCGGATGTGCGCCGAGCTCGGCGTGGAACTGGTGCTGGTTTCGGCCGATATCCGCAAGAAGCGCGAATATATCCGTAAAAACGTATCGGCATGGCTTAAAAAGCCCGATCTGGGTTTGGTTCCGTTATTTATGGCGGGCGACAAACAGTATTTCTATTACGCCAATAAGACAAGGCAGCAATACGGAATCAACGAAGTGCTTCTGGCAACGAATCCGTATGAAAAAACGCATTTCAAGTTTGGCTTCTGCGGCGCAAAACCCGTCATCCTGCGCGGAAAGGATCAGGGTGCTCTGGAGTCGCTCAATCCCTCCGGCATCGCACGCATGGCGGCCCACTATCTGAAGCAGTATGCGCTCAACCCCAGCTATATCAACTCTTCACTTTTGGATAGTATCGGCGCGACCATCAGCTTCTATATGATCCCGCACGATTATTTCCGCCTCTATGATTACGTTCCATGGGTGGAATCAATCGTCGATGATACGCTCATCAACCAATACGGCTGGGAAACCAGCCCCGACTGCCAAACCACCTGGCGCATCGGCGACGGTACGGCGCCCTTCTATAACTACATCTATTACCTTGTCGCGGGGTTCACGGAAAACGATACCCTGCGCAGCAACCAGGTCCGTGAGGGCATGCTCACACGGGAGGAAGCGCTGAAGCTGGTGGAACGCGACAATCAGCCGCGGTTTGATTCCATCCAGTGGTATTTCGACACCATCGGCCTGGATATGATGGAAGCGCTCAAGATCATTCAAAAAATACCCAGACTGTATTAATCCCGTATGAAAACAAGCGCCTTGCATGCGCTTCAGACCGCCAGCAAACCTTGTTTGTAAGCGGGATGCCGGATTGTTTATAACCTTTTTCAACAAGCTGAACCGGATACCCGAGGGTATCCGGTTCATGTTTATCAGGAGAGAACGTTCTTATTCGGTCACGACTCCGCAGCCGGCGCCCAGCCAGCCGGAGCCGCCTTCCTTGCCCATGCCGCCGCTGAGGTTATAGGCGTCATAGCCAAGCAGCCGCAGGATCGTCATGGTCTGGCTTGCGGTCTGGCCGGAATAGCAGTGCACGATAATGGTCTCGTCCGTGGGCAGCTGCTCTTCGAAATTCTGCTGCATGCCTGCGCCGTAAGGATTGTTAACAGCACCCTGGATGTGGCCGGCCGTATAGGCGTCCGCCTGGCGCACGTCATATACGAAATAGCCTTCCAACTCGGCGTCCAGCACGGCTTCCAGATCGGCGGGGGCGAAGTTGTTGTACTTGAAGGCGGTATCTGCCTTGGAGGCGACGTCTTCAAAGTACTTGGTGATGGCGGCCTGCACGTCCGGATCCACATCATAGGTCTCGTCGGGCAGGGTTGCCACGTCGGTGGTCAGATAGGCTTCATAGCCTTCGGTCTGGGAGATGCCATTGTTGAAGCCGCTCTGGATGTTGGCGGCATAGCGGCCCGCGACGTTTAAAAGCACGGTCACCTGGCTGGCGGTCTGGCCGGAGTAGCAATAGACATAAATCTGCACGTCGTCGGGAATATTGGCAAGGCTCTCGGCCACTGCCATGCCGTAGGGCACGTTCACGGCGCCGATCAGGTGACCGGCCGCATAGGCATCCGCCTGGCGGACGTCCAGAATGAGCATATCCTCGCCTGCGTCCATCTTGGCAAAGAGGTCGGCGGGCTTGATCACGACTTTGGTTCCGTCATAGTTTTCGAAATACGCAAGGGCCTTTTCCTTGACAACAGGGGATACTTCGCTCTCGGCAAATGCAACTACGGTAACGGCTGCGACCATCGCGAGGCAAAGCAACAGGGCTAGCGCTTTTTTCATGGTTTCGTTCTCCTTTTTCATGTTTGTATTACGAAGCGTCCTTATTGGTGGGCGCTACGATACCGGAAGGAATGTCCACGGGGTTGCTGGGATTGGAAGCATACTCCAGATACGCGCCGTCGTAAAGCCGCAGGTTTCTGTAACCCGCGTCGTACAGACGTAGGAACACCGCCGCCGCGCGCATGGAGGTCTGGCAGTACAGAATAATGTTGTTTTCCGGTTTGATGCCGTCCTGCAGGTAATTGATGCGCGTCGTCTGGATGTTTTTAAACGTCCCGTCCGCGTAGAAGTTATCGTAGAAATCAAACATCACCGAGGAGGGCACCTTGCCGCTTGTGTAATATTCTTCTTCGGTGCGGACGTCCAGCAGAACGGTGTTCTTGTCGGGCTCGTTGACCTGGCTGAGCACATCCTGCATGGTGGCAACCCAGGTTTCGTCCTTGTCGGCGGATACATACTCGGCGGGCACGATTTCGGGCACGGCGTCGGTCAATGTGTAACCCTCGGCCTTGATCGCGCTTAAGCCGCCGTCCACTACCAGCACGTTGTGGTTTTGGTACATCAGCATCGTCCAGAACAGGCGGGCGGCGCTCATCTTGTTGTCGTCATAGGCGACGATCACGGTATCGTTGCCAATCCCCTTCGCGCTGAACAGCTTCTGGAGCTTGGATTTGGAGGTCAGCATATTCTGCACGGGAACGTTGATCAGGATCTCCGAAGCCGGAATGTTCACTGCGCCTTCCACGTGCGCGGCCGCGTAATCCTCTTCGGATTGCATATCGACAATCATCACGTTATCCGCGCCGACGTAGCTTGCCAGCTCCGATGCCGGGATGAGAATCTTGCCGCTTTCCGCGTACTGAGACGTATTGCAGGCGGTCATCGCGCCGCATACCAAAGCCAAAATCAACAGCACCGTGACCGATTTTATGGTCCGTTTCAAGGTCATTCCGTCTCCTCCGTTCCCTTTTTAAACTCCATAGTATTATACTTGATTCAAGATTGTTAAGGTAATAACGATCTTAAATATACTATACCTCTTGTTGATACCACGATCAGAGATTCCGATATGCTATAATGGCATCATACCAATTCAAACCCTTAACACGGGCATCTTGCATTAAAGATTTGAATTGGTATTAGCACCCGGAGCGCTCCGGCAATGCACGGGAGAGGACAGTAAACATGCGCGTATCGCGGAAGGAACGGCTTTGGATTTTCGGATTCTTGCTGCTCTGGTTCGGTCTGAATCTGCTGTTTCTGACCCGGTATCCGCTGGTACATTCCGACGAAGCCTGGCTGAGCGGGCTGACCCGCAACATGATGGCGCAGGGCTCCGTGAGCGTCACCGAGCCGTTTTTCGACCTGAAGCCGCGCTACCCGCATGCGATCAAGCTGTTCTTCCACCTGCTGCAGATGCCTTTCATCGCGGCGTTCGGATATACCATCCTCTCGGTGCGCCTGCTCTCGCTGATTTTCGGCACGCTCTCCTTATATATGTTCTACCGCTGCGCACGTGAAACGGCTTCCTTCCCGCTCGCACTCGGCGTTACGGTGGCGGTCTCGATCAACGCGCAATTCATTTTGGCGGCGCATACCGCGCGGCAGGAAATTCTGCTTTTGTTCATGCTCCTGTGGCTTGCGCTCACGCTGCTCAGGTGCAGGGGCAATCTCACGCCCCGCGTCGCCCTGAAGCTTGGCATCCTCACAGGACTCAGCGTCGGGCTGCATCCCAACAGCTTGCTGCTGGCCGCGGGCTGCGGTACGGCGTTGCTGCTGACAATGCTTGTAAAGCGACGCTTCCAATGGAAGCCGCTCCTCCTATATATCGCGGTCACAGGCGGGCTGGCGCTGGTTTTCGTTTCGATCAGCCTCGCGTTCGATCCGCAGTTTGTGCCGCACTGGCTGCGTTACGGGGATACGGAGTTCGATCTGCTGGTGCCGGTCTCCGGCAAGTTCGGGCAGGTGTTTTCATACCTTGGCAGGCTTTGGAGCGGCGTCAGCGGCACATATGCGCTGCCGAATCTGAAGCCACAGCTGATTCTGTGTGTCGTGCTGACGATTGCCGGGGTTATACAGACCGTCCGCACGAAATCGCACGCGCTGCTTGCGCCGCTGGGGATGGTGTTCGGCGCGTTTCTCTTTACGATTTTGATCGGACGCTATAACCAGCTGAGCGCCGTGCTGTGGATGTTCCCCTGTTTGCTGCTGCTTACGCCGCTGCTTGTTAAAACCAAGCTTTCCAAAATCGCCGTTCCCATTGTTGCCGCGGCGTTCGCCGTCGCCGCCGTCGGGCCGGTGCGCGACGCGTACCGGTATGATTACGACGGCTATCTTTCGCAAATCGGCGCGTACAGTTCGGCGGACACGAAAACGCTTGCCAACCTGAACACGGGATTTTATTTTGACAACGGCAAGCTGCTGGATGTGCGCAACCTCACCTATTTAAAAGAAAATGATATGACCTTTGCGCAATATGTGGAAAGCCGCGGTATCGAGGCCATCGTCTGGTCGGACGAAATGGATTACATTTATGACCACCGCCCGGATTTCAACGTGCTCTACGGCAATCCGCGCTACGTACCCGAGGTGGAAACATTTCTGGAGGAGCGCTGTACGCTGCTGGGCTCGTTTGATGTAGCGGGCTACAGCATGCGGCTTGCGCAGCTTGCGGACGAGCCGTGCACCGTGCGCGTATACCGCGTCAATCCCTGAGCAGCTCCCGCAGGCGTTCCGGGATATCCGGCAAATCGTTGTCCATCTCGGCAACGATTCCGCGCGCCTCGGCCTTGAGGACGACGATACGCGTTGCCAACGCAGCGGCCTCCTGCAGATCGTGGGTCACCAGCACCACAGCCGCGCCGGTAGCCTTTTTCAGCGTCTGCAGCGAGGCGTGCGCGCGTTCGCGGGACTGGATGTCGAGGCTGGAAAACGGCTCGTCCAGCAGCAGCGCCTTGGGCGACAGCGCCATCGCGCGTGCCAGCGCGCCGCGCTGCTTCATGCCGCCGGAGAGCTGGTAGGGATACTTCTCCTCCGCGCCCTTAAGGCCCATCTCGAACAGGCACTGCATCGCCAAGTCTCGCGCCTCGGCCTTCGTCAGTTCGGGGCGCGTTTTATGCAGCGCGTACTGGATATTCCCGCGCAGTGAAAACCACGGAAACAACTGATCGAAGCTTTGAAACACCATCAGCTTGTCCTTGTTCGGCCCGGCGGACGGCTGTCCGTCCAGCCGCACGCTGCCGCTATCGGGCGTGAGGAACCCCGCCAGCATCCGCAGCAGCGTGGTTTTCCCGCAGCCGGAGCGCCCGACAAACGCCAGCGTCTCTCCGCCTTGTACGGTAAAGCTCACGCCGCTTAACACCGGCTGTCCATCGAAGGATTTTTCCAGGCGGTCCGCCGTCAGCTTCATGCCGCCTTCCCCTCCTCCGCCGAAACACTCCACTTGCGTAGCGTGTTTTTCTCTAGCCTTTCAAAAACCAGCCCTTCCACCAGCATGCCGATCACTGCCACCAGCACGATGCCCGCAAACAGTCCCGCCGTGTTCATCATTGCGCGCTCCTTGAAGATGTACCAGCCCAGCCCGCCGGTCGCGCCGATGGCGCCGAAGATCATCTCCGCCGAGATCAGCGCACGCCACGCGCGCGCCCAGCCGATTCGAAAGCCCGACAGCAAATGGGCGATCGCCGCGGGCAGCAGAATTTCCAGGATAATGCGCGTTCTGCCCATCGAAAAGCTGCGTCCCAAATCCGTATACATTGCGGGCGCGCTTTTCATGCCGCTTTGCAGGCTCAGGAGGATGGGCCACAGGCACGCGTGCACGATCACCACCGTCACGGCGGGCGCACCCGTGCCGAACCAGATCACGATCAGCGGCAGCAGCGCCATGCCCGGCAGCGGATGCGCCAGCACCGTCAGCGTATCCACCATGCGGTCGATGAACGGACTGAGCCGCGACAGGATACCGAGCACCAGTGCCAGCACGATGCTGATGCCAAACCCCAATGCGATCATTCCCAGCGAAAACACGGTCTGCAGGAACAGCGTCCCCGCAAGCATGCCGTTCCAGAACGCCTCCGCCACCTGCTCCACGGGCGGCAGCAGCAGGGGCGAGATCTGCGTCAGCTTGGCGGCCGCTTCCCACACCATGAGCAGCAGCGTAAAAAAGAACAGGCGGCTGCACCATCGCTTTTCGTAAAAGAGCTGCTTGAACCGTTTCATGGGGCCACCTCGGCGTCCGCAAACGCGTAATCCTCCACAGCCGGGACTTTGGAAATCAAACCCATCTCCACCATGGCCGCCGCCATCCTGTCCACGCCGCGGAGCGTTTTGCCGTAGATCGATCCGTCATAGCGCATCATCTGATACAGCATCTCCGCGTCCACGCCGTACACAGGCGCGAGCGTTTCGGCGGCGGCTTTCAGATCGGCGTTGATCTCCCCGATCGCTTCGGCGAGGCTTTGCTGCACCGCGTCGTACACGGAGCGGTAGTCCTCGTACAGGCTTGTCATGGCGACGCCGCAGATGAACGTAAACGGCCCGCCCATTACGTTCTGTCCCGTTAAAATCTTATGCATGCCGTTTTGCAGCTCCAGATCGGCGTACGGCGGCGTGGTGATGTGCAGCACGATCTCGCCGCCCGCCAGCATCGCGGTCATCGCGTCCGGATGGCTCAGGGAAACCAGCTGCCGGTCGAATTTATCGGGATCGCCGAACTGCTGATCGGCGGCCATGCACAGCAGAATATGCTGCGTGCAGCCGGGACTCAGGATGGCGATCCGGTCGTCCGCCCCGATATCCGCAAGGGAGTTGATATCCTCGCGGTTGGTGATGAAGGAAACCTCGTTGGCTGAAAGCGCGGAGAAGGTTTTCCAGTCCATGCCGGTATCCACACCCAGCAGCATCGGGCCGATGCCCATGAAGCCGATGTCGATGTCGCCCGCGAGCATCCCCTCGCGGATGGCGGTCGGGCCGCCCAGCTGCACCCACTCGATCTCCATGTCGGGCAGGGCCTTTTCCAGAATTCCCTCGTCCTTCATCACCTGCACGGGCGCGTAGGCGATGCCGAACTGCTCGGCGATGGTCAGGGTTTGTTTCTCCTTCGCCCCGCAGCCCGAAAACAGCAGCAGGCCGCTTGCCAGCAGAAGGAAAAGAGCCAGTCGTTTTTTCATGCGCGCGTTCCTTCCCCGTCATAGGTTCTCGGGATCACCAGATTGTTGCCGTCCTGGTCCAGCACTTGCAGCGTTTGATAGTACCGCCGAACCCGGTCGTCCATATCCCCGTCCCCCGTCGCGAGCACGCAGTGCCCGAAGCGCGCGGTGGCGTTTTGCATGGCGGGGATCACGCTGCCCGCTCCATAATTATAGCCGGCCGAGAGTATGCCGGGCAATTGCAGCAGCGTTTCCAGCGGCGTAACGGAAGCAACGGTCCCCGGACGGCAGAAGGTAAGCTGCGCCGATACCTGGCAGCCCGCTCCGCTCCGCCCTTTGGTTTGCAGCGCATCGGGCAGGACCGTCTCCCCCGCCGCCTGCCGGATGACGGCTTCCAGAATGTCAAACCCCGTCACCCACGGGATGAACACATCCTCAAACGCGCCGCCCACCCGGGCGGACGCCTCGTTGACGATCACGCCCCGGTCCCCGATCAGAAACTGGATGTACAGCGGCCCCCGGGTTACGCCCAGCGCCCGCGCGACGTTCCGCGCAATTTCATGGATTTCTCCCGTACGGTCCGCGTACACGCTGGGATACCGGTGCGCCGCGCAGACACCGATATGCAGCGGATCGTCGATCAGCTGGCGGTCGGTCAGCGTCAGCGGATGCAGCCGCCCATCTGCCATAAAGGCGGAAAGCGTCACCTCGGCGGACGGATAAAAGCGCTCGACCAGCGCCGTATCCTCACGGGAAAAGCTCAGGGTTTC
>Ga0116164_10001220_pt1 | contig 19736 bp, 19 predicted proteins | sample AD_UKC109_MetaG_FD_89888 | JGI IMG/M metagenome (GOLD analysis project Ga0116164, IMG submission 89888) | Active sludge microbial communities of municipal wastewater-treating anaerobic digesters from Hong Kong - AD_UKC109_MetaG | ecosystem: Engineered > Bioreactor > Anaerobic > Digestate... | reverse complement strand
GCGTGCAAAGAGGTCAACGACATGCCACCGACGGTACTCGGCGACGACGTGCAGTACGACTCGGCCAGGGACCTGTCACACGAGACGCTGAACGTGATCAAGGTTTACACCAATGGCCAGCCGATCACCAAGGACAGCGTGACCGACGGCTTTGCATTCGAGAAACGCAGCTGTATGCACTGCGTCGACCCGGGCTGCGTGTCGGTGTGCCCGGTCACCGCGCTGATCCGGCACCCGGTCACCGGCATCGTCACCTACGATGCCGAGGCGTGCATCGGTTGTCGTACCTGCATGACCGGCTGCCCCTACAACGTGCCGCAGTTCGACTACGGCAATCCGTTCGGCATGTTGCACAAGTGCCAGATGTGCAACCAGAAGGGCGTCGAGCGCATCGACAAGGGTGGCATGACCGGCTGCGCCGAGGCCTGCCCGACCGGTGCCACCCTGTTCGGCTCGCGCACGGCGCTGCTCGAAGAGGCCAAGCGCCGCATGCAGCTGCGGCCGGGCGAGATCTACAACTACCCACGTGGGGATGTGCGCCAGCCGTCAAGTCACCACGAAAAGGCCGTGCCGCACTACCAGCAGCACGTGTGGGGCGAGAAAGAGGCGGGTGGCACCAACGTGATGCATATCTCGTCGATCCCGTTCGACAGGCTCGGCATGCCGCCACTCGGCGAGCGTTCACACGTATCGATCTCCGAGGGCGTGCAACACACGCTGTACAGCTACATGGCGCTGCCGGCCGTGGTACTCGGCGGGCTGACCTGGCTGGTCAAACGCAATACGGACGATGAGGGAGACGACGTATGAGTCACTATCAACCGCTCGGACGCCGCGTCGTCACGCTGCCGTTCGTGTTTCTCGGGGTGCTCGCGCTGATCGGCCTTTACTACCTGGCGGATCGCTTTATCAACGGTATGGGCGCGGTCACCAACCTCAACGGCGGGTTCCCGTGGGGCATCTGGGTGGTGTACGACATCGTTGTCGGTACCGCGCTGGCCTGCGGCGGATATGCGCTGGCGGTCACGGTCTACGTATTCAACAAGGGCCAGTATCACCCGCTGATCCGCCCGGCGCTGCTGGCCAGCCTGCTCGGCTATGGCCTCGGCGGTCTCGGCGCGATCATCGACATGGGGCGCTGGTGGCAGTTCTACAACCTGTTCCTGCCGTGGCAGATGAATTTCAACTCGGTGATGCTCGAGGTCGGTCTGTGCGTCAGCGCCTATATCGTGGTGTTGATGATCGAGTTCCTGCCGACGGTGCTGGAGAAGTTCAAGGCCGAGGCACTGCTGAAGAAGCTCAACAAGGTGTTGTTCATCGTCATCGCGCTGGGCGTGCTGTTGCCGACCATGCACCAGTCGTCGCTCGGTACCATGCTGATCGCGATGGGCTGGAAGGTGAATCCGCTGTGGCAGACGCTGCACCTGCAACCGTTGCTGGCGGTACTGACGGCGTTCACGATGGGTTTCTCGATCGTGGTGTTCGAGGGTTCGCTGTCGTCGGTCGGGTTCCGCCGCAAGCCCGAGACACACCTGTTGTCAGGTCTGGGAAAGATCATCGTCGGCCTGATCGCGACGTACCTGGTGATCCGTTTTGGCGAGATCCTGGTGCGCGGCAAGCTAGGCCTCGTGTTTGCTGGCGACCTGGCCAGCCTGATGTTCCTGATTGAGACCGCACTGTTCGTCTACCCACTGGTGGTGCTGATGTCGCCACGTGGGCGCGGGAATGCGCGCTCGCTGCTGTTCGCCGCGGTCAGCATGTTGCTGGCCGGCACGCTCTACCGTTTCAACGCCTTCCTGATCACCCTCGACCCGGGCCCGGGCTACAGCTACTTCCCGGCGCTTCCGGAGATCATGGTGACGGTCGGCCTCGTGGCGATCGAGATCATGGTGTTCCTGTTCGTGGTCAAGACCTTCCCGGTCATGCCGCGTGAAGACCACGCAGCCGCACCCAATGCCTGACGCCCAAGCCCAACGAATATCGCCTGGAGGAAATTCCCTGTGACCACACGTATCACCGTTGATCCAATCACCCGCATCGAAGGTCATCTGCGCATCGATGTCGAGGTCGATGACGGCAAGGTCACCAAGGCCTGGTCGTCGGGGCAGATGTGGCGCGGCATCGAGAAGATCCTGGTCGGCCGCGATCCGCGCGAGGCCTGGACCTATACCCAGCGCTTCTGCGGCGTGTGCACCACGGTGCACGCGATCGCCTCGGTACGCGCGGTCGAGAACGCCCTGCAGCTGGAGATCCCGGTCAATGCGCAGCTGATCCGCAACATCATCCAGACAGCACACGCGATTCAGGATCACATCGTGCACTTCTATCACCTGTCCGCGGTCGACTGGGTGGACGTGGTCTCGGCACTCGACGCCGACCCGGTGGCGACGTCGAAGCTGGCCGAGTCGTTGTCGGACTGGCCGCTCAACGGTCCGCACGAGATGAAGGCGGTGCAGCAACGGCTCAAGACCTTTGTCGGCAGCGGTCAGCTCGGACCCTTCGCCAGCGGCTTCTGGGGCCACCCGGCGATGAAACTGTCACCCGAGGTGAATCTGCTCGGTGTTGCGCACTACATGAATGCGCTCGACGTGCAGAACTACGCGAACAAGATCGTCGCCATCCTTGGCGGCAAGAGCCCGCATATCCAGAACGTCGCGGTCGGCGGGGTGAGCAATTCCATCGGCCATGACGCACCGTCGGTGCTCAACATCGAGCGCCTGATGCTGATCAAGAACTTCATCGACAAGCTCGAACACTTCATCAAATCGACCTACCTGGTCGATGTGCCGGCGATCGGTGCCTTCTACCTCGATTGGACGACCATCGGTGGCGGCGTCAACAACTACCTGACCGTGCCGGACTGCCCGCAGGATTCGAAAGGCACGGTGTTCGACCTGCCGGGTGGGTATATCGCCAACGGTGACCTGAAGTCGCTCAAGCCGATCACCACGTTCAACGATGCCTACTTCCGCGACGGTGTTGCCGAGAGCTCCAAGCACGCCTGGTACACGGGCGGCGACGCGCTCCACCCCTGGGAGGGGGAGACCGAGCCGGAGTACACCGACTTCCAGGACGAGGGCAAGTATTCCTGGGTCAAGGCACCGACCTTCTACGGCCAGCGTGCCGAGGTCGGTCCATTGGCAGACGTGCTGGTCGGTGTGGCGGTCGGCAACGAGCGTTACACCCGATATCTGAACGAGGCGATTGGCACGATCAAGGCCGTATCCGGTCTGTCGGAGGTGCCGCTGTCGGCATTGGAATCGACCATCGGCCGGCACGCCGCGCGCGCGGTGCGCTGCGCGGTGATGATCGATACGCTGAAGGACCAGTGGCAGAAACTGGTCGACAACATCGGTACCGGCGACCTGGACACCTTCAATGCGCCGGTATTCCCCAAGGGCGAGATCAAGGGCGTCGGTTTCCATGCCGCGCCGCGTGGAACCCTGTCGCACTGGGTGGTGATCGAGGATGCCAAGATCAAGAACTACCAGGCGGTGGTGCCGAGCACCTGGAACGCTGGTCCGCGCGACGCCGACGGCCAGCCGGGGCCCTACGAGTCGTCGCTGCTCGATAACCCGGTGGCCGACCCCGAGCAGCCGCTCGAGGTGTTGCGCACGGTGCACTCTTTCGATCCCTGTATCGCCTGCGCAATCCACATGTTCGACAACGAGCAGACGGAGATCGTCAAGGTCAAGGCACTCTGAGGAGACGTACATGAAACAGACCAACAGGGGCGACATCCTGGTGATCGGCATGGGCAACGTGCTGATGCAGGACGAGGGCATCGGCGTGCGCGCGGTCGAGGAGCTGGAGAACCGCTTTCATATTCCCGACGGTGTGCGCGTGATGGATGGCGGTACCACCGGCATGGAGCTGTTCGAGCCGATGCGCCAGTGCGACTGCCTGATCGTCGCCGACGCGGTCAATGCCAAGGTGGCGCCGGGTTCCCTGGTGCGCATCGCCAACGATGAGATCCGCGCCTTCTTCCAGACCAAGCTGTCCAACCACCAGCTGGGCCTGTCCGACCTGCTGGCACTGTTGACCCTGAAGGGCGAACGGCCCAGGCACATCGCGATCATCGGCATGGTGCCGCATTCGCTCGAAAACAAGCTCGGTCTTACCGACAAGGCCCAGGCCGGGCTCGAAGGCATGGTCGAGATGTTGCGGGCCGAACTGGCCGGTCTCGGCGTGACCCTTGAGCCGCGCCGTGAACGCACGATCGGACACTGGCACCGTGAAGCCGCGCTGGAACAGGCTGCATGTGCATAGGCGTGCCGGTGCAGGTGGTCGAGGGCAGCGAACTGACGGCGCTGTGCCGCGGACGTAACGGTGACGAGCAGGTGACCATGCTGCTGGTCGGCGAGCAGCCGGCCGGCACCTGGGTGTTGAACTTCCTCGGCTGGGCGCGCGAGGTGATCAGTGCGCAGGACGCCGAGCACATCAACAAGGCGCTCGACGGCCTGGGTGAGATCATGAACGGAGCCGAGTCGATCGATGTCGACCACTATTTTCCCGGTCTTGGGCCGGCGGGGGAGGCGAGTTGATGAACGATCCACAGGCGGCGGCCGAGCACATCGCGGCTACCTTCACCCGTATACACCACGAGCAGATGGCCGGGCTGCCGCTGCTCAACAATGCGCTGACGGTCGAGACGCTGGGATTCCAGGTCCACGGCGGCCGCGTGCTCGGTGTCCTGGTCACCCCATGGCTGATGAACCTGGTGCTGCTGCCCGGACAGGGTGACGACTGGGACGGCCTGGAACTTGGCCACAAGCAGCCGCACGAATTTCCTTCCGGCCAGTACAAGTTCATGGTCAACGAGATCGACGGCATCGGCCGGTGCCAGACGCACTCACTGTTCTCGCCGATGCGTGAATTCGTCAGCCAGGCACATGCAATGGCCGCTGCGGAGGCCTTTCTGCGTGATTTGATGACACCGGCGGTGGCTGACGGCAACGAGGCTGTCGACGAAGAACTGCTTGGCCGTATCATGCGTGGAGAGGATACGCCCGAGATCGACATGCAGGCGCTCGACGAGGGCCGCCTGGTCGAGACCAGGGCCAAGCCGACCAGACGCCTGGCCGACATCGAGGTGCGGGTCGAGGATACAATGGTGTCGCGCCGCGACCTCCTGCGTGGCGTGCTGCGCGGCAGCTGAGGTTTTTTTGCACCGGGGCCGGTCTGGCGTGCTCCGGCAGACTGGCGGGGACCGAACGATGTGTACGGTGTGCGGATGTGGCGAGGGCGAGACCCGGATCGAGGGGCAGGGCGTGGACGAGGCGTCGGCGCACGACCACGACCATGGGCATGACGATCACCACCACGGACATGATCACGGTGACCACCACCATGCACATGACCACGGACACACCCACGACTACGGCCAGGGGGCGGCGCGCGCGCATGCGCCGGGCCTCAGCCAGTCGCGCATGGTGCAGATCGAGACCGACATCCTGGCCAAGAACAACCAGTATGCCGATGCCAACCGGCGTTGGTTCGCCGAGCACGGCGTACTCACGCTGAACCTGGTGTCCAGCCCGGGCTCGGGCAAGACTTCACTGCTGACCCGCACCATCGACGACCTGAAGAACGAGTTGAAACTGGCCGTCATCGAGGGTGACCAGCAGACCTCCAACGACGCCGAACGTATCCGCGCGACCGGCGTCAAGGCGCTGCAGGTGAACACAGGCAAGGGCTGTCACCTCGATGGCCACATGATCGGCCACGCGCTGGACGGCCTGCAGCCCGAAGACGACAGCGTGCTGTTCATCGAGAACGTCGGCAATCTGGTGTGCCCGGCGGCCTTCGACCTGGGCGAGGCACACAAGGTGGTGATCCTGTCGGTCACCGAGGGTGAGGACAAGCCGATCAAGTACCCTGACATGTTCCATGCGGCCGACCTGATGTTGCTGAACAAGGTCGATCTGCTGCCGTATCTGACGTTCGACGTCGACCGGTGCATCGAGTATGCGCGTCGCGTCAACCGCAACATCAAGGTGCTCAAGGTGTCGGCGACCTCGGGCGAGGGCATGGACAGCTGGTACCAGTGGATACGTGCGACCCGTGCCCTGGCGGCGATAGGCGCCTGACAGTGTGTTTGGCCATCCCCGCCCAGGTCGTCGAGATCGACGACGTAAGTGACAGCGGCACGGTCGCCCTCGGCCCGGTGCGCAAGCGGATCTCGCTGGCGCTGGTCGATGACGTGTCCGTCGGTGACTTCGTGCTGATCCATGTCGGCTATGCGCTGAACAAGATCAGCCCCGAAGAGGCCGAGCGCACCCTGGCGCTGTTCGGCGAGGCCGAGCTGGTCGAGGAACTGGCCGCGGCACCCGGCGGTGGGGCGACGTGAAGTACGTCGACGAGTTCCGCCGCCAGGACCTGGCCAAAAAGGTTTCGCGTGCGATCCACAACGAGGTCGACCGGGGTCGTCGCTACAACCTGATGGAGTTCTGCGGCGGCCATACGCACGCGATCTTCCGCTATGGCGTGCAGGACCTGATGCCCGACAACGTGCGCTTCGTGCACGGGCCCGGTTGCCCGGTGTGCGTGCTGCCGGTGGGGCGCATCGACAATGCCATTCAGCTTGCGCAACAGCACGACGTGATCCTGTGCACCTACGGCGACATGCTGCGGGTGCCCGGCAGCGGCCGCAAGAGCCTGCTCAAGATCAAGGCCGAGGGCGCAGACGTGCGCATGGTCTATTCGACCCAGGATGCGCTGAAGATTGCGCGCGACAATCCCGGCCGCGAGGTGGTGTTCTTTGCCATCGGCTTCGAGACCACGACCCCGCCGACGGCGGTCGCGATCCGCCAGGCGCAGGCAGAGGGGCTGAAGAACTTCAGCGTGTTCTGCAACCACGTGCTGACCCCGGCGGCGATCCAGAACATCCTCGAGTCTCCCGAGGTACGCGAGATCGGCTCGGTGCTGATCGACGGTTTCTTCGGCCCTTCACATGTCAGCTCGGTGATCGGCAGCCAGCCCTATGAGTTCTTTGCCGAGGAGTTCCAGCGCCCGGTGGTGATCGCCGGCTTCGAGCCGCTGGATGTCATGCAGTCGGCCCTGATGCTGATCCGCCAGCTCAACGAGGGGCGACATGACGTCGAGAACGAGTACACCCGCGTGGTCTCGCGCGACGGCAACCGCAAGGCCAAGGCGCTGGTCGCCGAGGTGTTCGAGCTGCGCCGCAGTTTCGAATGGCGTGGCCTCGGGCTGGTGCCGTACAGCGCGCTGCGGATCAAGTCGGCGTATGCCGGGTTCGATACCGAGAAGCGCTTCGACGTGCCGGCAATCCAGGCGTCCGACGTGAAGGGCTGCGAGTGCCCGAGCATACTGCGCGGGGTCAAGAAACCGACCGACTGCAAGCTGTTCGGTACCGTGTGCACGCCGGAGAACCCGATGGGCTCGTGCATGGTGTCGTCCGAAGGCGCCTGTGCGGCGTACTGGACCTATGGCCGGTTCCGCGATCCGACGACGGCTCGCGAGGCGAGCGCATGAGCGTCAAGGCGAAACGTTTTCCGCAGCGCCTGAACATCCGCAGCGGCACCATCGACATGACACACGGCAGTGGCGGCCGGGCGATGGCGCAGCTGATCGAAGAGCTGTTCGTGACCCATTTCGATAACGACCTGCTGCGCCAGGCCAACGACCAGGCGGCGTTCGACGTGCCGGCCGGCCGCCTGGTGATGAGCACCGACGGTCACGTGATCTCGCCGTTGTTTTTTCCCGGCGGCGATATCGGTTCGCTGTCGGTGCACGGTACGCTCAACGACGTGGCGATGGCCGGCGCGCGCCCGCTGTACCTGTCGTCCGGCTTCATCCTCGAAGAGGGCTTCCCGCTCGCCGACCTCGAACGCATCGTCATCAGCATGGCCGCGGCGGCCAAACGCGCTGGCGTGCCGGTGGTCACGGGTGATACCAAGGTGGTTGAACGTGGCAAGGGTGATGGCGTGTTCATCACCACCACCGGCGTCGGTATCGTACCGACGGGCGTGAACATCTCTGGCGACCGCGCGCGGCCCGGGGACGCCATCCTGGTCAGCGGCAGCATCGGTGATCACGGCGTGGCGATCATGTCGAGCCGCGAGAACCTGACCTTCGAGACCACGATCGAATCCGACTCGGCGGCGCTGCACAAGCTGGTCGCCTCGATGGTCGAGGCAGTGCCGGACATCCACTGCCTGCGCGACCCCACCCGCGGCGGCCTGGCAACCACACTCAACGAGCTGGCGCTGCAGTCAGGGGTTGGGATGCAGCTGACCGAGGACGCGATCCCGGTGCGTCCGGCGGTGTCGGCGGCCTGTGAACTGCTCGGTCTCGACCCGCTGTATATCGCCAACGAGGGTAAGCTGATCTGCATCTGCGCGCCCGCAGACGCGCAGCGTCTGCTCGCGGTGATGCGGGCCGACCCGCTGGGTGCGGAGGCCGCGATCATCGGCGAGGTGATCGAGGATGCACACGGCTTCGTGCGCATGCAGACCGGTTTTGGCGGCAGTCGCGTCGTCGACTGGCTGACCGGCGAGCAACTGCCGAGAATCTGCTGAACGTGCGCCTGCTGCTGCTCAGTCATGCCTTCAACAGCCTGACCCAGCGCCTGTTCGTCGAGTTGCGGCAACGTGATCACGAGGTCTCGGTCGAATTCGACATCAACGATGCGGTCACCGCCGAGGCGGTATCGCTGTACCGGCCGGACCTGATCATCGCGCCGTTTCTCAAGCGTGCGATCCCAGAGGCGATCTGGCGTCAACATACCTGTCTGATTGTGCACCCGGGCATCCGCGGCGACCGCGGGCCCTCGGCGCTCGATTGGGCGGTCCTCGATGGCGAGGCCCAGTGGGGCGTCACGGTGCTGCAGGCCGAGGCCGAGATGGACGCCGGACCTGTGTGGGCCTGGCGCGAGTTTCCGATGCGCGATGCCACCAAGGCCAGCCTGTATCGCAACGAGGTGACCGCGGCGGCAGTGGAGGCGGTCCTGGAGGCGGTTGCACGCTTTACGGACGGGGGGTACGCGCCGTTGCGTCCGGACCCTGGCGCCGATCCTGCGATCCGCGGGCGCCTGCGCCCGCTGGTGCAGCAGGCCGACCGGGCGATCGACTGGCGGCGTGATGACACGGCAAGGGTATTGCACAAGATCCGCAGCGCTGACGGTTTCCCCGGCGTGCGCGACCGTCTGTGCGATCGTGAGGTGTTCCTGTACGACGCCCACCGGGAAGGCGGGCTGCGCGGTGAGCCGGGTGAATTGATCGCACGCTGTGGCGACGCGGTATGCCGGGCCACGGTAGACGGCGCGGTGTGGATCGGCCACCTGCGCGTCAAACAGGCCGAGCACGTGTTCAAGCTGCCGGCAACGCAACTGCTGGCAGGGGCGCTCGATGCGCTCCCGGAGGTCACGCCGGGCGTGACCAGCGGCTATCGCGACATCTGGTACGACGAGGCCGACGAGGTCGGTTACCTGCACTTCGCTTTCTACAACGGCGCGATGGGTACTGCGCAGTGTGAGCGCCTGCTGGCCGCCTATCGCATGGCGTGTGACCGCGACACCCGCGTCATCGTCCTGATGGGTGGGCCGGACTACTGGTCGAATGGCATGCACCTGAACCGAATCGAGGCGGCCGACAGCCCAGCCGATGAATCCTGGCGCAACATCAATGCGATCGACGACCTGGCACGCGCGATCATCGAGACCGACTCGCACCTGACGGTGGCGGCATTGCAGGGCAATGCCGGGGCCGGTGGTGTGTTCCTCGCGCGCGCCGCCGACGAGGTGTGGGCACGCAACGGCGTGATCCTGAATCCACACTACAAGGACATGGGCAATCTGTACGGTTCGGAGTACTGGACCTACCTGTTGCCGCGTTATGCCGGGGCCGAAAATGCCGAACGCATCACCCGGGCGCGCCTGCCGATGGGCGTCGGGGAGGCGCAGGCCCTCGGCCTGGTCAATCGTGCATTTGGTGTATCGCCGGTCGAGTTCGTCGATATCACCCAGCGGCGTGCGACCGAACTGGCCCATGTCCCCGCCTATGCCGATCGCCTGCAGGCGAAACGCCAGCGTCGCGCCGCCGAGGAGGCGCAGCTGCCGTTATCCAGCTATCGGGAGCGTGAACTCGAACGCATGCGTCTGAACTTCTACGGCTTCGACCCCAGCTATCACGTCGCGCGCTTCAACTTCGTGCACAAGGTCGCCAAGTCGCGCACCCCGCTGACGGTGGCGCTGCACAGGCGGGTCGGAAAGCGCTGAGCACCCGACGTGGTCTGTGCTGAAGACCCCTGCCGGCAGGGCGGTTGCAGGTTCCGCGGGCGTCTGCCGCTAACCAGGGATAAGAGGGCCGGGACTGGAGGATCAGCCCGGCCCCATGCCTGATTTCCGACAGAGACGCGGTCTGACGTTGAACCCACATCAACCACCGACAACCGAGCAGATCGTCACTGCAGAGCAGGTGGCGCTGCTGTTTCAGCCGTTCGTGCTGTCGCTGGTCGCCACGGTGGCCGCCGCGGTGTTGTTCGTGGCCGCCCAATGGGGGATTGTCGCGCACGACCTGGTCGTTATCTGGGTGGCACTGCTGACCGCGGTGACCCTGCTGCGGGTGCTGCTGGCATTGATGTACAAGCGCATTGGGCCGGGCCCTGCCGAGGCCAGGGCGTGGGGCAATCTGTTCGCTCTTGGTGCTGCCCTGGCGGGCCTGTCGTGGGGAGCCGGCAGTTTCCTGATGTTTCCTCCAGACAACTTCGAACACCAGATTATTGTGGTGTTGGTCCTTCTCGGCATGTGTTCCGGGGCGACCACGTCGCTCTCGGTGATGCGCCGTGCGGCCTACCTGTTCCTGGTTCCGGCGATGCTGCCGGTGACGGTGGTGTTCCTGATGCAGGGCCATGACCTCTCAACCATCGTTGCCCTGATGCTGATTCTTTCGTTCGGGTTCTTCCTGATCAGTACCCGCAACATTCACCGCAACACCCAACAGAACATCCGCCTGCGCCTGGCCGCCGAGCAGAAGGAACGATCGCTGGCACTGGCAAAAGAGCAAGTCGAGGCCGCGAGTCAGGCGAAGTCGGATTTCCTGGCGAATATCAGCCACGAATTCAGGACGCCGATGAACATCATTCTCGGCATGAACCACATGGTGTTGCAGACCAGGCTCGACGACCGTCAGAAAGACGCTCTGGGCAAGGTCCAGCGTGCCGCGGAATCGCTGCTCGACATCATCAATGCGATCCTGGATTTTTCGCGCGCACAAAGCGGAACGCTCGAAGTCGAGCCCAAGCCGTTCTCGCTGCATGAAGAACTCGCGCGGCTGCGGCATGCAGGTGTCACCGCCGCAGTGGCGAAAGGGCTGAAATTCGCCATCGATCAGTCTGACGACGTCCCTGACGCCCTGGTCGGCGATGCCGTGCGGCTTGCCCAGGTTTTGCAAAGCCTGGTCGGCAACGCGATCAAGTTCACCGAGCGGGGCGAGGTGGGCGTGCAGGTCACACTGGACAGCAGGGAGGGCGACCAGGTCCGGGTGCTGTTCAGCGTCACGGATACCGGCCCCGGTATCGAGCGGTCGAAACTGGACTCGGTGTTCCAGCCGTTCAGCCAGGGTGACTCGTCGCGCACGCGCCGCCATGGTGGCACCGGCATGGGCCTGGCCGTCGCTTACAAGCTGGTCGACCTGATGGGTGGGCGTATGTGGGTGGACAGCCAGATCGGCAGCGGTAGTACCTTCTTCTTCGACATCACCTTCACCGCGGGCAGCGAGGCCCCGACGCCGGGCGATACGGCGGCCGTGGCCGCCGGTCACCCGGTACAGAAAGGGCGGCGGTACGACGGCAGGGGCGCCGACCTGCGCCTGATCGCGCCGTTGCTGCGTCGGTTGTACGCCCAGTCGCAAAATTACGATGTGGAGGCAGCCGCCACCCTCGGCGAACTCGCAGCGCTGCTGCCCGAGGCTGCCAGCCAACCGCATCTGGCGGAACTGCAGCGATGCATCGGCAACTATGGCTTTGACGAGGCGCTGGCACGGATTGAGGACCTGGCACAGGGGCTCGGTGTCGATCTGCAGTTGCCATGATCAGTCGCGACGAGGGTTTTCCCCGATTGCCGCGCGCGCAGCTTGGACTAGTTATAAAGGGGCCGCCAAGGTCGACGGCAGTGGCGACCCGAGGGAGTGATCCATATGAATACACAATGCTGCGACGTGGTGATCCACATCGACGAGGAACTGCAGGACGACGATATCCACGAGCTGTCCCGGGACATCAGTTGCGTGCCGGGGGTCTACAGCGCCTGCGTGAACGACCGGGCAAGGCATCTGATGCTGGTCGACTACGACCCGGAAGGGGTGCATGCCGCCGAGCTGTTGAGCGTGGTACGTCAGCACGGTGTCGGTGCCGAACTGGTCGGTCTGTGAACGATTTCTGCGGCCGGCCGCCCACGGCGGCGGGCCGATCGCCGTCCCCGCCCCGGCCTGTGGGTGCAATTCCCTGATTTCAAGCGTAAAATCGCCGCCCCTTTGCAAGTATTGAGCGGTATGGCGGGCAGGCTTTACATTCGCACCTTCGGTTGCCAGATGAACGAGTACGACTCGCAGAAGATGCAGGACGTACTGCGCGAGTCGCATGGCCTGGTGCTGACCGATGATCCGGAGCAGGCCGACGTGTTGCTGCTCAATACCTGCTCGATCCGTGAAAAGGCGCAGGAGAAGGTCTTTTCGCAGCTTGGCGTGTGGAAGGAGTGGAAACAGCGACGCCCCGGTCTGGTGATCGGTGTCGGCGGCTGCGTGGCCAGCCAGGAGGGCGACGCGATCCGCGAACGCGCACCCTTTGTCGACCTGGTGTTCGGTCCGCAGACCCTGCATCGGCTGCCCGACATGCTGACCCGTGCGCGAGACGAGCATCTGCCCACCGTCGATATCAGTTTCCCGGAGATCGAAAAGTTCGACCGCCTGCCGGAGCCGCGTGCCGAAGGCCCGAGCGCGTTCGTGTCGATCATGGAAGGCTGCTCCAAGTACTGCACTTTCTGCGTCGTGCCGTATACGCGTGGCGAGGAGATCAGCCGGCCGTTCGACGACGTACTGGCCGAGATCGTGCAGCTCGCTGCCCAGGGTGTGCGCGAGGTCAACCTGCTGGGGCAGAACGTCAATGCCTACCGTGGGCGTATGCACGACGGTGAGATCGCCGACCTGGCGCTGCTGATCCGCTATGTCGCAGCAATCGACGGAATCGATCGCATCCGCTATACCACCTCGCACCCGGTCGAGTTTTCCGATGCACTGATCGAGACCTATGCCGATGTACCGGAACTGGTCAGCCACCTGCATCTTCCGGTGCAGTCGGGTTCGGACCGCATCCTGATGGCGATGAAGCGCGGCCACAGCGCCTTCGACTACAAGCAGAAGATCAGGAAGCTGCGCGCTATCCGCCCCGACATCAGCCTGTCTTCGGATTTCATCATTGGCTTCCCGGGCGAGACGGAACAGGATTTCGCGCACACGATGCAGCTGATCGCCGAGATCGGTTTCGACCATTCGTTCAGTTTCATCTACAGCCGCCGCCCGGGTACGCCGGCGGCCGAATTGCCCGACGATGTTGCGCATGAGGTCAAGCAGGTGCGACTGGCGCAGCTGCAGCACGCCATCAACGATAACGCGCAACGCATCAGCCGGGCCATGGTCGGCAGTGTGCAGCGGGTGCTGGTCGACCGTCCGTCGCGCAAGGACGCCAACGAACTGGCCGGCCGCACCGAGAACAACCGCGTGGTCAACTTCGAGGGACCGCCCGACCTGATCGGTCAGTTTGTCGACCTGCGCATCACCGCCGCGTACCCCAATTCGCTGCGTGGTGAGCGGCTGGTACAGGTGCGCTCAGGGGTGGCAGTCGCCCGATGAGCACCCCTTTCCCGGTTCGGCGTCTGGTGTCGCCGCGTCGTTCACGACTTCCATCCCCCGGAGCAGACCGTGTCTGACCATCCCGAATCGCTCGACCTGGTGCTCGAGCCGGCGGACAACGAGCGTCTGCGCAATGTCTGCGGTCAACTCGACGAGCACCTGCGGCAGGTCGAACGCCGGCTCGGCATCGAGATCAGCAATCGCGGCAACAGTTTCCGTCTGCTTGGTGACGCGACCGCGATCGCGGCCGGGCGCGAGGTCCTGCAGGGCCTGTACCGGGCCAGTGCGCAAGAGGCCCTCAGCCCCGCGGGCGTGCACCTGTTCCTGCAGGAATCCGGCGTCGATGCGCTGCTCGAAGATGCCCCCGAGGTGCCCGAGTCGGTGATCAAGACGCGCCGGGGACTGGTCCGCCCGCGCGGGCCGAACCAGGCACAATACGTACACAAGGTGCTGAGCCACGACATCAATTTCGGCGTCGGCCCGGCCGGTACCGGCAAGACCTACCTGGCGGTCGCGTGCGCCGTCGATGCGCTGGAGCGCGACCAGATCCGCCGCATCCTGCTGGTGCGTCCGGCGGTCGAGGCGGGTGAACGTCTCGGGTTCCTGCCTGGTGACCTGGCGCAGAAGATCGACCCCTATCTGCGCCCACTGTATGACGCGCTGTACGAGATGCTGGGATTCGAGCGGGTACACAAGCTGATCGAGCGCAATGTCATCGAGGTCGCGCCCCTGGCCTATATGCGCGGGCGCACGCTCAACGAGGCCTTCATCATCCTCGATGAGGCGCAGAACACGACCACCGAGCAGATGAAGATGTTCCTTACCCGCCTCGGCTTCGGCTCGACGGCCGTGATCACCGGGGACGTCACGCAGATCGACCTGCCGCGCGGCCAGAAATCCGGCCTGCGCGAGGCCACCGAGATCCTGCGCGAGGTGGACGGTATCAGCTTTACGTTCTTCAACGCGCGAGACGTCGTGCGCCATTCACTGGTGCAGAAAGTGGTGCAGGCGTACGAGCAGTTCGATCGTGAATCGGGGGGCGACAGGCATGCTGGACGTTGAAGTGCAGATGCAGGCCGCTGCCGACGATATTCCGGATGAACCACAGTTGATCGCGTGGGCCAGGGCGGCGTGGCGGCGATCCGGTGATGATGCCGAGGTGGTGCTGCGGGTAACCGATGAGGCCGAGAGCCGCCAGCTCAACCACGACTACCGGGGCATCGACAAGCCGACCAATGTGCTGTCGTTCCCGTTCGAACCGATCCCGCAGATCGAGCTGCAACACATCGGCGACCTGGTGCTCTGCGCACCCGTGGTTGAGCGCGAGGCGCGTGAGCAGGGCAAGACTGCATCCGCACATTGGGCGCACATGGTGGTCCATGGCATGCTGCACCTGCAGGGTTATGATCACCAAACCGACCCGCAGGCCGTTGCGATGGAGACACTGGAGACCGACATCCTGACCGGGCTGGGTTTCCCGGCTCCTTATTCTGATGATGAAGAGACATGAGCGAAGACCGATCTAGCAGTGGTTCACTCACGGCGCGCTGGCTGGAACGCCTGTTCCCCGTGGTCGGTGAACCCAGAGACCGCCAGGACCTGATCAGCTTGCTCAAACAGGCCAGGGACCGCGCGATTTTCGACACCGAGGCGCTGGCGATGTTGGAGGGCGTATTGCAGGTCTCGGACCTGCAGGTGCGCGACATCATGATCCCGCGCGCACAGATGGTCGTCGTGGGCCGGGACCATGAACTCGGCCAGGTGCTGCCGGTGGTGACCGATTCCGCGCATTCGCGTTTCCCGGTGATCGACGACGACCGTGCCGAGGTGGTTGGTATCATGTTGGCCAAGGACCTGCTGCAGTACTGCGGCGAGAATGCACCACGCTTCAAGATGCGCGACATCGTGCGTTCGGCGGTGTTCGTCCCCGAGAGCAAGCGCCTCAATGTCCTGCTGCGCGAATTCCGCGCCAGCCGCAACCATATGGCCATCGTGATCGACGAGTACGGCAACGCCGCCGGCCTGGTGACGATCGAAGATGTCCTGGAACAGATCGTCGGCGAAATCGAGGACGAGTACGACTTCGACGAGGGTGCGTTCATCCTCAAGCGCGGTCCCAACAACTACACGATCAAGGCCCACACGACGGTCGAGGAATTCAATGAATACTTCGGCGTGTCTTTCGATGACAGCGATTTCGACACCATCGGTGGCCTGATGGTCAGCGCCCTCGGACACCTGCCGGGGCGTGGCGAGTCGGTCGTCGTCGACGGCTTTCGATTCACCGTGGTGCGTGCGGACAGCCGCAAGGTGCGCCTGCTGCAGGTCGAGCAGGTCGCAGACCCCGCGGCGTCTCCCACAGAGCCGGCCGCACCTCCCAGTCCGCCAGCGTGACCCCGGCAAGGGGGCCGGCGCACTGGCCGGCCGCGGCACAGCTGTTGCTCGCCTGCGCGGCTGGTGGCGTCAGCGTGCTTGCGTTCGCCCCTTTCGGTCTGGGTCTGGTGGCGCTGCCTGGCCTGGCACTGTTGTTCCACCTGTGGCGTTATCCCGCACGCCGCGGCCTCAACGCCTGGACCGGTTATGCCTTCGGCCTTGGCCTGATGGGCTTTGGCGTGTTCTGGATCCGCATCAGCATCGCCCAGTTCGGCGGCGTGCCGCTGGCGCTGGCGGTCGCGATCACGGTGTTGTTCGTGCTGGCGATGGCGGGGTTCTTCGCACTCGCGGGATGGTTGAGCGGGCGCCTGCGGCCAGGTTCCGACGTCGTATGGCTGACCCTGGTGCTGCCGGCGCTGTGGACGCTGGTCGAATGGCTGCGCGGCTGGCTTTTCACCGGCTTTCCCTGGCTGTCGTTCGGCTACAGCCAGATCGATCTGCCACTGGCCGGTTACGGCCCGGTGCTCGGGGTATACGGCATCGGGCTGTTGCTGGCGGTCTCGGCCGGGATCCTCAGCCAGTCACCGCGGCCTTTGCCGGTGGCGATACTGCTGGCGATCTGGGCCGGCGGGGCAGGTCTGCAACAGATCGATTGGACGCAGCCCGCGGCAGCGCCAATCCGGGTGAGCCTGCTGCAGGGAAATATCCCGCAGGACCAGAAATGGCGGCGCTCGATGCGTGGGCCATCACTGCAGCTGTATCTGGATATGACCGCCTCGGTGCCCGACAGCCGGATTGTGATCTGGCCCGAGACCGCGGTCCCCGCGTTTGCCACCGAGGTCGAAACCAGCCTGCTGGCGCCGCTGGACGCGCTGCTGCGGGAGCAGGGCCGGGACCTGTTGCTGGGTATCGTCGACGGCAGTGAGTCGGGCGACTACTACAACGCGATGCTGAGCCTGGGCGTCAGCGGCCGCGACCGCTATTACAAGCGTCACCTGGTGCCGTTCGGCGAATACCTGCCGTTCGATGCCTGGACGCGCCCGTTGCTGGATTTTCTGCAGATCCCGATGTCGAATTTCTCGCCCGGCGGTGACGGCAGGCCGCTGCTGACACTGGCCGGACAGCCGGTCGGGGTCGATATCTGTTACGAGGATGCCTACGGCACCGAGGTTGCACGCGCACTGCCCGAGGCCACCCTGCTCGTGAATGCGAGCAACGACGCCTGGTTCGGTGATTCGCTGGCGCCTCACCAGCACCTGGAGATAGCGCGGATGCGCGCGCTGGAGACCGGCCGCTACCTGCTGCGTGCCACCAACACCGGTGTCTCGGCGATCATCGATGCGCGCGGACAGCTGCGCGGCGTGTCACCGCAGTTCGAGCGGGCGATTCTCAGTGACGACGTGGTGCCATTGCGCGGGACCACGCCCTTTGTGCTGTGGGGCAATGTCGCCGTGGTCCTGCTCGCCGCCCTGATGCTGTTGCCGGCGTTGCGCCGTCAGCGCGCCGGCGCCTGACCCCTGCCCAGCAGGTCGTCGATACGCTGCTGTTCGAGGTTGCGCTGCTCGACGTCGTGTTTGACGGCCTCGGCCTGTTGCAGCGCCTCGAGGTAGACGTTGGAGACCGGCTCCGTGGTGCGCGGCGGTGGTGCCGGTGGGCTGTCACAGCCCGACAGCAGCACGGCCAGGCAAAGGGCCAGCGTCAGGCTGGGCAGCATCGGGCGCATTCGATACAGTGGATTCATGCTGCTCAGCTTAGACGGTCTTGGCGATTTCGTTGTGCAGCAGTTAACGTTCGCCGCATTCATGCATCCATCAACCACATCAGGAGTTTTCTTGCGATGAGCCGGGAAATCATCAGGACAGACCAGGCGCCGCAGGCGATCGGGACCTATTCGCAGGCGGTCAAGGTCGGCACGACCGTCTACCTGTCGGGGCAGATCGCTCTGGACCCGCAGACCATGAGCATGGTTGAGGGTGATACGGAGGCGGAGATCCGCCGCGTATTTGACAACCTGCAGGCAGTGGCACGGGCGGCCGGCGGAGGCCTCGATGACATGGTGAAGCTGAACGTGTATCTCATCGATCTGGCCAATTTCGCGCTGGTGAACCAGATCATGGCGGAGTACTTCGACCAGCCCTATCCCGCGCGGGCGGCACTGGGTGTGGCGTCGCTGCCACGCAATGCCAGTGTCGAGATGGATGGCGTCCTCGAACTCCGGCGCTGATCCGGCGGTGCGCCGGCTGCCGCCCTCCCTCGGGTGGTGGCTGCTGGCCGGCGTGATGCTGACGCTTTCCTGGTACGCGGGCAACGTCCAGCGCGATTCCCTGCTGGCGCAGCTCGAGGTGGAAGGCCGCCAGCAGCTGGACCTGTACGTCTCGCACTTTGCCGGTCAGCTGGACGAGTTCGCCTTTCTGCCGGCGCTGCTGGCCGATGACCACCGCCTGAGGGCGTTGTTGCAGTCGCCGCGGGACGCCGCCCTGCGGGACCAGGTGAACCGTTACCTGGCCCACGCCAACACGATTGCCGGCTCGCTCGACGTCTACCTGATGGATGCGCGCGGGGTCACGCTGGCCGCCAGCAACTGGCAGAAGGAGCTGACCTTCGTCGGCCGCAATTTCGCCTTCCGGCCGTATTTCATCGAGGCGATGCAGGGCGGGGCAGGGCGCTATTACGCACTCGGCACGACCTCGGGGCGGCGCGGGTTCTATTTTTCCTACCCGGTCGGTGCCGCCGAGTCACCACTCGGCGTGGTCGTCGTGAAGATCGATATCGACACCCTGGAAAACGCCTGGCGCAGCCAGGATTCCGAGCTGGTCGTGACAGACCCGGACGGGGTGATCTTCATCTCGACCCGGCCGCAATGGCGTTTCCGGACACTGCAACCTTTGCGCGCCGATACCATCGAGCGCATCCGTGCCTCGCGACGCTATCCGGATGCCGAGCTGACAGCGGTTTTCGGCGCGCAGCAAAAGGCGCTGGTCTCGGGTGCACGGATCCTTGAAGGTGTCCGGTCGGACGCCGCCGGTTACATCAGCCTGGCGACCGACATGCCACAGGCCGGCTGGCGGGTGCAGCTGCTGATGTCGCAGAAGGTGGTGAATCCGCAGGTGTGGCAGGCGCGCCTGTTTGCGATGACCCTGTTGCTGCTGCTGGCGACCGCCGGCTGGCTGTTCGCACAACGCAACCGGCGGCGGCGTGAGCACGAGCTGGAAAAGCGCCAGATGATGCAGGAAGCGCTGGACGAACTCGAAGGCCGTGTCAGCCAGCGCACGCGCGATCTCACCGAGGCCAACCGCTTGCTGCGCCAGGAGATCGAGCAACACCAGCAGACCCGCGACGAACTGATCCAGGCAGCCAAACTGGCAGCTCTCGGCCAGATGTCGGCCGGCATCAACCATGAACTCAACCAGCCGCTCGCGGCGATGCGTACCTATGCGGACAACGCCCGCACCTACCTGGCGCGGGAAAACCTCGAGCAGGCCGCATGGAATCTGCGGC
>Ga0116164_10001218_pt1 | contig 19770 bp, 10 predicted proteins | sample AD_UKC109_MetaG_FD_89888 | JGI IMG/M metagenome (GOLD analysis project Ga0116164, IMG submission 89888) | Active sludge microbial communities of municipal wastewater-treating anaerobic digesters from Hong Kong - AD_UKC109_MetaG | ecosystem: Engineered > Bioreactor > Anaerobic > Digestate... | reverse complement strand
GGTTTTGATGACGAAGGGGATCTTCGATGAATCGATGAAGCATCATCTTATGAATGCCAAGAAGAACGGGGTTACGGCTGAGGAGATGGCGGAAGTGATCACTCATGCCGCTTTTTATGCGGGCTGGCCGAATGCATGGGCGGTGTTTCGGCTGGCAAAAGAGGTATACAGCGAAGAATAGGAACTTTGAGCCGCCCCTTAAGGCGTAAGTGTATGCCGTACAGGGGCGGGATATTTCAGCTATGGAGCGGATCATTTTTATAAAAAGACAATAATATGATAGCTTATTGAATACGAGTTGGTATATAGATAATTTAGACACCGATTATATGAAAATAATCATGATATCAAGAAGATAAATCGCCATTTTACAAATTATTTCACCGACAAATACCGAATGTATAAAGATTCGTTAAATAATGGCTTTCTCCTGTGTTTACCGTTTCGCTTTATCAAGGAAAAGGTCTCTAAAATAGATCGAATAACAAGTCTTTTCGCTAAATCTTCCGAAAAATAGGATTAAGGATATTTTTAATATTTAATCTAGGTTTTCCCGGAATTCCCCCCATCTTGTTTTATAAATGAAAACAGTTTATAGATCGTGCAAAAAGTATCAAGTCTCTCGCCTAAGACAACATCGTCGAAATTTGGCCAATAATTTGATTGTTGATTTACAGCGTCTTGAAAACCGATTATTCTTAAACGAATTCCGTCCGTTAAAATTCCCCATTTGATATGATAATAATTAGCCGCAAGAAACAAATATGACTCCCAGGATAATCCCGATACCAATTCATCAAAATCCTCATCGGGATAGACAATTGCAACAATGGCCTTCGGGGAATGGTTTGAACCCATAACATTTAGGGTCATAAGTCTGGAATTCTTCGTATCAGTGGAAAATCCGAGTATGTGAAATACCTCGTTCACATATTCCTTCCATGAGGAAGAATTCGGATGTTGATAATCTCTGTATTGCTTTATCGTTTTTAGAATGTTAGCAATTTCTTCAAAAGATTCTGTTGGCAAATAACTGCGAGAAATAGATATCGAGCTTTTATTAACCGAAGTAACTTCTTTCAGTGGTTCCACCTGCTCCCGAAGAGCCCATACTCCCTTGCCAACTTTTCGAAACAAATCATTTCCTTGGAAAATTCGGCTGTCAGATGAGTGTCGATAGATCGTACTTTGGACAATATGCAGCCATTTATTTTGAAGCGGTATTTTTCGAATTTTGCTAACTTCATTATAAATTTGGCTGAGCGTTGCTTCTCCACCAAGGTTTAGGAATGCTTGAATAATATCTTCGACCCAGCTTGACTTTCCCTCGTTTGTTATCGCAATATTTGGCAAAGAAGGAGGTTGGGAGTTAAAAGTCATTTGCTCGCTTTGTTCTCGGAGTGCCCAAACCCCATCCCCAACCATTCTAAATAAATCTTTTCCTTTAAACCCAGCGGAATCAGATGAATAGTTTTGAATCGTCCTTTGAACAACTTCTTCCAATCTAATAGGCAAAGGTTCCGTTCGGATTCTTTTCACTTCTTCAATAATTTGTTTTCTATGAGCTTGACCACCAAGATTTTTCAAAGCCTGAACAACATCATCAACCCATGTTGCCATTTTATTACTCCTTGGTTCTCTGAAAGATAATATCCGTTTGCCGACATTTTCTTTTTGTTTGATCGATTTCACTCAATTCATATTTAGAGTCAGCTTTTTGATAAAAATCTAATCCGCGCCCCGGATAAATACACCACCCATTATCTGCGCGAATACTCCGATCATGGATTGTTTGATCGAATTCAAAAGTAAAAAGAATTCCATGCTGTTCAAGATTTGCAGCAATCTCATTAAACTTTTGCTCCAGAATCTTTTCCTGATATGCATCTTCTGCGGATGTAATTAGTTTCAGTTCAACTTGACCGATAGATGTGTCAATGATATCGACAAAAGAAATAAAATTTCGTATTTGATATTCCAGACGGATATAAGGGTCGACCATATAGATTTTCTTTGCGCCTTTGAGGTAAGGGCCGAACAATTTTTGATAACTGTAGCCGGTTTCTCCTTCTTGAATATGGATCGTCTTTGCAATTAATTCATCAAGATTCTTTTCGACGGCAGGCGGCTCAGAATCTTTGTCAGACGTTTGATCAACCGTATTGGTATCTGGCGATGGATTTTCGTAATCATTCGAGCTGAAAATTAGTTCGGCTTCAGATTGATCCGCGGAATCATCTGAGGTTGTATCGGGATCTGAATAATAAACAAGATTGTGCAATCGTTGAAACTCATCCGGGATTTTTGAGATAAATGTTATGGGAACGTATTCTCGGTCCATTTTACATAATTCATCCCGCACCCGTTGTCGTAATTCCAATGCCGGATTGACGCAATAATGATAAAAATCTTCTTCTGAAGGATTTTGATCCGGGAATAAAATTTTTAATAATCCGGTCGCACCTGCTTCGACCGCTTTTCTGTCACGCATATCATCACAGTTTTGCAGTTCCATGTTTGTTTTGACATAATCACGGTAACTAATATCATTCCGTAAAGAATGCAAGATTTCGCCAAAAATATCTCCTTTCATACCAATCGATTTTGATGGTGTATCTTTGCTGATTCTGGGCAAATCCCATCCGGGTAGTAAACCCGAGAAGCGATCAATAAAAGCGGTTTCACGCAGAAAATTGGGGAAGACCCGAAATAATCCTCTCTGCTCATTCAAAGGTCTTTTATTTTGATCGAGATCGATGTTTGCCAGCATAACCAAACCGGCTTCGGCATTGATCGAATTGGCACTCCCGCGAGCAAAACGACCGGCTTCAAGGTAGGATTTCAATAGAGCAGTCAATTCACCTGAAGTATCAGCTTTCACCTTTTGGGCTTCATCAATTACTACGGCATCATAGCGCGTGATTAACCCCGGTGTTTTTCTTGCGTCATTGAAAAAAAGTACCGCAGGTGAAATCGCTCCCGCACGTACCGCTACATATCGCGACATATTTTCAAAGACAAAACTTTTTCCTGTTCCTTTCGGTGCTAATTCCACCAGATTATAACGAGGTTCTACCATTGGAATAAGTCGACAAATCAGCAGGATCTTTTGCCTTTGGTTATAAAGCTTATGATTAAATCCCATGGATGAGATCAAAAATTCAATCCATTCTTGAGTATCGAAGCTTTTACGACAATCACGAAAATAATCAAGATCCATATTTGCTAATTGGAAAGGTTCGAATTCTCGCATCCAAATTTGGCCATGAGAATTGTTCTCGCTTTTGGGTATATAATACAGCGTTCCCACGCCCCAAAGTCCGCTGCTTAGCAACATCTCGTTTTCTTGAACAATCTGGGGAACGACAAAAGCTCCATTTTCATCCAAGAAAGGAATATTTAGATAGCGGTCACCTTTCTCGAGATTCACATAAACGGAATAATTATCCAGAATTTGGACTTCCATTTGTTCAAAGAGTCGGTTCTTGATTGTTTCTTTTTGATTTTTATCCGGAACGTATTTCTGAACAAAAGCAGCGATTTTCTGTCGAGACACATCGGACAAATCATTATTATCATCCAGATAATGGGAGATAATCCACTCTCGTACATAAGTTGGAATTGCTCGACTGCCAAAACCGGCTTTATTTACAAAAGATTTATTGATCACGATTTCGCTGAAAACGTCCGTTGCCTTTTGTTCAAATGTCTCCATCACTCACTCCTTGGACAAGACCTTCCTCTTTGGTGGATGAAGGCTTGATGTTAATCGTCAAATAGACTGGTACTTTTCTCTTCAATCATCTTCTTCATAATGATCTTAGGCTGCACATCGAAAGTATGTTGCTCACCATGGGCGTGGAATAGAACTCGAATGTGCAAGTTGTTTTGCTCTTCAAGGATATCAGTTACTTTGAAGCGCGCTTTGATCTGGACCGCCATATTTTTCTTGCCATTCAATAAAGCTATCCGGAAGGGTTCACTTTCTACATTTCCGTTCAATAGGATGATCTGAATCTGCTCTACAGCGGATTCATTAGGGTTGCCGATTTCCAGTTCAACCGTTTCCATGCGATAGCGGTATTGATTTTTCTGTAGCAAAACGGTTAAATCCTGCGTTGAGACGGCGACTGGTTCAAAAACCAAATATGGAACGATGACCTCTTCGGGCAACAACCCGCCGTGGACGTAAAAATCTTTATCGGTAGATAGAAATCGGTTACCGCGCCTGGCACACAACACATTCTCCGGATTCATAAAATCATTGGCAGGCAGGAAAAAACAATCCAGTTTCAAGTTGTCTGCCAGCTCGGAAAAGTGTTCGCTGCTTACGGTCACATATCGATGAGAACGAATCTCGAACCCATCTGTTTTAAAGAAAGTCGGATCCAGGTCATTTTGAACATAAGCAGGAATACGGGTTGAGCCGTGATCAGAGATGACATGAATGCGAATGTTTTCATGTAAATCATATTTATCAATAAACAAGATTACATTCTCAACCAGCTTTTCCAGCAAGTGATGAATATGATCACGGTGAGGCATGCCGATTTCATCTGCAGATTTGTGCAGCGCTTTATCCACAGCCAGGTAATTGACCACATAAGTAGATGCGTCAATGGTTTTGATCGTGCGCAAACTGCCGATATCGCTGATGTAGCGAAAAGCATTATCCTTGAAATAAGGTACCCATCCCTTTTCAATCATGCCTTTATAGGTCTTCTCATCAATCGACTGATATCCTACCGCTCCAGCCAGCAAGCATTTCTTGGATATTTCCGTTTCACTGGGGAGCATCGATAAATATGATTCGGCGCCGGCTAGGAAGTAACCGCGTTCCTGGAAGAGATCGCGCAGCATTTCGGAGAATGTCCAACCCAGATTATCGATCACTAAAACCAAGTTAACCACACCTTCACGTTTCAGGTCTACAACTTGATTGGGGAGAATGTTGAATACCATACGTTTCGAATTGGCATGGATATGATCCCAATTGTTTATCAACCATTCGGAAAAGTGATCGCCGATAACATATAGATCTGGGTCGAATTGATCGTGAGTGTCGCACCATGCTTGATAAGGGAGGTAATCATTAATGACCCAGTTAAGCATGGTATTTACCTCCCATTCTGAATGGGGATATTGGGGTTTAGGCGGGCGGATCATTGCGCGCAAGTTTTTTATCCTTGGAGCAAACAATTTAGATTGGCAATTAAACTTATTCTCAATTTTGTCGACCAATTCCGCAGATATCCGATCGATATGATTTTGTAGATATTTTTCTAGGGTATCAAATTCAACGGTTAACAACCCGCTCATCCGATCCAGCAGGATATTTGGGTCTTCCGGATTTGTTATTTGCAAATTATTCAGAAAATAAGTTATCTGAAGAATCGTTTCGGGAATCTTATCTTCCTCAATTGTCAAGTTATCCAACGGCAACTTGAGATCCCTAAAAAGATCAAAAGCGTCATTTAACAATGCTTCGCCAATTTCCGGATATTTTTGCAGAACACGGAAACGCATTAACTGAAGTTTTAAATCGAATGGATTTTCCTCAAACAAGGTTATCAGCCGACGTTGCTCCTCAGAGCGTACTTTTTGTTTCCATTCCATGATACGGTCTGAAAGGATCCGAGCTGGTAAAAATATTGTGCGATTTTCTTTCCAAACTATCGGGTCGATTGCGTCAAATAAGGAATTCAAATGGGTAAAAGGGAATGTATTTGAAGAAAAAACCGGTGCATAAAAATGAGCAAGCAAAGTATCTTCGAAACTGGAACCTGGTTGAGGATCAATATTCAATGAAAGTAAACCGGTTTGAAGAATATCTTCATCGGTTACATAATCGGGGATTTTTAATTTCCATTGTCGGGCTAAAACAGTGCGAGCATCAACGGTTTCAAAAATAAAGGTGCCTTGCGGATAACGTGAAGCCATGTTCTTAAGCCATTTGGCTATCGAGGAATGTGAAACTATAAACGTTAAATCATTTTGATTACAAAACGCCTTTGCAATTTCATCTACGAAGTTCGGATATTCTTCTATTAATGATAATATTTTGATATTATTTTTAGAAATAATGTTTTGGAGATCGAAGATAATCCGGATCATATGTTTTCACAAAACAGATAATGTAAATATTTGTTCATTTTGATAATTTCTTTCATTTTTTAATAATTGAAATGGATCCATTTTATTAATGATTATATGATAGGTAATATAAAAACTTCCAATTTGTTTTATGATTTCTATTATATTTAGTAAAAAGAGCCAGTAAATCGACCATTGCTTATCCAATACCATATTAATCATATCCAAAACTTATGTTATTTTCTATTCTAGTTAATAGTTAATAATAGTATTTACAATAAATCGTCAAGAAATAAATATCTTGGATAAAAGAAATCATTTTATCTTGAACTCCGACACAACGAAAAGGAAAAAATACACCATTTAAAAATTGGATAGATATTTCTATTCCAAGTTACAAGCCGAGCCTTGCTTAATTTGAGTATTTTATATTTAATTTCTACCATGATTAAATCAACTTTTTTTCTAAATGAATAATTTTGTGGTCTCTCTATGTTTTGAAGAAAATTGATGCTTTGCAAAAAAAAGATTCTTATTACTGATAGAACTACCTTTATTCTTTTGATAATATATGAAAGTAAATTAAATACAAAACTATTTTTAATGATATTTTTAATTAAACAAAAAAAATAAAGTGGGATTTTAAAAAATAGGGGAAAGGTTATTTTATTCATTTTCCAAACCTCTAAATCGACTATCGAAATTTAATATAAAAGAAATCTCTTGATTCGTAAAACCATAGTGCTCAGAGAAAATCAAATCAATCATTTCAATAGTATCTTTACTTTTAGCAGGGAAGAATTGCTTTTGCCGATTATTATTTTGCCTATTTATATAGACTGCATTTGATTCATATTCATTCATTAGTTTCTTTGTTAGTTCATTTAGATTTGAAATCAAGCTAATAGAAAATTCTTTACAATTAATTGGAAAATTTAATACATCATCTTTTACAACGTAATAACAATCAGAAAAAACTATCCAATACCAATAAAAGAGATTGGTATTTAATAAACCCAATATTATAGGATAATATTCTTGCATGATTTTGATGGGCTTATATTCATTTGATAGCTTTTCAAGAATTGCTTTTCTCCAATAACGTCCTCCTGAATGGTAATAAATAACTTCCCCATTTTTTTCATCAATGAAATTTTCAATTGCAGCTGTTTTTACCCTTATCTTTTTTAAGATTTCAATTTCTATATCTGATCCTAATTTTGGAATTCTTCCAGGAATGATTAAATTAGTACAATCAATATAAGATAAATGGTCAAATAAATTCAATCTTTCGTTAGGGAACCAACGTGTATATGATGTTGTTAATATTCTTTTCTTATCATATTTATTTTTTGAAGATATAATAATAGTAATATTCATATCAACGTTATCAAATAAGGTTGAAGGTCTAACAGCGAAATTAGAGAATGTCAATTTGGAGCTTTCTTTTATGAGTAGATTCTGTAAACCTCTCATTCTTTCTGTAGATATTGCAGACAAAGGAACAACCATACTGAAATTGCTATTATTGCCACTTAATTTTGTTGCCAACTCAAGAAAAAGAGCGAATAAATTGCCACATTGTTTCATCTGAAAATTTATTATCGGATATTCTAATTTCGAGTTTTCAACATAAGGTGGATTACCAATGATACAATCAAATCCGCCTTTATAAATTAATATGGTTGGAAATTCCAGTTGCCAATGAAAGTACTTATTCTTTCCCTCTAATTGATACGCCAGATTAAAATCTTTTTTATTTACTAAACATGAATATGAAAGCTCATCAATCGTATTAGGATCATAAAATAAATTTGTATGTACATTAAATATAGCCTTATAGCCCGATAATAGTTGATCAATATCATCAAGCCAAGCTTTCTTGTCCATTACTTCGCGACGTATATTTGATCCCTGAGAAGCGATCAATCGGTATTTAGAAATGGCTTCTTCAATTGCGGATCGGAAATCCGGATCTCTTTGGAATAAGGAAGGTTGCCAGGCTTCTCTTTCCAAATTTGAAAGAGGGTAATAACCTATATCATTGATATCTGCACCTACCAGGCTGTTGCCACATTTAAGGTGGTGATTCAAGAATGAGAGAGGTTGATCTTTTACCATCGACAGAAGCCAAAGCGAAAGTTTTGCGAGCTCAACTGCTAAAGGATTGAAGTCCACACCATAAATGCAGTCTTCTACTACCAGTCGACGCCATTGTTCGGTACCGCTATTATATTTACCTTCTATTCCCGATTCATTTAAAAACTCGGTAATGAAGTTGGAAATCAGGTTGGTGGCATTGACTAGAAAGTGCCCGCTACCCATAGCCGGATCTAAGACCGAAAGGGTAAGTACTTTCTCACGTACAAAAGTGAAAGCATTTTCCTCTATAAATTCTGCCAGTTCATAGCGTTCGTCTTCATTTAACGCACAATGATAAGCTTGCAGATTAGAGACTTGATCCATAAAGAAAATCTTTTTTAGGTCTTTAAGCTTCTCACCTACTGTATTTATAACAATGTAATTAACAACATCTTCTGGTGTGAAGTAAGATCCTGATAGTTTCCGCTCACGGGGATCACCGGCAAAATAAACATCACCTGCTTTGATGTAATGTCCGATGACGCATTTTCCACCCTGCGATTCCGGGATAAACTGAATTTTTCCCTTTGCGACTTTAACTTCTGTATCCTCAGAAGCAATGAAAAGCTTGTGCTCCAGAAGTCCTTCATACAACGTACCCAGGTGGCGCACACTCATATCACGGTAGTTGATTATTTTTTCTTCTCCGTTTTTCTCACGGTATTTCGTCAGATTATAGATGACATTTACCAAGTAGGTATCGCCGAGGCGAATTTCCGAAATGAAGCGAGTAAACTCACTCTCTTGTGGACTGAACAAGCCGCCGTTGTAGGTTTGATCGATGTCTACAAAGATGTGTTCCAGGCTGTCCCAGATAGATAAACTGGAATCGCTCGAAGCATTTCCTTCATATCGAGTATAGCATTCCCTTTCCACTTTTGATAACAAATTATGGTTTTCTTCGCTCAGTAATCCACGTGCATCCGCATAAAACAGGAATAGCAGCCGGAACATATAAAGCATAGCGCTGTGATAAATCTTCTTACGTAACCCTTCATCGTCCAGATCACCTTCCTTGCGCCGGCGCAATTCTTCTACATAGCCCATGCATAAATCGGAGAGCACACCCTTGCCTCCCTCTTCTCGCTGCTTTAATGCGTTGGCAAGCTCTTTTTCGATGTAATCGATCTTATCCTGTGAGTCTTTTTTGAAGCGATCAAACTGACATTTGCCATCTTCGTGGACGACAAAATTCTCAGCCTTCATGAATTTGTAAAAAATCTGGTAGGCTTCTTTGGCTTTATCTGCCAAGATTGCTTCCAGATCGATTTCCAGGTAGGTTTCATATGGCAAAGGCTCTTCCCGGTGATAAATGCGCCACCGTCTTCCGTTGGTTAGGACCCCCCATTGAAGATTATATTCACGTAAAGAACGAATAATTTTTTCAGCCCAGTTGCAACCAATGGTCGTCTGATCCAAATTTTGATCCGGCAAAACTACATAACATAATGAAAGAGGGTCCTCTGTATTAGGGCTTCCCATTGGAAACAAACAGGTTAAATGATCACTTTTTGAGAAAGCGTAGAACCCCAAAGCTGAAAGAACCTCGTGGACAAAGGACTCTTTCCAGGATTTCAGGTCATACATATCCGCATACTCCCGATATTCTTTCAGAACTTTCAAGGATGCTAAAACGCCAGCGTCTTCATTTTGGCGTGTAATTTCTTCGAGATAAATTTCAGAGAAAAGCTTTTCATTGTGATAATAGGTTGGCATATTGTCTTTCTATTAATAAGTGTACACGAATTAAGCAGTCGCTTTTTTCTCAATATCGTCTAAAGTGCGAAGAATTACTTCGCGAAATTCGTTATCGGTGAAAAGTCCGGTTTCTGCAAGTTCGGAGAGTAAGGATCGAATGGTTATTTCGGCTGTATCTTTATTTTTTGGAAAAACGAAAGTAATCGTTTCATCGAAAACCGTCTTTTGAGCCGGTCGGACAATTTTATATTTTTCCGATTCGTCAATGGCTTCAATCGTTTTTATCGAAGTGTAATTCCCTTTTTCGTCCGCCACCACCAACTTGACTTTACGATTGCCTTTGATGGTTAGAGTGTCTCCAGGGGTTAATTTTTGCCGCTGCTTGCTAGAGGTAGGATCGGAACCATCTTCAGTATAATAGATCACTCCATGGCCATCCTCAGTGTCCGCATGTAGTACAAGTTCACCCTGGTAGAAGACCTGGTTACCTTGTCGGGATTGATCATTTATAAAATCCACTTTCAGTTGACTAATCTGTGGTGCATTGGTCTCAATATGGTTCTTTCCATTTCGAATTCGTTGTGCCATTGTCGACACTAAATTAGACCTCCAGGTGTCAACGCTTCCTAGGGAATAAGCCTCCGGTAAAGTTTTAAATAACAACTCGCGTATGTTGGCATATGACGTGAACTTCACTAATGGCTTGCTGTCATTGTTATGGTAAGATCCCAAAGGATCTTTTTGGGTACTGGTTAATCCGCTGTACCAATTTTTGAACGTTTCCTGAATATCGACGTCAAGATAAGAAGGTGCTCCAAAGATTTCAGCTACTTGTACTAATATCTGGTCCTCGACGCTGGCTTGAATAGCTTCTGCAGTATCTTTGAAAGCTCTTAGGTGACCCTCGATTTGTGTAATTTTTGCCGATGTCAGAGTTTCGCCGGGTACTTGCCCAAGTGTTTCCATCAAGTCGTACTTAATGAAGCAGAATGGATCTTTCGTTTTTGCCTGACTGAATATCTCTGCCAGTGATTTCTCATCTTCCGAATAGAAACCGAGTGAACGAGCAATGATAGGAAGGCTATCCCACCAATTGACTGCTGCTTGATAAGCTTCAGTAATTGTGTATACCTTCCCTGCTGGTGCAGGCTGGTTAGTGAAGATCTGCGTAATTTTTGCAAAATATGTCTGATCCTCGGCGCTTACTGGTTCAAAAATGATCACCGTGGAGGGATATTGACCCTGAACCAGGACAAGCATATCGTCTGTACTTGTAAACTGAATATCTGTCAGGTTATTGGGCTCACGTTTAAACCGCAAGCTATCGCCATAAAACCTTCGGGCTAATAAAAGGAACAAAGTAACTGCAATTTCACCTTGACCGTATTCCTCGAAAAATGGTTTGATGAATTGAAGCAAATTTGTCTGTCCTTTTCCTTCGAGGGCAGCCAGATCTTCCAGAAGTTTGGCATATGCTGGTAGAGCAGACCGAAATTTATTAATATCTTTTTCAGCTTCTAAATAGCGGGTATCTCCCTCAACGAATAACACACGCAGAGCCTGATGATCCACAAAACACTTTCTCAGATATTTGGTCCCCCCGCGGTTATCTGGCCATGACCAATTCACCCGGATGGGCTGCGAGAGATCACATAGAATATCCCCAGCCTCTTTGAAAATGGCACGGACTTGACCGGATAAATTGATATGCACCTTATTAAACTCATTATGACCAAAAGTATTACGTTTACTCCCATACAACTCTTGAATCATTCTGTTAGCAACATCATGACTTTTACTTTCTTGGACAGGAATTTCAAAACCATTTCTTCCAAACCAATACATTTTTGCATTGGAAAAATAGTCGGTTCTTGCATTGGTCAGTACTTTATTTGCCTCATCGCGAATCTTCTTCTCCTCCGCTTTTTCATAAGGGCTAAAGCTCTGAGATTGTTTTTTAAACCAGTCGCTTTCGAGTGCTTTAAGAGTAAAAATTGCATCATATACGCTAATTGGATTCCGTGGAATGGCAACGCTCACTCGAGACTGATTATTCTGAGCAACGGCTTTCTTTGCAGCATCGATGTCGTTTTCATTTTCACAGAAGACATAGACAGCTACCCCCTCATAACCATTCGTCAACCCGACTGTTTGCAGGCGTTCATGTTCAAGAGCAGTGAAGAAAGGTAATTCTTCACCATTCACATTTCGTTTCTCTATAAGCATAGATGGGGTAGCAAAAAGAACTTTTAACCGTTTGTCCTCATTGAATGAGGCATTGTAATCTTTTGCTTCGAGGTATGCTTCATCTCCTCGGAGTGGACTCAGGTCTAAATAGTTTTGAAGCAGGTTAGTCGGACGATTATCTGGATTGGCTTTGAATTGATCAACAAGCTGTTGAACATCTTTTCGGTCTCCACGAACTAATTCGTAAACCCCGTGGTTGTTAAATAAAATACCAGCTTCACATAATAACTTCAGGCGATCTTCAACCAGCGTTTTCTCTTCATCGGTAACAAAGTCCAAAGCGAATTCAATATTCTGGATATTATTAGCAATAGAAACATCCTGCGTGCTGGCAATCTCATTTACGAGCATTACCTTGATGATGTGCAACATTAGTTCATCCGCTTCTTCAAACAACTGTTGTTGTGATTTTCGCGCTAAGTATGAATTTAATTCTCGCAGAGTCGCTTCGTAATTGATAACGGCATTCTTTACACGGTCAGCTAGACGATTGTTGGTGGATTTAAGGCTATCTTTGAAATAATCGACCAGTAAATCTGCAGTGTAAAGATTTAACTTTTTTTGATATGCGATATCATTATTTTCGATGAACCAAGGATAAGAGTAGGGTTGCACATTTACCCATCCCTCTTCCCCAGTTTCAAATTCAGGAGCAAAAAATTTAAATACAGATCGGTTATCCGAACCAGCTTCACCAGCTAGGCGCAGAAGAGCAAAGGTTGCCAGCGGGTGCATGGGATAAATGTTTTGTATAATGTTGTTTTTTATTTTTGGTGCAGGTAGCCAATTAAATAGATGCAACCGATTGCATTCATTGGAAAACCAAGTGAATTTTCCGGAAAATGGTTCAATTTGCTGCTTCCAATCGGGTGAATCCTTCATGGGTTGGACAATCGCCGCAATAATATCTTCCATTCCTTGTGTCTGCAATCCGATTTCAGAGACTCGTGCTTCTAACGTTTCTGCGTTTAAATCTCCGATTTGCCCGTGATTACGAAAAGCTTTGTGACCTGTCCCGATGAAGATAACAGTGCCGCCTTTGTCGAGCGTAGAATTGGCACAAAACTGAGCAAAGTCAAGCAAGGTATTGTAATCAACTAAATTTGCATCAATTGCCGCACCGAATTCATCATAGAGAAAAACGATTCCTTTGTAACGCTCTTTAAATTCTGGATCTTTTAAGAAATCAGAAATAATGTCACGCAAATTGTCTTTCTTAAAAGAAAAATCAGAGTCGGTTACCACCCGGTAGCATTCTTTGAAAGCTCGGAGCGCGTGTTCGTCATATTTCTTCAATCCTTCGATCAAATCATTGATTGTCCAATCCGGATAATGTTTATTAATTGCTGCCTCAAGATCCGTGTAAAAATGGGCTGTGTTTTTCCGCGATTCCCAATCTTTGATCCGGCGTAAAGCTTCTTGATAATGACTATATGGGAGAGTATTTGACTCATCTTTTTGTAAAGCTTCTTCTAATGCTCTCAATAATGCCCCTTCAAAATCGAGATTTAAACTAAATCGACAAAGTGCAACCAGAAAGCGCCCCGTTTTACGAGCTTCTTTAAGTGAAGCTGCTTTCCTTTCTTTTAGTACTTCTCCCGGTTTCAAGAGTACTTCACTTTGCGCTATTTCATAGTTTTTGAAAAAAGCCTCTATTTCTGGAAGATCACTCGGATAGGCAAAATAATTTGCCAGCATTAATAATAGATGCGATTTACCGGTACCATAACTCCCGGATAAGAAATAGAATCGACGATCTCGAGGATTGAGAGCATTTGCTATTTTTTCAAAAGCTTGACGATGGGCTGTGATCGGCTTATATCGTTCCATCCTTCCCCGATTTTTGACAATATCATAATAGTCTTCATAAAGATCAACATAACTTGTATAACCGCTGTTTATTTTGACGATATCTCGAATTTTTGTCATAGCAAAACCCCCCTTTTTATACGATATCCATGAAATCATCTAACCGAAATATGCGGCTTTGTTTTTGGGAATCAACCATTTCTAAAGCCTCGATTTCCTGTGATGTCTGTAATACCATCATGAGAGTGGATTTCATTCCTTCTTTGTAACTATCCCACTGATTGTTTATAAACCTGTAAAAATTCTGTCGTTCGGATTTATTCCAAGTATCCAATAAAAAGTCTGCCCGATCAACAACAAGTAATGATTGATTTTTACTTTGTTCGATTAATAATTCCCTTAAATTTTCCGGATTGTAACTGTCTATCCTTTCACTAAGAACTGAGGATTGAATAAAAAATTCTAATAAATCCAAATATTTCCCGTTGGATCGTTCACATAATTTTTGGCTAAATCGAGACATAAAAGGGCTTTTTTCGGGAACAGAATGCAAAATCAAAGTTCGGTAACGTTCTTGTTTAAGCCCATCTAAAATTTCAAATACATTAATTGGCATTTCTCTACTCATAAATTTGTTCCAAAATAGACTCTTGAGTCAATGAATCCGATAAACGTATTTGGTCAAGATCAGCGAATTGCTCTAACCGAATTAATCCTTTATCATGTAAATTATTTAGAGTATTTCTGATTTGGTACTCTGTTAGTTGGAGAACTTTTCCCGGAGAAGATTCTTTTAGACAAATATCTTTTATGTTGACAGCTGAAGATCCCGGTAAATAATTATTCCGATAAAATAGCAAACAGAAAAGGAAAGCAAGGTCAGGCACATCAATAGGATCAGATTTAATATAACTGCCGCTATTTCCTAATTTAAGAATCCCCAAACGAGATAATTCGGTTCGAGAATAAGCGGTGAAGACGGCTCCTACTTCATTCGGCAATTCACTGGAAATTGTCTTTTCGGAAAAATGAATGGCAAGATCTGAAAAATATTGGTCACAGACCTCTTTGACCGTATATCGGTCTTGAGAAGAAATTACTTCATTGATGATCCGATACCATACAATCCATTTGGGATTACTGGAAACTATAAAGTGAATAATCCAAAGGGTTTCCGGTCTATCAAAATATGGGTCGGATTGGATGATTGCTTTTCCTAAGGGAGTCAGAGTATTATCTCTCGGATAAATCAATCCAAACCCAATCATCATACTGGTTAAAAATTCAACTTGTTTACCGGAAATTCCTAATGCGGAGCCAATTTCCTGCTTCGTGACTTTTTTATTTTGTTCACACGAAAAGATAAATAAAAGGATCCGTGATATTTGATCGAAGCGAGGACGATAACCATTTGTAAAATTTAGTCTCATAGTAAATATAATGCTCCGAATGAATCTGCAATCGCAGATTGATTATTATAAATTCTCAACAAATCTCCAATAACTAAGTAACTTTGAATTAAGTATTGATTCATTTTGAACATATTTATTTTCGCCCCGATGCCATTTTTTGTTAATTCCCAAAGATAATCAAGACAATCATCTAAATCATTAAATGATGTTAACTAAAGTTGATTTTTATGACTTAATGGGCACATCTTGCAACCAAAAAAATAATGATATTAATGCTCAAATCTTTCAATTTCGGCATATTTCTGAATGACAGCATTAAACTTTTCATTGATAATTGTTATAAGAGAGTCTTCGACCAAACAGAGCAGTTCATTTGAATCGTTCATTAAATTTCCACCCGGAAGAAAATTTAGTAATAAAAAACATTCTTTAATACTTGTGTCTCTTTGTGTTGTTTGGACATATTAATAATAACCAAGCATAAGCAAACAAAATGCATTTTTTCTTTCGGTTGCTAGGGATTCGGAACTGAAAGAAACCACCAAGATATTTTATTTTGTACAGCTGTCAGAGATTATTATAGCATTGGTGTATAAAAAAAGAAGTCAAATAAGTCTACTTATTTTTATCTCAATTCTATAAAAGCAATTATAAATAATGAGCATTCTTATATCCTTTAAATCACTGTCTGTACAACCGAGAGATAGTAGAACTCACAAATTGAAAAATGATACATCTTCTTCGAATTCCGGTGTTGACAGGAACCATCCGGCAAGAAGCTGTAGAAAAAACAGAGATTGTTCTTATGAATATCATGAATAAAGTGAAAACGTGAAGATCGAAATGTATAAATTGTAGTGTGTTTCATGTCGGCTGTTCTCTATCGAGAATCAAGGAAACTTTCTGCATATCGGTTTTTGGAAGGCACTCGATATCGGAACGGACAAGTATAAAAAAACGTGCGCAATACAGTGCGTGAATACCAAAAGCTTTGTCTATTCCAAATTTAATTATGAAAAAATCCATTGAGTCATAAGTCCTTCCGTAAATATCGGTAAATTTCAACGGCTGTCTTCCGACCGCAAGCGACAGCCTCAACCGGAGGAATACTGTTCACTGAGAATTCATCGCCGATGAAAAGCCCCGGAAAATTTTCCCTTTCTTCGTAAAGATTTTCTGGCTTTGCGAATTGATCTTTTGTGATAAAAATGCACGCGTATTCTTTGAGCATTCTTTCCAAATCGGCCTCATGAACCGGATTCTGATTTCCGAAAAAGTGTATTTCTTCGGCAAAAATTCCCCGGATATCGCGATTGAAAGATGCTTGAAGAACCGGATCGGACCTTATTTTTTCCGATAATTTGCCTCCCGGTTGATTTTCCGGCGCAAAAATACTGATTCCCCATCCGCTGAGAGCCAGATAATAAGCACAGCTCATTGCAGCCAATCCTCCGCCGATGATGGCGATTTCCCCGTTCACGGTCGATTTTTCGTGTTTTTGCCAACCATCCTCTCCCGCTTGCTCGCAAACCCATCGCTCAAGTTCGGCGATATTTACCGGTTCCCCGCTGAAGTCGCGGCGATAACAAAATTGTTGGCAAAGATGATTCGCCGCACAGGTTAAGCCACAGGTTTCGCCGAAAGGATTTTTTTCATGAATCAGGCGGGCTGCCCCGATGTAATTTTTTGCTTCCATCCTGCGCAAAAATCCCGGAATATCAATTCCCGCAGGGCAACCTTTTCGGCATCGCGGATGAAGACATCCCTGACATTTCGCCGCAGCCAAAAATGCATTTTCGACCGAAACAGGTGTGCCGGAAATGTAGTCCGGTCTGTGATATGGAGGTTGAACAAAATGAACAACTTCTTCGGGGAAGACGTGGGTATCATATTCGGGTTGGTGCAATTCGCGTAAAATAACATTCGCTGCGCCGATTCCGGATACGACGGTTGCCGGAGCACCGGTGCCCATCACGGTTGAGTCTCCGCAAAAATAAAGGTTTTTCCATTCACTGCGTGCGTGCAGTCGTTTGAGCATTTCCTGACCAATTTGATTTTTTGGACCGCCGACCGCTCCGCCGTTTTTAAGTAAGTATCGTTCGATCGTGGTCGGTGATCCGATGATTAATGAGCGGATGTGTTGTTTAAAACCGGGAATATGTTGCTCAATTTGATCAATCATTCGCTCCGCTTCTCTACGTTTTTGATCTTCATATTCCGGTGAACGGTAAGTGGGATCATCCGTATGCGGCCAAGAGCAAAAATTCGGTGAGATTGCCATTACAACCAGTTCATCAGGGGGACAAATTGAGTGATCAACGAGTGAGTTTATGTATAACGTCAAATCAGATGAATCAATTATTTTCCGATTTTCGATGAAGATTTCCCAAGGAAAAGAATCTTCCGGAATAGCCTCCCGATCGACAACCATGTAAAGTGTCATGCTCGGAAATGTGGGAATTAAAGATTGCGCCCATTCAAGACGATCCGGAGAAATATGCTGTTGCCGTACCAGATGTCCGTAAATATTCCAGACGGTTGCGTTGGCGATCACCCGATCGGCAAATATTTCGGTTTTATCTTGCAGTCGTACACCATAAGCGCGCCCGTCTTCGATAAGGATCTCGTCGACGAGTTGACGATAAAGGGTTTGACCGCCGTAACGCTCGAAAGCTCTTTCGATTGTATTCGGGAGCATTTGTGCACCACCGGCCGGATAATAGACGCCGCCGATGTGATTGTCGATAAACATGGTCGCAGCCAGAACCGCCGGTGTCTCTTCCGCGGTGGTATATGCATAAGCGGAGCAAAGTTTATCGTAAAAATTGAATAGCTCGGGAGAATGGAAATACTTTTTCAAAAGATCCATGGTGGAAGTAGAAAGTAATTTTTGCATTTTAAAAAGCGAAAACGGATCGTTGATCAGACGCCGTAAACCCTGGCGCGGGGAATATTCGGAAGGAGGGACGATGACTTCATTCTTAATGACGATATTTTCATACATTTTGTAGAGATCCGCATAAAAAGCTCTAATGCCTTCTTTTTCGTCCGGAAACAACTCGATTAATTCATCGATAAATCGTTGCAGATCCGGCCAAAAGATAATTTCTTTCCCTTCAAAATTCATACGGGCTAAAGTGGAATGGGAAATCATATCAATCGGTTCTTCGAGTTCATTGAGTAAAAAATGGAACGGCCGGAATCCTTTTTGACCGAAACCATATAACATGGCGGCTCCCACATCATGAATATGGTCTTCTCGTTTAAATGAAGTACAGGCTCCGCCGGGCTTGTTTTGTTGCTCAATCATTAAAACGGAAAGTCCTCGTTTCGCCAATAATCCGGCTGCTGCCATTCCACCCAGACCTGCGCCGATAACGATTACATCATAGTGATCCCTTAAAATAAAATCTTCATAAAGTTTCATTTTTTGTGTTCGGCCTTTTTATTTAAGTCATTTAATACCGCTTCAGCAGCTAATTTTCCGGTTAATACCGCTACCGGTGATCCTCCCGGTGAATATGCCCAGTGACCGGCCGTCAACAACCCGGGAATGGGAGTAAAAACGCTTGATTTCATTTGTAAGAAATACCCTCGTGAGAAAGTCTGTTCCCTGTGATAAGACCAACCCATAATGGCTCCTTTTGTATTGGAAGTACGTCGGGCTATTGTGAGCGGTGTCGCCGAGAAACATATTTCGATATGATCGTTTAGATGGGGGATGAACTTTTCCAAACCGGCGATTAAATCGGATGTACATTTTTCTTTTAAACTCTCATATTCCGCAGGTTCTCTTTCCCAACCGCCATTGTAATCCCAGGATGTCATTGCGCTGATCATTATTCCCGTTTTGCCCTGAGGTGCAAGCTCATTTTGGTGGAGGCATGGGACGGAAATCTCCTGAGGAACATGCCGAAAGTAATCGGAGCGATGAATCCGATCATTTTCCGAGATACCGTTTAGATCCGGATGATAAAAAACATGCGAACAACCTTGAAGGCCTAAACTTTCGACGGATCGGTCGATACCCAAGAAAACGTTGAATACGGAGTGTGAGACCTCCGCATCTTTTAATTTTTGATTAAATTTCTTCGGGAGCATTGTTTCCGGTGTCAGTTGAGTGAGCGCTTGGCGAAAATCTCCGGCAGCGATCATATAATCTGCCCGAATTTCTTCTCCAGTTAAGAACCGGACACCGGAAGCTCTACCGCAATCGAAAAGCAAATTTTCCACCCGAGTGTTCAGTCTGATTTCTCCTCCCCAATTTAGTATGGATTCTGAGAGTAGATGAGGAATGGTCCGGATGCCTCCTTCCGGATAATAATAGTCCGTAAACATACGAAAATACCCCAATCCAAAGAAGACACTC
>Ga0116164_10001214_pt1 | contig 19785 bp, 14 predicted proteins | sample AD_UKC109_MetaG_FD_89888 | JGI IMG/M metagenome (GOLD analysis project Ga0116164, IMG submission 89888) | Active sludge microbial communities of municipal wastewater-treating anaerobic digesters from Hong Kong - AD_UKC109_MetaG | ecosystem: Engineered > Bioreactor > Anaerobic > Digestate... | reverse complement strand
GGGGCTCGCGGCATCGATGGCGGCCTGGATCCCGACACCGACGTTGCAGACGGCCTCGTCGGAGACGACGTCCCCGGCCGATGGTACGCCGGTCGCGTTCACCTGGTTTGTCAAGAGGCCAGCGGCGGTCCCGCTCTCGATCTCGACGGTCATCTCGATCAATGCCGAGTCGCCGGGATCGAGGGTCCCAAGAGCCCAGGTGACGTTCTTTCCGGCGACGGTCCCGTTGGGGGTGCTCGAAATGTGAGCCAGGCCCACGGGCAGGAGGTCAGCGACCGCGACCTCGGTGAAGTTGACGATCCCAACGTTGGTGACGTTTATGGTGAAGGTCAGACTGGTGCCAGGTAGGCCGCAAGTTGGCGATACGGTCTTCTCGACCTCGATGGCAGGACCGCGCAAGACATCCACCGTCTCGACCGCAGAATCGTTCACCTCAGTGCCGTTGGAATCGGTGCCGTTGGCCCAGAGCCTGTTAGTTATCGGGCCGGGGAGGTCGGTCAGGTTTACGCGATACCAGGTAGTGTTGGTGTAGTTCTGGCCGGATTCGAGGGTCCCCGCCTCCCAGATGGCATTGGTCAGGTTATCCTCGGCCCGGACGTTCGTGAGGGTGACGTTGCCGATGTTATTCACCCGGATGGTGTAGTTGATCACGTCGCCGACCACGGCCTCGGATCGGTCGGCGACCTTTTCGACCTCGATTCCCGGACCGCATACCTTGCAGCCGATGGGATGGTAATCCCAGCCAGACCCGCCCGCGATCTCGTAGGGGATGTCGCCGATCCCGTCACCGTCGCCGTCGCAGCCTTCGTAGTCGGACCAGACGTTGCCGAGAAGGCCCGTGATGTTCTGGCCTTTGTGCTCCCAGGTTACGATCGTCGTGGCGTTCCAGTTATTGCTATTGGAACGTTCGGTGTTCACGTCGTTGTCGAAGGTGTTGAGGTAGATGGTGTTGTCGTAGGATTTATCATAGAGGTGGATGCCGTAGTCGCTGTTACCGGTGACGGTGTTCCCCGTGATGGTGTTGGATTGGGAATCTCTTTCCAGGTAGATGCCGCGTTCGTTGTCGGAGACGGTGTTTCCTGAGATGGTGTTGCCGCAGGAACTGTCGAGGGAGATGCCATAATAGTTGTCGGTGACGGTGTTGCCCGAGATGGTGTTGCCGTCTGAATATACACCAATCCCGGAGTTTGGATAACCTGAGTTTCGCGCCACAAACCCTTCGAGAGTGCATCCGCTGTCGCCGATGGTGATGGCGGTCCCGTTCCCTCCGGCGTCCACCACCGGCGAGCCGACGCCCCGGAGAGTCAGATGCTTGTTGACGTACACGTTCTCATAGTAGGTCCCGTTCGGAACCACTATGGTGTCGCCGGGGCTCGCGGTGTCGATGGCGGCCTGGATCCCGACCGCCACGTTGCAGGAAGCCTCGTCGGAGACGTTGCCTCCGACTGAGGGCGTTCCGGTGACGTTCACCTGGTTTATCAGGTTGCCTGAGGCGGTTCCGTCCTCTATCTCGACGGTCATCTCAATCGAGGTTGAATCGCCGGGATCCAGGGTACCCAAAACCCAGGTGACGTTCTTTCCGTCGACGGTCCCGTTGGGCGTGCTCGAAATGTGCACCAGGCCCGCGGGCAGGAGGTCGGCGACCGTGACTTCTGTGAAGTTGACGTTCCCGACGCTGGTGACGTTTATGGTGAAGGTCAGACTGGTGCCAGGTAGACCGCCAGACGGCGATACCGTCTTCTCGACCTCGATGGCTGGACAGGGCAGAACCTCCACCGTCTCGACTGCCGAATCGTTCACCACGGTGCCGCAGGGATCGGTACCGTTGGCCCAGAGCCTGTTAATTATCAGGCCGGGAAGGTCGGTCAGATTTACGTGGTACCGGATGGTTTTGGTATAGTTCTCGCCTGGCGCGAGGGCTCCCACCTTCCAGATGGCGGAGGTCAGGTTGTCCTCGGCCCAGACGCCCGTGAGGGTGACGTTCCCGGTGTTGTTCACCCGGATCGTGTAGTTGATCACGTCGCCGACCGCGGCCTCGGATTTGTCGGCGATCTTTTCGACCTCGATGGCGGGACCGCACAAATTGCCGCCGATGGGGTGATAGTCCCTGTCAGACGAGCCTGAGATATTGTAGGGCGTATCGCCGATCCCGTTGCCGTCACAGTCGAGGCCTTCGTAGTCTGACCAGACGTTGCCGAGAAGGCCCGTGATGTTCCTCCCCTCATACTCCCAGGTTACGTTCGTCGTGGCGTTCCAGTTGTTGGCAGAGCCGTAAGAGATGGTGTTCTTGGTATTGTCGAAGGTATTGAGGTAGATTATGTTCCCGTCGGCTTGATAGATGTATATGCCGCGAACGTCGTTGTCATTGACGGTGTTACCCATGATGGTATTGCCGTCGGCTTGATAGAGGTATATGCCGCGATCGTCGTTGTCATTGACGGTGTTGCCCGAGACGGTGTTTCTCTTGGAGTAGGTGAGGCAGATACCGTGTTTAGTGTTGTCAGTGAAGGTGTTCCCTGAGACGGTGTTGCTCTTGGAGCTACTGAGGCAGATGCCGTGGTAGTCGTTGTTGGTGGCGGTGTTCCCTGAGACGGTGTTGCTGTCGGAGTAATCGAAGTAGATGCCGCTATCACTGTTGCCGGTGGCGGTGTTGCCCGAGACGGTGTTGCTGTCGGAGTAATAGAGGAAGATGCCGTAATAGTCGTTGTCGGTGACGGTGTTGTCCGAGATAATGTTGCTGTCGGAGTACTTGACGTAGATGCCTTCGTCGTTGTTGGTGGCGTTATTGGCTGAGACGGTGTTGCTCTTGGAGCTACTGAGGCAGATGCCGTAATAGTTGTCGGTGGCGGTGTTGGCCGAGATTGTATTATTGTTTGAATATACCTTAATCCCGGAGTTTGGAGAATTACCCGAATTTCGCGCCACAAACCCCTCTAATGTGCAGCCGTCGGCGCTGATGGTGATAACGGTCCCAGACCTCGCGGCGTCGACCACCGGCGAGCCGACGCCCCGTAGCGTCAGCTGCTTTGTGACGTTCACGTTCTCATAGTATGTCCCGCTCGGAACCACGATGGTGTCGCCGGGGCTCGCGGCATCGATGGCGGCCTGGATCCCGACACCGACGTTGCAGGAGGCCTCGTCGGAGACGTCGTTTCCGACCGAGAGCGTGCCGGTGACGTTCGCCTCGTTTACGAGATTGCCGTAACCCTCGCCGTTTATGTGGGCTGTGATGTTGAATCTTTTGGACTTGCTGGAGTTGAGCCGTCCCAGGTTCCAGGTGTACAGCGTCCCATTTTTATCCGGGGTCAGACCGGAATCGTCGGAGACGTAGTCAAGGCCCGTCGGGAAAAGGTCGTCCAAAGTCACCGAGACGAAGTCCACATCACCGGAGTTTGTGACATCGATCTCGAAGTTCACGTCGATGGGGGGGAGGCCTCCCGTGATGTTCGCGGTCTTGGTGACAGTTACGTTCGCCTTCTGAGCCGTGACAATCTCTGAGTCGTTATCTTCAACGGTGCTGCCGTGCTCGGGCTTGCCCGTGACGTTAACGACGTTGACGAGGTTGCCATAAACCGCGCCGTTTATGTGGGCTGTGATGTTGAATTTTTTGGACTTGCTGGAGTTTAGCCTTCCCAGGTCCCATGTGTACAGGTTATTGTTCTGATCCGGGGTCTCCCCTGAGTCGTCGGAGACGTAGGCAAGGCCCGTCGGGAAAAGGTCGTCCAAAGTCACCGAGACGAAGTCCGCATCACCGGAGTTCGTGACATCGATGTTGAAGTTCACGTCGATGGGGGGGAGGCCTTCCGTGATATTCGCGGTTTTGGTGACGGCAACCTTCGCTTCCAGAGCCGTGACCGTCTCAGAGCTTTCGTCCCAGACTATGTAGCCGTTTTCAAGCTCGCCTGTGACGTTAACGTCGTTGACCAGCTCGCCGTAGGCCTCTCCGTTTATGTGGGCCGTGATGTTGAAGCTTCTCGACCCGCCGGAGGCGAGATCTCCCAGGTCCCATGTGTACAGGTTATTGTTCTGATCCGGGGTCTCCCCTGAGTCGTCGGAGACGTAGTCAAGGCCCGTCGGGAAGAGGTCTTCCAAAGTCACTGAGAATAGATCCACATCGCCTATGTTCGAGATCTCGATGTTGAAGTTCAGAACGGTCGAAGGGGCACCTTCCGTGAGATTTGAGGTCTTGTTGACGGTCAGTAGCTTGATGGCTTCGACCGTTTCTGAATCGCTACCCCTGGCGCTCCCGTAGCTGGAGTTCGTCCCGATGAAGCTCGCTTCGTTCTCGAGGAGGCCGTACTCAAACCCATTGATGCGGGCCACAAGCTCTACCGACCGGGATGATTCGGCGGCGAGAGGGTCGAGGTTCCAGACGACGCTGTTGTTCTCTGCGTAAAAGGTGCCGGAATGGGTCGATAATACATATTCCAGGCCGGATGGAAGATCGTCCTGGACGGTCAGATTGTCAAAGCCGATCATGCCGGTGTTATTCACCACTATCGTGAAGAGAACCTCCGTTGAAGGCACGCCACTTGTCAGGTTTGCGGTTTTGTCTATGGTCGCGTTGATGGCGCCGTTCAAGGAGATGAGAGGGTAGTAGTCAGTTCCGCCCGCGAAGGTGTAAGGCGTATTGCCGATGCCGTCGTTGTCGGTGTCGGGCCCAGTGTAGCCCGACCAGTGGTTGCCAAGGTAGTTGGTGAAGGTGGTGCCGTTGTAGACGTAAGTTACCTTCTCTGACGTATTCCAGCTTAGAGATGATGAAGAGTACGAATAGGCGCTGTCGAGGCTATTGAGGCAGATGGCGTTGTCACTGGATGAATAGAAGTCGATGTCAATGTGGTTGTTGCTGAAGGTGTTGCTCTCGATGGTGTTGCCGTTGCTGGAGTACGAGAGGTAAATGCCATAGTATTTGCTGCCGGTGGCGGTGTTGCCCTCGATGGTGTTGTTGCTGGAGGACTGGAGGTAGATGCCGTAGTTGTTGCCGGCGGCGGTGTTGCCCGAGATGGTGTTGTTGCTGGAGGAATAGAATCGGATGCCGCCGTTGCCGTTGTTGCTGGCGGTGTTGCCCGAGATGGTGTTGTTGCTGGAGGACTCTAGATAGATGCCGTTGCCGCTGTCGGTGGCGGTGTTCTCCGAGATGGTGTTGCCGCTGGAGGACTTGAGGTAGATGCTGTATTGTGTGTTGCCGGTGGCGGTGTTGCCCGATATGGCATTACTGCTGGAGGAAGTGAGGTAGATGCCGCCGTTGCCGTTGTTGCTGGCGGTGTTCTCCGAGATGGTGTTGCCGTTGCTGGAGGACTTGAGGTAGATGCCGTATTGTGTGTTGCCGGTTACGGTGTTGCCCGATATGGCATTACTGCTGGAGTAACTGAGGTAGATGCCGTATTGTGTGTTGCCGGTGACAGTGTTGCCAGATATGGCATTACTGCTGGAGGAATTGAGGCAGATGCCGTAGATGTTGTTGTTGCTGGCGGTATTGCCTTCGATGGTGTTGTCGTTGCTGGAGGAAGTGAGGTAGATGCCGTAGAAGTCGTTGTTGCTGGCGGTGTTGCCTTCGATGGTATTGCCGCTGGAGGACTCTAGATAGATGCCACATCTACGGTTGTCGTTGGCGGTGTTGCCCGATATGGTGTTGTTGTGCGATTTTACGTGTATCCCCGAATCATAATATCCACCGCCCGAGTTCGTCGCCACAAACCCCATGATGGTGCACCCGTCGGCGCTGATGGTGATGGCGCTCCCGGAACCGCCCGCGTCCACGATCGGCAGACCGGAGCCGGTGTCGTTGCCCAAAAGGGTGAGGGTCTTATTCACGACGACGTTTTCAGTGTAGTTCCCGCTGTTTACCAGGATGGTATCGTTAGAAGAGGCAGCGTTTATGGCTGCTTGGATGCTCTCTACTGGATTGACGGTCAAGGTCGCCGCCCAGGTCATCCCAGTCATAACGATAAGAACTGCCAGAGACGAAAACAACAGTATTCTACCCCATCTGCTTTCCGACAATTTAAGTATCCCTCCCTATCTAGTGCTCCGTCGAACCGATCTCGATGATGTGGCGCCCGATCTCCGGCCCGGCCCATGTCAAGACGGCTTGCTGGCCGCTGGTTGGGACGGACCACTCAGGATGGGCAATAATGCTCTCTCGGGGAAGTCCAACCTATTTTAAAATAACGCGCACTCAGTTACAAATATTAGCAAATGTATACAAAAATATGTGGCATTTCTGTAAAAAAAGTCCAGATATTTGTAAAAAGTTATAGGAGTTCGTCGCCACAAACGCCTCCTGGGTACGCATCCATCGGCTCTCACCAAGATGCGACGCAAGACGGCTCATCCCCGCCCACGAATCCACCGGCGCGGAACGAGGGAGCTCCGCCATCGACGGAGCGACTCCCGGCCGAGGATCAGACAGCCGATCCAAATCGACGCCTCGCCGGAGATGACGTGCAGTGAAGACAAAGCAACCTTGCCTTTTGCGGAAAAGGGGGGTCATCGGGACGAGAAGGAGAGAGCCGTAGAGAAGACGGGATAGGATGAGATACGATCGATATGGCAGCCGGAGATGGGTGCGGGGTGTGGTTGCAGGCGGAGCCGTTCTCATCGGTCTTTTCATCAGATCGGTCACTTCGCGAATCTTCTTTGTATCTCCAGACGAATAAGGCCTTCAGGTACGAGGGCAAATCTCCTGATTTAAGGGACGATCCGAGATTTTATCCCTTTGAATCGGACCTTCGTCCATCAAATGCTCTTTCATCGGATCATCAGTATTGGAAACCTGATTTCTGGGACAATTTTTCCATTATCTCGATAAACAGAATAATTCGGATTCTGATAAGATTGCCGATGACTATATGCCATTTTCAGAGTCTCAAACCCTCGGATCAACAGGTTTATTTACCTGGTATAGATAATGGCGGGCTGGTAAACACATGACCGCGAATAACTTCGCAAACCACCATACAGGTCATATTTCGAGGATTTTATCTGGATCCCAGCCACCAAAGCCCGAAATATGCAGCTGTAGCCGCAGAAAGGATGCAATCAGAGCATTTGGGACGATAGAACATGCCATCATCAGAATCACACCTCTCTTAAGGAGGGGTGAGGCAAATGTTTGATTCGGCCTGCACTTCCTGCGACAAAACCGATTTTATAGCAGAATCTGCCGAAGATAAGCCACCACAACGGGCTGAAACCGTCCACGAGCTTCTTGAGCGTCTCGGCGGCGACATGGAGGAGATCGAGCGGGTAAAAAAGGTCTACCCCATGAAGATCAGCAGCCACTTCATGAGTCTCATCCAGGAGAAGGACGACCCCATCTGGAGACAGGCCGTCCCCGCAGCCGAGGAGCTATCCGACTTCCGGAACGTGGCCGATCCGCTCTCGGAGGGAAGGGACACCAAGGTCCCAGGCCTCATCCACCGGTACCCCGACCGGGTCCTCCTCATGGTCAGCTCCAAGTGTGGCATGTACTGCAGGTTCTGCACTCGGAAACGGTCTGTAGGCAGGGTCGAACAGATCCCGATGCAGCAGATCTTCAAGGGGATCGATTACATCCGGTGCCACCCCGAGGTGAGAGACGTCCTCCTCAGCGGCGGCGACCCGCTCCTCCGAACCAATCGGGAACTGGACATCATCCTCCGGGAGCTGAGGAGCATACCTCATGTCGAAATCATCAGGATTGGGACGAGGGTCCCCTCGGTGATGCCCGAGCGGGTGACACCAAGGCTCGTCAAGGTCCTCAAGAAGTACCATCCCCTCTACATGAACATCCACTTCGAGCACCCGAGGGAGATCAACCCCGAGAGCGAGCGGGCCCTCAAACTCCTGGCCGATGCCGGGATACCTTTGGGGAGCCAGACGGTCCTTCTCCGGGGGGTGAACGACGACCCCGAGGTTATGAAAGAGTTGATGCAGAAGCTCGTAAGAAACAGGGTCAGGCCCTACTACATCTACCTCTGCGACCTGGTGAAGGGCGTCGAGCATTTCAGAACCCCTCTCCAGGCGGGCTTCGACGTGATCCATCATCTCCAGGGCCACACTTCGGGACTCTGCGTCCCCCACCTGATCATAGACTCGCCGGGCGGTGGCAAGATCCCGATACTTCCGCCCGACTACCTCATCTCCTCGAATGAGGAGAAGGCGGTCATATCCAACTACAAGGGCGAGGTCTACGAGTACCCCAACCCGAGGATCTGAGAATGAAGGTCGCCCTCACCTGCAACACCCTCCCCACCGACTACAGCCGGGAATCTGGAGACGATACCTTCGCCGAGTTCGACGCGCCCTCGACGATCGAGGCGATCGAAAAGGCCCTTTTGAACCGTTGCGATGAGGTCGAGGTCGTCGAGGCCGACGAGAACGCCTACGAGAAGCTCCGCCGTGGGAACTTCGACTTCGCCTTCAACATCGCCGAGGGGGTCCGGGGCGAAGCGAGGGAGGCCCAGATCCCGGCGATGCTGGAGATGTTGGGGATCCCCTACTCCGGCTCCGGGGTCACGACCCTCGCCATCACTCTCGACAAAAGGAGGACGAAGGAGGTCCTCGAAGCCAACGGGATCAGGACCCCGAAGTTTCAGCTATTGAGCCGGACCGAGGACCTCCGGTCAGACCTCCAATTCCCTTTATTCTTGAAGCCGAACGGTGAGGGGTCGAGCCGTGGTATCACCGCCAAGTCCCTGGTGAGCTCGAAGAGGGAATTGGAAGAGGTCACAACTGAGATGATGGCGGCGTACCGTCAGCCGGTCCTCGTCGAGGAGTACCTGACGGGAAGGGAGTTCACTGTTGGGCTTATTGGAAACCCGCCCGAGGTCCTTCCCATCGTCGAGGTGAGCTTTGATGGCCTCCCCGCTGGGGCACCAAGGTTCGACTGCTACGAGGTGAAGTGGATCTACGACTCCCTGGACTCCGGGTACGATACCACGACCTGTCCGGCCAATTTAGACGACGACCTCCGATCCAAAATAGCGGAGACGGCGACGAGGACCTTCGAGGCCCTGGAGGTGAGGGACCTGTGCAGGCTCGACCTCCGTCTCGATGGCGACGGCGAGCCGAGCGTCTTCGACGTCAACGCCCTCCCTGGCCTAATCCCAGATCCCGCGGAGAACTCTCGGTTCCCCAAGGCCGCCTACGCGGCCGGATACTCGTACGAAGAGCTTATAGGCAAGGTCTTCAATGCGGCTCTCGCACGAGAGGGAATTTTGAGATGAAGGTTGCGATCCTCTACAATATCCCTGGCGAGGGCTCCAGAAGCGAAACTGAGATGGAGGCGGAGCTGGAGGTTCTGGAGACGGTCGAGGGCGCGAAGCTTAGCCTCGAAGCGAAAGGGATCGAGGCCGTACCCCTGAGTTGCAGCCTTGAGGCGCTATTCTCCCTGCGAAATTTCGACCTGGTCGTCAATCTCGCCGAGGGCTTCGGCGACGATCTCCGGGCCGAGCCGAACGTCGCCGGGTTCCTCGAGCTTCTCGGCGTCCCGTACACCGGCTCTCCGCCTGGAGCCCTGGGGGTCGCAAGAGACAAGGGGATCTCGAAGCTCGTCCTCGAAAGGGAGGGGATACCCACCCCCAGGTTCCAGCTCTTTCGGACAGGAAACGAGCCGTTCACCCTCGCCTTTCCTGTCATCATCAAGCCCGTCCTGGAGGACGCGAGCATCGGCATCACCGCCGACTCCATCACAAGAGACGAGGCGGATCTGAGGGTGAAGGTCGCCCGAATTCTAGAAACGTACGATCAACCCGCCCTCGTCGAGGAGTACATCGAAGGTAGAGAGGTGAACGCCGCCCTGATCATCGGGCCCAGAGGAGCCGAGGTTCTCCCGATCTCGGAGATCGTCTTCAGCCTCCCCGAGGGCATACCGAAGATCTTGGGCTTTGAGGCGAAGTGGCTGGAGGATAGCCTCTTCTTCCAGAACACGGTCCCCATCTGCCCAGCTCCTCTGGAGCCGGGGCTTAAAAGACGGATCGAATCGCTCGCAGTTCAGGCCTGCTCCGCTCTGGGGGTTGAGAACTACGCTCGGGTCGACTTCCGGATTAGAGACGAGGACGGCGAGCCCTTCGTCATCGAGGTGAACCCAAACCCCTGCATCAACCCCACTGGGAGCGGCTTTGCTCGGGCCGCCGCCGCCACCGGCATGGACTACCCGAAGCTCGTCGAGAGGCTCGCTAGGTCCGCCCTAGACCGGTTTGGGAAGGGGCACCTCTGGATGGAAGCTGCGGGCAATGATGGCCAGGAAGAGGGATTTTCGGCGGGCGAGATCAGCTTCAGGCGCGTGAGGGCGAAAGACGTCCCCCTCCTCTTCGGCTGGTTTGAGGACGAGGAGTTGACAAAGTACATGGAGCCCTCATCGTCCCTAACGGAAGAACTGCTGGAAGTCAGCATCCTCTGCTCGAAGGACGAGGACTTCGTGATTTATTGGGGCGGCGCCCCAATCGGTTTTGCCTCCCTCTACGAGAGGACACCCTGCACAGGCGAGATCTCGTACTTGATCGGAGACCCCGAATACAGGGGCAAGGGCCTTGGAAGAAAGATCGTGGAGGCGCTCCTGGACCATGGCTTTTTGCGGCTGGGTTTGAGATCGATCTTCGCGTCGGCCACCGTCGAGAACATCTCGTCGATAAGGGCCCTGGAGGGGGCTGGCTTCAGGAGGATCGGGACCCGCCGGGCATGCTCCCGGCTGGGCGAGTTCTGTCTTGACGACATCCTCTTCGACATCACGAGAGAAGAGTATCTCGCCCAAAGATATGGATCGGAAGGATAAGTCGAGGGTGTCCAGACCGATCTGTCTCTTTTCCGCCCCAAAAATCGGATATAAGATCAGCCTTCAGATTCTAGAATCGGATGAAGAGTTTGAACGATAGGATTGAGGTCGCCCTCGGCGACATCACGAAATTGGAGGTCGACGCCATCGTCAACGCCGCAAACCCCTCCCTTCTGGGCGGCGGGGGCGTTGACGGCGCGATACACCGGGCGGCAGGTTCCGGTCTTCTCGCGGAGTGCAGGACCTTGGGCGGATGCCCTCCTGGAGAGGCGAGGATCACGAAAGGCTACAATCTTCCCGCCAAATTTGTGATCCACGCCGTGGGGCCGATCTGGCGGGGCGGATACTCAGGCGAGGACGAGCTTCTGGCGAAGGCCTACCGGAGCTCTCTCTTGCTCGCCGAAGAAAACGGGATCAAGACGATCGCCTTTCCGGCCATCAGCACCGGAGCCTATGGGTTTCCGTTGGAGCGGGCTTCAAAGATCGCCGTTGGAGAGATCAAAGAATTTCTGGAGAAGAACGGCACGATCGAGAGGGTGGTCCTCGTCTGCTTCAGCGAGAGGGCAAAAGGGTGCTACGTCGAGGCGCTGGAGGAGAGCAAATAGCGGCCAATTAAAGCCAATTATTTCTGAGCGGCAGATAAATTCGACGGCTAATACTTTCGATAGATGGTGCTTCTATCTCCCACCTCGATGACGAAGATGATCATCCGATCGTCTTCGATCGTCATTATCACTCGATAGGCTCCGACTCTGAAGGAGTAGAGAGGACACTTTGCAGATCCCTTGATCTTCTTGACAGAACTGTACGGGCATTCCTTGATCGCGCTGACGGAGAGAAAGATCCTTTTTGCAGCCTCTTCGGGGAGGCTCTTGAGGTCACGTCGGGCAGCTGGCGAGTAGATGACAGAATACATCAACCAAGCTCCAGCTCGGACTCGAGCTCATCCTCGGTGTAGTACCTGCCCCGTTTCAGGTCCTCCAGCGCCTCTTCGATCCTCTTCAGAGAGGCCTCGCTGAGGGGCTCATCGTCGGTGGCCATATTGGCCAGCCGATCTACGACATCGTTGTAACTCTCCCGAGGGTGGCGTTTCAGCTCGTCGAGGCGAGCCTTCGTCTCCTGACGGATAACGATCGTCGTGGTCTCAGCCATATATCAAGCTATAGGTGGATATAGTATATGAACGCTGCTGCCTGGGCGGGACGGCATCCCTAAAGTGCTCTTTTTGGCGCTGTCCACCCGACATCGGCGTGGTGTGAAATGTCCGAATAGACGGCGCTTTTGAGCGCAAAAGTGATGTAGGCCCGATACCAATCCGTCCCCAGGCATAAATTATAGAGGTATTCTCCATGGAACTTAACGAGATGGCAAAGGTCTTGGTCGAACGGCTCCACCTGGAAACAAACCCAGTGGGCGTAAAGCTGATCAAAGATGAAAAGGAGATTCCAAAAGACATAAACCTGATCGAAAAGCCCCTCCGCTACTGCGAGATGGTCCAGGCGGCGAGGCTCAGGGGCGAGACGACCCTCGCCAAAGTCGATATGCACTCCTGCAAAGGGGGCGCAGCTGGGTTGGGGTTAATGGAGTTTCCCGAGAACATATCGGCTGGAAACCTCTACTTCTCAAAGCTGAACAAGGTGGTGACGAAAGAGGCGGGCTCGAAGATCGTCTCATCTTTCCCGGCCCAGAAGGCGGGGAGCACCGTGGCGACCCTCGTTTCGCCCCTTGAGAAGATGCCGATGAAGCCGGACGTCATAATCTTCGTCGGAAAGCCCCTCCAAGCGAGAAGGATCGTCCAGGCGGCCCTCTGCCAAGAGGGCGGCAGGGTGAACTTCGACACCGCTGGCATCCAGTCCTTCTGCGTCGACGCCACCTCTTCGCCGATCCTGAAAGGGGACGTGAACGTCTCCATGGGCTGCGACGGCGCCGCCAAGAACGCTGGATTGGAGGACGACTTCGTGGTGGTGGGGATCCCCTTCGATATGGCCGAGAAGATCGTGCCGATCCTCGCCGAGAGGGCCGAGGGCTGGGACAACTGGATGCGATCCTGATCCTTTATAGGACACGCCAACGGAGGAAGACTCCTCCGTCGATGAGGTCGGACGAGATCAGCCCGAGCCTGGGGAAATCGCCGGAGAATCCGGGGCCGTCCACGAGGGTGGGCGCCCCCGCCCCACCGATGATCATGGGGCCGACATAGACCGAGATCTCGTCGACGAGCCCCGCCTCGATGAGAGACCAGTTGAGGGTGGCTCTTCCCTCCACCATCAGCCTTTCAACCCCTTTTTTCTTCAGGATCGACAGAAGCTCCACAAGATCCACTCGATCTTCTCCAGATACGACTATCTCGCACGTCTTCCTCAACGGGGCGAGTTGCTCCTCGGGTGCCGCCTTCGAGACGGCGAGGATGCAACCCACTCCCAGGACTTCCGCATCGGGAGGAGTTCTCGCCCGGCTGTCGACGACGACCCGGAGGGGGTCTTCGGGAAGGCCCCGATCCATCCTCATCTTTTTCAGATCCAGAGACTTGACCCTGAGCCCCGGATCGTCGGCCAGGACCGTCCCCACCCCCACCATGACTGCGTCGCTTTCGGCTCGCAATAGCGTCACCCGGTCCATGTCCTCAGCCCCCGATATCCTCACCTGCTTATGCTCAAAGGAGCTTATTTTGCCGTCGGCGCTCATGGCGCTGTTGATGATTACGTTGGGCCTCTCCATGATGGTCCGAAGGACGGAGAGGAAAGCTAAATATTTTCCCGCCCGGATATTCTTTCGATGATTGGGGCAAAAGACGAGATCACCCTCTCAGGGACGATCCTCCTCGGCGAGGAGCTGGAGCCCTTCGAGGGATACCTTCTCTTGCGAGACGGAGTCGTCATGGAGGTCGGGACCGAGAAGATGAATCCGGACTTCGAGGGGATAATCGCTCCGGCCCTCGTCAACTCTCACGTCCATCTAGGCGACTCGATCTTCAAGGACCCGCCATACCTACCCTTAAGTGACCTCGTGGGGCCCGGAGGGCTCAAGCATCGGGCTCTCGTCGCTGCCAGCAGGCAGGACGTGGTGGAGGGGATGAGGAGGTCGCTATCGTACATGGCCAGGTCTGGGACCTCCGTCTTCGCTGACTTTCGCGAGGGCGGCGAGGATGGTGTCGAGATGCTCCTCGAGGCGATGGAGGGGACGGACCTGATCGGGAGGATCTTCGGGAGGCCCGATCCCGGATCGGTCCGGGTCCATCAGAAGTGCTGGGGGATCGGGATCAGCAGCACTCGAGATCATCCCCGATCCTGGATCGAGGATGTGGTGGAGACGGCGAGGTCCGAAGGAAAAAAGGTCGGCCTCCACGCCGGCGAGGCAGGAAGGGGCGACATCGAGGACGCCCTGAGCCTTGAGCCCGACCTCCTCGTCCACCTCACCCAGGCCGAGCCCCGAGACCTGGCAAAGGTGGCAGAGGCCGAAGTTCCCGTCGTCGTCTGCCCAAGGTCCAACCTCGTCACGGGGGTGGGCTTTCCGGACGTCGCCCAGATGCTCGATCTGGGGATTGCAGTGGGCCTTGGAACCGACAACGTCATGCTCAACAGCCCAAACCTCTTCAGTGAGATGGAATTTTTGTCCAAGGCGCTGCTGCATAACGATAGACAGGTATTTATGATGTGCACGCTAAACGGTGCTCGGATCTTGGGCGCGGGTGATGAGGCTGGTGCCATCCGCGTCGGCAAGAAGTGCAGGATAATGGTCATCAACAGACGGTCGGAGAACATGGCGGGGGCAATAGATCCCCTCGCAAGCCTTGTCAGGAGGGCGAATCCCTTCGACGTTCTGGCCGTCCTCTAGAGGTTTTTACCATGTTTGAGAGAATAATGATAGCAACCGACGGCTCAAAACATAGCGAGCGGGCGGCAGAAGCTGGGATAGAGCTCGCCAGGCTTTCTGGAGGCTCCATCACCGTCGTCTACGTCGCCGATACGGGTCGGCTGAGCCACCTTCCCGAAGACATGGCCCTTGCAAGCATCAGGGACCTTTTGATCAAAGAGGGCGAAGAGGCCACCGACTACGTCGAGGAGATGGCCAATAAGGCGGGAGTCACCTCCACCAAGAAGGTCATCGAGGGCAACCCCGGCGCAGAATTGGTCCGGTTTGCGGACGAGGCTGGCGTCGACGTCGTCGTTATAGGAAGCTGTGGTCGTTCAGGCCTTGAAAAGTTCCTTCTTGGAAGCGTGGCCGAGAAGGTGGTTCGCACCTCCAAAGTTCCCGTTCTTACGGTCCCAGGGGATAGGGTTTGTGATTGATGTTCGAGCAAAAGACGTGATGGTGAAGGACGTCGCCTTCGTGTCCATCCCTGGGTCACGAGACGAGGTCCTGAAGACCCTGAAGGAGAGGCACGTCTCAGGGGTGCCGGTGGTCAAAGGCGGCGAGCTGGTGGGGATGGTGACCAGAACCGACCTCCTCAGAAACCCCGAGGAAGATCAGACCGCCCTCCTCATGACCCGCGACCCCCTGGTGGTCCACCCCGAGGACAGCGTCGTCGAGGCTGCAAGACATCTGGCGGAAAACGACATTAGGCGTCTTCCCGTCGTCGATGACGGCTCCCTCGTCGGGATCGTCAGCGTCGCCGACATCATTCGGGTGATCGCAGACCAGGATATAAAATGGCCGATAGAGAGGTACTTCGAAAAGGCGACCGTCGCCCTCTGGGACGAGATGCCCCTCCCGGTGGCTGGCGCTGTGATGGAGTACGCCAACGTCCAGGCATCGCCGGTCATCAACTCTGACCTGAACCTGGTGGGGATAATCTCCGACCGAGACCTGATAAACGCGAGCGTCATCGAGGACTCCCTCGAGATGTCGGACATGTCATCCGCCTCCGACGAGGACGAGTGGACCTGGGAGAGCACCAGAGACACTCTGAACTTCTACTACGGCGTCTCGCGGATCGCTCTCCGCCAGATCCCGGTGAAACAGGCGATGGTTCCCCCCGTCACCGCCATCAAGAGCAGCGAAGTCTCCGAGTGCGCGAGGGTCATGATGAGGCGGAAGATCGACCAGATCCCGGTGGTGACGGCCCATCAGAAGCTGGCTGGGATGCTTAGAGACTCCGACCTCCTCTGGGCTCTGATCGAGCACTCCTTCGAGGTCGAGTGCTGAGGGTCGGCCGAGCTTCGATCCCGGAAGCTTGGGGGCCCGGCCCCTTCTCACCACCCCCAAGCTGAGCTATTTTAAGGACATTTATTTAAAGTTCGAAAGAACAATTTTGAGAAGGTTTTATGAACGGCCGAAAAAACCTCCGCACTTTTCCAAGCGACGTGATCTTAGCCCGTCTCAACACCAGCCTCTCGGGCCTGGAGACGGGCGATGCAAGAAGAAGGCTGGAGGAGTTTGGGCCTAACGAGCTTGAAAAGAGGCAGCAGAAGAACTATTTCAAGGAGTACTTTAAGCAGTACCTAGCGTTCTTCGCCCTCCTCCTGGAGGTGGCGGCCGCCCTCTCCTTCGTGGCGAACCGCTATTCTCCTGGCGAGGGGTACGACATCCTCTCCTACGCGATCTTCGGCGCCGTCGTCATCAACGCCACCTTCACCTTCTGGCAGGAGTACAAGGCCGACAAGACCGTCGAGGCCCTTAGAAAGCTCATCCCATCGATGGTGAAGGTGAGGCGGGCGGGCAGAGTCGAGGAGGTGGACGCGAAATATCTCGTTCCTGGCGACATCGTGATCGTCGAAGAGGGGGACAGGATCGGAGCCGACGCCGTCCTTTTGGAGGCGAACTCGCTCCACGTCAACATAGCGGCCCTGACCGGCGAGGCAGAGCCTGCCAAACGAATTGCAGAGGCTGACGCCAGCGAAGAGATCCTGGACGCTAAAAACGTCCTCTTCGCCGGGACGACCGTCACCTCGGGAAACGGCCTTGCCGTCGTCTTCGCCACGGGAGGAGAGACGGAGTTTGGAAAGATCGCCTCGCTATCGAAGGAGGTCGAGAAGAGAGCGACGCCGATGCAGCTTGAGATCGTCAGGATCACGAGGATCCTCACCCTGGCGGCGCTTTTGGTTGGCGGCGTCTTCTTCGTCCTCGGCGTCGTCTCGGGCCAGGGCTGGCTCGTCGCCGCCATCTTCGCCCTATCCCTCATCGTCGCCAACGTCCCCGAGGGTATGCTTCCCACCATCACCCTCTCTTTATCCCTCGCCAGCCGGAACATGGCGAAGAGAAACGCCCTGATCAAGAACCTCGACTCGGCCCAGACCCTGGGGAGCGCCACGGTGATCTGCACCGACAAGACCGGGACTATCACCCGAAATGAGATGACCGTGAAGGAGATCCGCCTCGCGGGCGGTGAGGCGATCTCGGTCAGCGGCGAGGGGTACTTCGAGGATGGCGAGTTCAGATTCGCTGACGAGAAAACTGATTCCATCGACCGATTGAACTTCCTCCTCGCTGCGGGAGCCCTGAACTCCAGGGCGACGATCAGCGAGGGCGGTGCCTTCGGCGACCCGACGGAGCTGGCCATCGTCGCCTCCGCCAGGAAGGCTCGTGTCTCTGGAGAGGGGTACAGGAAGGCGGAGGAGATCCCCTTCACCAGCGACCGGAAGATGATGTCCACGATCTGCGAGAAGGACGGCAAGCGATTCATCTTCTCCAAGGGAGCGCCGGAGGTTCTGATCAAGCTCTCAGACCGAATCATTGACGGAGCTGGTCGGGTTCGGCCCCTGACCGAGGCGGATAGGGAGCGGATCGAGGCTGAGGCGATAGATCTCGAAGGGAAGGCCTATCGGCTCCTAGCCATCGCCTACAAGGAGGGGGAGGACGAAAATGACCTCGTATTTCTGGGCCTATTGGGTATCATGGACCTTCCACGAGAGGAGGTCTACGACGCGATAAAAAAGTGCCAGAGGGCCTCGATAAGGGTGATGATCCTGACGGGTGATAATCCCCTGACGGCGAGAGCCATCGCCGAGGAGGTGGGGCTAAAAGTCGACCTCGCCCTCACCGGCGACGAGCTCCGGCGCATCCCCGACGAGGATCTGGCAAAACTCCTCGCCGAAAAGAACGTCCTTTTCGCTCGGATGAGGTCGGAGCAGAAGCTCCGGATCGCCGCCCTCCTCCAGGAGAATGGGGAGGTGGTGGCGATGACCGGCGACGGCGTCAACGACGCTCCGGCCCTCCGGAAGGCCGACATCGGGATATCGATGGGGAAGAAGGGGACGGAGGTGGCCAAGGAGGCGGCGGACATGATCCTCCTCGACGACAACTTCGCATCCATCGTCGCCGCCATCGAGGAGGGAAGGACCGTCTACTTCAACATCAAGAAGTTCGTCACCTACATACTCTCCTCGAATGTCCCGGAGATCGTGCCTTACATCCTCCAGTTCTTCCTGAGAATCCCTCTGCCGTTATCGGTGATCCAGATCCTCTCCATCGACCTCGGATCCGACATGCTCCCGGGCCTCGCCCTGGGGAGCGAAGCCCCTGAGGAGGACATCATGGAGCGACCGCCCGTCGGCAAGTACGAAAGTATCCTCGACCGGGAGGTCTTCAAGCGGGGCTACTTCTTTTTGGGGGCGATCGAGGGGGCCGCCGCTATGACCGCCTTCATCGGGTTTCTGCTTTTGAACGGCTGGCATTATGGGGACCTCTCGATCACCAACACCGCACTTCACAAGCAGGCGATGACGATGACCCTCCTCGGCGCTGTGAGCTGCCAGCTCTTCAACGTCTGGACCCTCAGGTCCTGGGAGTTTTCGGCCTTCAGCCGGGGCCTCTTCAAAAACAGGCTTCTGTTGGTAGCCATCGTCCTTGAGCTCATCTGGATATACGCCCTCCTGAACGTCGGGGTCGTCCAGCTGATATTCAATACAGCCCACGTACCGACGGGGTATCTCTGGATCCTGCTACCCTTTCCGGTGCTGCTATTTGCAAGCCACGAGGTCTACAAGTGGAGGCTGCGAAAGAGGGCAAAAAGAGGATGACTGGACGCCGACTGCTTTGAAGCTCTGGACCGGAAGATTCGGATATAGGCGGATCAGAAGTTTCGCCTTGCCCTCACCTTTCTTCATTCAGCGCCGCCCCTCTCGGCCTGAGACTTGACGAGAGCGCCGTAGGCCTCTCCCGACTCAGTGAGGACGATCGCCCCATCCTCCCCAACCTCGATCAGCCCAGCCAGCTCCAGCCGATGGAGGTGATAGTCGAGCATCTTCGGGCCGACGGCCTCGGAGATCCCCTCGACCGACCGGCAGCCCTCCACCATCAGGATAATCATCCTTCTTCTGATTGGGTTTTCGAGGGCGTGATGGACGAGGGCCATCTCCTCGGGGGACTCGGGCTTGGGCTTTCGTCCGACCTTCATGACGATCAGATGGGCAAGGGTCGAGTATCTCCCTTTCGGTTGCAGATTGAGGGGAGGATGACCAGGTTGATTCCCGATGGTCAAACGCCAGCTAAAAAAGAGTTTGGCCTTCGAGTCAACTAATCTTTGGCTCTGGTTCTCAGCTCTTCTCTCGCCTGCCCATCCTCTGGAGGCTCGCCTGGGCCGTCGCTGTGCTCCTCGCTATGATCGTGGTAGTTTTCGTCGCCGTCAGCATCCGCTTCGACAACCGCTCCACAAAAAAGTGCCATTACAGCCACGGCGATCAAAACGAAAATTATTCTTTTCATCACCAACACCATACTAGTCATAAGTTAAGTAATTATACATAAATGTTATTGAAATATGTAGTCGGCATAAGAACGTAAATTGACAAAGAACTCGTTCAGATGCCAGAACTAGTACCGCCCTGCTGCTATAGTTCCCAGGTCATATTTGAATCAAGATCCAAAATTTAAAGGCAGGCGGACCAGAGCCGGAAATCGAGCTTCCCAGCCAGCGCTGCTCCACATAATGTTCTGCTCGTCCTCTTTTTAGATCGACAGGATCTTCTCGCGCTGGAGCTCCTTGGCTGGGACCGGGGCCTTCTCTTCGTCGGGATATCCGAAGGCGATCATCGACTCGACCCGCATATTTTCGGGAAGGCCGAGGACGGACCGAACGTACTCCTCGCTCG
>Ga0116164_10001212_pt1 | contig 19788 bp, 14 predicted proteins | sample AD_UKC109_MetaG_FD_89888 | JGI IMG/M metagenome (GOLD analysis project Ga0116164, IMG submission 89888) | Active sludge microbial communities of municipal wastewater-treating anaerobic digesters from Hong Kong - AD_UKC109_MetaG | ecosystem: Engineered > Bioreactor > Anaerobic > Digestate... | reverse complement strand
GTATACGGAATTATTCAGCAATACGGTCTCGGGGGCCTGATGATTTCAACCATACTGGCCGGGATTTTTTTGCTGGTTTTTGGCCTTCTTCGTTTGGGTTCTTTACTGAAATTTATACCCCATCCCCTCATTGTTGGTTTCACCAGCGGAATTGCCGTAGTGATTTTTACCACGCAAATGAACGATGCCTTCGGCTTTGCAATTGAGTCGATGCCATCGGAATTTCTGGCAAAATGGAATACCTATTTTCATTCCCTATCCGCCCTGAATCCCTGGGCAATAGGGCTGACAATTACGACTATTTTGATTACGGTTTTGTCGAAAAAAATCACCACTAAAATACCCGGTTCATTCATCGCTATCATCCTGATCACACTTTTTGTTCAGCTTCTCGATGTGCCTGTAAGCACTATTGAAACACTTTTTGGCCCGATTTCCGGAAAATTTACCCTCGAATTTCCCTCGATAAACCTCTCCGATATTCCGTATTACTTTGCTCCCGCGCTCACCATTGCGTTGCTTGGGGGTATTGAATCGCTGCTTTCGGCCGTTGTTTCCGACGGGATGATCAGCAGTACCCATCGCTCCAACACGGAGCTCATTGCCCAGGGTATTGCCAATATTGTTACACCCCTTTTTGGCGGGATTCCCGCAACCGGAGCCATTGCCCGTACGGTTACGAACATCAAAAACGGGGGTCGGACACCCATTTCCGGTATTGTACACGCTTTGACCCTTTTACTGATTATGATCTTCTTTGGAAAATGGGCCAAACTGATCCCGATGCCCTGCCTGGCCGGGATCCTTATTGTAGTTGCCTACAACATGAGCGAATGGAGAAGCTTCCGGTCGATATTGAAGGGATCGGTGTTTGATATCATTATCCTGTTGACAACCTTTTTTCTGACTATACTGGTCGACCTAACCGTAGCCATTGAAGTGGGCGTTATCCTGTCGGCTCTGTTGTTTATGAAACGTATGTCCGACATGGGTTTAAACCTACCCGAAGATGTAGACAACGACCTGATGGACAAATACGAGAAACTTCCAAAGCAGATTTCGGTATATGAAATCAGCGGCCCGCTCTTTTTTGGTTCGGCCAAATCGTATACCGAAATCATCAAACAGGTAGGATTAAAGGCCGAAATCATCATTTTGCGCATGCGGCATGTTCCGTTCATCGACGCTACAGGTTGCCAAAACCTGAAAGCCGTGATCAAAACCCTGCAGGCCAATCATACCCGGGTGATGCTTTCCGGAGTGAACCCCGGTGTGTTGAACGAACTGGAGCGCTCGGGGATATCGAACGGGATTGGAAAAGAAAACATTTACGATTTATTCGATCAGGCATTAAACGATGCCTTGCTCCTACATGAATCGAAACACGCCCTCCATAAGCCGGCAAGCCACTAATGCATACACTCGCAAAAACCAAGAAAATTCATGTACGATGAAAGCAGTATCTACCATTCTTTTGCTGGTTTTGTCCAACACGTTCATGACCCTGGCCTGGTACGGGCACCTGAAATTCAAGGAAATGAAGGGTTTTGAAAACCTTGCGCTGATTACGATCATTTTGATCAGCTGGGGGATTGCCTTATTCGAATACTTTTTCCAGGTTCCGGCAAACCGGATCGGATTCCGGGGTAATGGAGGCCCTTTTTCCCTGGTTCAGCTAAAGGTAATTCAGGAAGTAATTACACTGATTGTATTCACTTTTTTTACCCTCCTGGCATTTAAAACCGAAAGTTTTCGCTGGAACCACCTGGTGGCCTTCGTATTTCTGATCCTGGCCGTATATTTTGTATTCAAAAAGTGAACTGCAATCCCGCTGGTGTTTTTCAAAAATTGTAATGAGCGGTGTTATGAAAAAGAAAGACAGTTCCGAAAACGCTATCTTCTGCCTTTCGTAAATAGCGAACACTCAGAAGATACATTTCTTTTTTATGGCGAAAATCGAACGAATAATCGGTCTGTTTCTGATAGGGCAGCAACGAATAGAGTTCGGGAAGGATTTCTTCGATGTGTTTGCCTTTCAGTTTCGAACTGTCGGAAGCAAAGTTCTTCCGAAAGACATTGTTCATCATAACGATCCGGTCGTTGGCATCGGTAACCAAAAACGCTTCGGGCATCATTTCAATGAGGGTTTCGTATGCGAGCGGAATTATTTGATACACCCGAAAATTATAAATGCCAAAAAAGATAAATCCGGTGCCTATAGCAAAACCAATGGGGGAAATATCGATGTACCGGAATATCGAAACCTTAAATAAATGTAGGAGATTCATCCCAATCGGGATGAGCGAGGCTGCAAGGAAAATAAGCGTATGCCGCCTGAAAAAGGTAGAAAATAATTTCAGACCTCTGAAAATCAAAAACAATGAAAACGACACAATCAGATAACCATATACAAGAAAGGGCCAGAGCAAAGCGCCAAAAGTATAATCGAAACGAAAAGGCGAATCGACTTGCCCTACGTTCCAAACCCAGTTTCGGGTGCCGGGAATGAAAGAAAAGGACAATACAATGAACGGGAAGATCGTCAAAAGAAAAAAATAGCTCCAGCGGAGGTACTTTTTCAGGCCCAGGTAATCAAGCACAAAGGCCAGAAACAGGACCGGCGTGAAAATAATTCCGGTGGATGATACGGCCAGAGAAATCTCCTTTTGACCGATGCTTTTCGCCTGAAGCCCCATCAAAATACCCCCCGTCCAGAGGGAGCAGGCAAGCATAAATCCGGCAAGAAACCGTGCGCCCGCAGCATCGCGTTTCCGATAAAGTACGTAGGCTAAAACAACCGTAATCCAAAATGTTGCCGAAAAAAGCGCCTTAAAAAAATCGATGTTCATCAACATTTTTATTTTCCTTTCGTAACAATGAGAAGCGCTGGAAATTTAAACAAATTAAAATTTTTTTGAAAGATGTTTGCAAAACGAACGTGGATCCATTTTTTGAAGAAAGAAAACCGTTCGGGCAATGATCCATTCCGTTCAGGCAATTTTTCATGTAATGTATTCCCTATTTTTACAAAAATTTGCAACATGATCGAAGTAAAAGACCTGCTCTTTGCCTACAAAGGGCAAACCTTGCCAACGCTTAAAAATATCTCGTTCGGTATTTCTGATCAGGAAATATTCGGATTTCTGGGACCCAGCGGAGCCGGTAAAAGCACCACACAAAAGGTATTGACCGGGGTATTGAAAAACTATGCAGGAAGCGTAATGCTAATGGGAAGGGAAGTGAACAACATTTCCCGGAAATTTTATGAAAACATTGGCGTCGCTTTCGAATTTCCCAATCTCTACCTGAAATTCACCGCGCTTGAAAACCTGGAACTGTTTGCATCTTTTTATCAGTGTGAAAAACACGATCCTGAAGAACTGCTCCACCGGGTTGGCCTTTGGGAAGACCGAAACCTGAAAGTGGAAGCCTTTTCAAAAGGGATGCGGATGCGGTTAAATTTTATCCGTTCGGTTTTGCATAAACCCCGGCTCCTGTTTCTGGATGAACCCACTGCGGGCCTCGATCCGGTTAATGCGCGGATGATGAAGGATTTTATCCTCGAATTACGAAATAGCGGAACAACGGTTTTTCTGACCACACACAACATGTCGGATGCCGATGAATTGTGCGACCGGCTGGCTTTTATGATCGAAGGGCAACTACCCATTATCGATTCGCCCGAAAAACTGAAACTCCAGCATGGGAAAAAATCATTGAAGGTTCGGTATCGTATGAACGGTCAGCCCCAAACAAAAGAATTTGGGCTTATGGATCTGGGATCAAATTCCGAGTTTCAAAACATTATCCGATCGGCCGAAATCGAAACCATCCATACCCAGGAAGCCACTCTTGAGGATATTTTTATTAAAGTAACCGGCAAACAATTGGCCTGAACGAACAAAACACAAGCATGTTAGTACAAGTGACAAAATACGATATACAGTTCCAGTTGAAACAGGGATTCTACCTGGTCTACGGAATACTGAGCCTTCTGTATATTTTCATTCTTTTCAACGTACCGCTTCATGTCCGAACCGAAGTGACAGCCTACCTGATCCTGTCCGATACCACAGTGTTGGGGCTCACTTTTGTCGGAGCCCTGGTATTGTTGGAGAAACAACAGAATGTGCTTCAAAGTTTATTCATTACACCCTTAAAGCTATCTACGTACCTGGCTGGAAAAGTCTTATCTCTGGCCCTGATTTCGGTCATTGCCAGTTCTCTTATAGGGTTTGTCCCGGGAGGCATGTTGTCGAACTGGATCTGGGCCTTGGTTGCCATCGTGTTATCATCGATGTTTTTCACCCTTTTCGGCTTAGGGGTAGCTGCCCGTGTCAATTCGTTAAACCAATACATTGTTGGCATCATCGTTGGCGGAATGGTGATGGGCCTGCCTGTTGCCCTTTACTTTATCTGGCCGGATCTGTCCGTAATTTTTCCCATTAACGCAACTATTGACCTGTTGATAACCGACCCTTCTGTCCAAACCGTCAAAGGGATCATTGCCGATGTTTCCGTGTTGGTGTGTTGGAATATCGTAGGTTTTCTTTTTGCGTACCGACAATTTAACCATTACGTACTGGAACGATAATAATAATGCATCATGACTTCGAATATCCATCTATTAAAAAGCGACTGGAAAATTATCGGAAGAGACCCGATGCTGTTTGTCAGCTATCTGGCGCCTTTCCTCATATTATGTGTCGTATTGTTTTTATTCCCGTACGTATCCGGTCTCACCGATCGTTATTTTCAGTTCCCCCTTGAACCCTGGTTTTCATTCGGCTATATTTTTTTCCTTCCCCTGGTGACTATGCTGATCGGGATGGTGTATGGTTTTATCCTTCTCGACGAAAGGGATGCCGGCTTAATCAGCTATTTGTCGGTTACTCCGCTTGGCAAAAAGGGGTACATCTTTGTACGAATGCTGATTCCCACGCTTGTATCCTTGTTCTTCAGTCTGGGTTATTTGTTGCTGACAGGCTTTGAGGCAACACTCAATCCGCTCGAAATCATGGTTCTGTCTTTAATTATTGCGACCGAAGCCCCAATGATCATTCTTTTTCTGGGCGCTTTTGCCCACGATAAAGTGGAGGGAATCGCGATGTCGAAGGGATTTGGAATTTTGTTACTGGCTATGATCATCGATTACTTTTTTCGCGGTAGCTGGAGATGGTTGCTTGCTGTTTGCCCGCTTTGGTGGGTGGAACGGGCGGCCCTGTTCGATCGTCATACCGCTTGGTATTTGTTGGGAGCAGCCGTCACCCATTTGATTTATAATTTGTTATTATATCGTAAGTTTTCAAAACGTTTCGGCTAACGATCCAGAATTCTTTTTCGGAATGCTCCGGGAGGCATACCTTTCACCTTTTTAAACGCCCGGGAAAAATGAGCTACATCGGTATATCCTACCTGTTCGGCAATTTCATCAAGGGACAGGGTATCCCGGGCCATGAGTTCGATCGATTTTTCCACGCGCTGATGAAGCAGATAGTTATAAATGCTATACCCAAAATGTTCTTTAAATGCATGCTTTAATTTGCTTTCGTTGGTTGCAACCAATCTCGCTAACTGTTCAATAGAAGGAGCCCCCGACAAATTTCTGATCAACAGTTGTCGGGCTTGTTCCATTTTTGCTTTGTCGGCGCGCGTAAGATGTTTCCCGCGTTGTTTCCCACAATAAATCTGTTCGAGCTGAAAGCCAAAAAGTTCCGTAATTTTCGTTTCGTAATATACACACGACAAAAGCGGATCCTGAATTTTATGCGTCAGAATTTCGTTAATAAGTATTTTCATCCGGGGAGTAATCGGGAGCGGATTTTCCAAGAGATTGAACGATTCCGAACGTTTGATCCGGTCGGCATAGGTCGAAAAACGGCCGTGATATCGGGCAAGTAATTCCTGAAAATGCAAAGGCGATAGATAGATTCGAAAATTTTCAAATTCCGAAGGCATTTCAAACCGAAGCTCCCGTTTGGTCGAAAAAAAAGTTTGATGAACGTCGGTTTCGAAAAACCGATACGGATCATAATTCTTTTCCCGAACCTGAAAATTTCCCCCAAGTTGAAAAGAGAGAATGCCCAGGTCGCAATCCTGCTTCGAAAGAACATTTGCAATAGACTCCCCCTTATGAAATCCATAGAGAATAAAACATCCTTTCATGGAAATAAGTATCTGATTATCTGAACTATTTTCCGACTGAATTACCCGCTCTTCCCGGGTGCAATAAGCCGGAGGAAAAGTTAGGTCACTCAGGTGAATGATCTGTTCAGAATCGTGCCAGGCTTCCAAGAGCATGATGGAAAACTTTTTTTGAAGATAAACATTTCATTCGAATAAAACTTTTAACATACTGAATATCTTTTGGATCGAAAGGTCGCTCTTTTAACAATATTTAACTTCGTTGATCTTCGATTCGTCCGAATGGAACTCACATGTGATTTATTCATACGTGTTTGTGTTTTTCTGCAAACATGTTCGTTTCATTCCTATTTCTATAAAGCAGGCCCCGGGATCTTGATTTTATATGTTTTATATCACAATTTTTGTATTTCAGAAATTTTTATCTTTGAAACGGAGAATTAAATTTTGATTAAGCATGAAAGGCATACAATTAATTGGGGTAATTGTATTTCTTCACTTTTTTGCATCCTGTGGAAATCAAATGACCATTTTTGAGGAGGAACTTCCTGAAGGAAGTATTGTGTTGAAGTACAAGTTGCAGCAAAAAGCTGCGGATGATTTTCTGCTGGAAATACTGGACATTCAGGACTCCCGTTGTCCGGTAGGCTCTGTGTGCGACGATGCCGGGAACGTTCAGGTTCATTTCCGGGCATTAACAACCGAAGGCATCCAGGAAAGGACGCTTGGATTCAGCGAAATTCCCGGTAGGTTACAGTCGGTCGATACGGTGATGAACCGGAGGATTGAAATACACAAGGTAACGCCTATTCCTTATGCCGACCGGCCCGTGTCGGCATTGAATTGTTACGAGGTTGTTGTATTGGTAAACGAAATATAGTTTGTTTATCGGTTTCTGTAATACGATTTGATATACGAAGCAGCTTGGGAACCCAGAGGATCGCTAAATAGGATAAAAAGATCCTGAGGTGGCGGGGGTGCCACTTTCTTTTCTTTCAGCATGGATTTGATCCGGGCAGGTACGGCCCGTTCATCGCCATTGTATTCGGCCCAGTCGTTTCGCCAAACATATTCCCCCGGGAAACGCTTGTTTTCCAAAACGGATCCGGAATAATAGTCCACAATCTTCACGTCGAGGATTCCTCGCGAAACGATGTTCCGTTCGTGAACCGTCACCTTTGCTTTGACAACACCCAGCACATCGTGCGACACGCCCTTGTCGTCCTTGTATAACCCGACGACCAGCGTATCGGAGGTATGCTCGCTGGCCGACTCCTTTTCGAAAATATTCCCGACCGAAAAATCGACAAACTGCATTTTTACCACATGCTGGGGTTTGATTCCAAACTCTTGTGCCTCTTCGGGTTGAAAATAGCGGACAAAACGCTGGCGGTTGTTTTTCGACAAATCGGAAAAGAAGTTCGTGTAAAAACGATTCACATTGGGCCGGTAAACATCGCCCATATAAGGAAGAGGTTCCACCACAATTTTCAGGGTAGCCCGGTCTTCTGCCTCAAGGAGTTTATTCTGAACGTCGGCATAACCCGGAAGGGTCTTTTCCACCCATTCAAATTTTTCAACAGCCAGACGGGCATCGGCCATCGTATTTAATTGCAACAAGCGAACTCCATTGTTGTATTGTTCGGTTATGGCCATTTCGTTTGCCTTGCGGAGCTGCTCGTCGAAATAAACGACCGGACGGACGGCATCAAGCGCGGCCGGACAGCGGGAAATTTCATCGGCAAGTTGATTCAGTTTGGTATAATGATCAACAATCGTCAGGTATTTATCGCTTGAACCCGAAGCCGCTGTTTGGTCAATTTTCTGACGATAATAATCCAGGGCCATTGGGTAACTTTTCAGGAGGGTGTTCATGGCTTTTTCCGATTCGGGATTCGAACGGAGCCGGGCAACGGCCTGTTTCGTTGCTTCGTAGTAATCACCCCGGCGGAAAGCCGACTGCCCGGTGCTGCAGGCTGTGAAAGCCGTTAGAAACAGGACGAACCAAAGAAAATTCATTTTGTTTTTCATCGATCGGTATTTGATTGGATACTTCTTCAAAATTAAAACCTTTCTCTTTCGTACAACGCTTTTTCGACAAAAAACGCTGTTTCCAATATATTTCCATCCCGATCCATCAGCCGTAAAATATGTTTTCCCGGGCCTGGCGACAGGGCCATCTGGTGAAAATGGTCGGTTTCGCCTACGTATGCATCGTCGAGGTGCCAGAAAATCCGGGTACCCATATTGCGGTGCGCAGCCTCAAAAACCACACTGCCCCGCTCTCCGTTCATTTCTATTGGAATATACAATCGTTCAAGGTTATTTGGATACAACAATTCAATCAACGGATACGCATCGGGCAATGTGCACCCTTCCATAACGGGCGGCAAGACCCGGTATTCGGGATGCAGTTTCCGGTAGTACCATTCCATGGCCGGGGGCAGGATAAAACAAGAGTCATGGATCATTTTATCGGGCGGATAACACGATGAATTGACCAGCCAACAACCATCATCACTAAAGTGCATCCGGCGATGATAGGGGCAAACCCCTGTTTTTAAACCGGAAACAGGGATCTCTGTTTCCCTTTTATTGGGACAATCGGGCCCTGCTTTAAAGCCGCTTTCGACGCATACATTGACCGAAGTCATTTCGTCCCGGGGTTTTTCGAACCACGTGTTTTTGGGGAGCAGGTCGAGGATGTCGAAAAGTACCGGGGCTGCTGCTTTTAGGCCGGTCAGTCCGGCCCGTCCTTCCCCGTCGGCATTGCCAACCCAAACGGCAAGCACATGAGCATGGGTGATGGCAACCGCCCATGCATCGCGATAACCAAAGCTCGTTCCTGTTTTCCAGGCTACGGTTCCCGAAGAGGGAAAATTCCACCACCCGGTGCGACCCTCAGGCCGGTTTACTTCCTGAAGGGCTTGCAGCATAAACCAGACCGACGACGCCCGGATAATGGGTTGCTGATCCCATGATTCTTCAACATCGGCATGCGGGAAAAGAGAGGGCATCCGAAAATCCGCCCTGTTGTAGCCTTCGTGTTCGTGATAATGCTGCAGTGTCCGGGCCATACTGGCATATACACCGGCCAGTTCGAACAAGTTGGTTTCGGCGCCGCCCAAAATCAACGACAGACCATAATACTCTGCTGTTCGATGAAATGTGGTGAACCCGTAGCCTCTCAACACATTCAGAAAACGCGCAATACCGTACCGGTGCAACATGTCCACTGCCGGAACGTTCAACGATTGACTCAGAGCAAGCGATGCCGGCACCGCGCCGGAATAGGTATAGTCGAAATTTTTGGGCGCATAGCCGGAAAAATTGATCGGGACATCGCGTACCAGAGAGTGGGATAATAGTTCACCATCGTTGATCATGGCGGCATAGAGAAAAGGCTTCAAAATGCTGCCGGAGCTTCGTGAAGAGGTGACCAGGTCGACCTTTCCCCCATGCCGGTTTTCGGGATCGGGAGCATTGCCTACCCAGGCCAGTATGTTGCCGCTTTCAATACCCACCACCAAAGCGGCCAGGTTATGAATGTCGTTTTGAGCCAACTCGTTATGGTGTTGTTCAACGATTGCCTCAACCCGTGTTTGCAGTTCGTGCGAGAGCGTGGTTCGTACACTTCGCCCGGCATGGTTGGCCTGGATCAACGCCACTGCATGCGAAGCCCGATCGGGTAATGGATTGGGCTTAAGGGGCAGGGGCTCGGCAAGCGATAAACGATAGGTCAGTGAATCGAATCGTCCTTCTAAATGAAGCTTCTGAAGCAGCCTGTCTCTCTTGTTTTTCAGTAGCGTGCTGTTTTTCCCCGGATAAAGTAACGAAGGCGCATTGGGGAGCACGGCCAAAGTGGCGGCTTCGGCCCAGGACAGCGAGTTTGCCGGCCGTTTGAAATAGCGCCATGAGGCGGCGTCGATGCCCACTACATTACCGCCAAAGGGTGCCGAGGAAGCATAACGGCACAAAATCTCTTTTTTCGATTGAACGGTTTCCAGTTTCAAGGCCATCAATATCTCCAGCATTTTGCTGCTGATGGTACGGGGGGGATTTTTTCGGGACAAACGGGCAAGCTGCATGGTAAGAGTGCTACCCCCGCTCACAACGCGCCTGTTTTTAACATTCATCCACAGGGCTCTCGCCAGGGCAAAGGGATTTACACCCGGATGCACAAAGAACCAACGGTCTTCGTATGCCAGCAGGGCAACTTTGTATTTTGCAGGAACCGAGTCGGTTTTGGGGAAACGCCATTGTCCGTCGCTGGCAATCCGGGCCCCCAACAGTTCGTCCCCGGCCGAATAAACCACCGTTGCGGCAGGATCGTCGAACCGGGGAAGGGGTACAACCAGGAAAACGAACAAACCGGCTGATAAAGCCAGCAGCACCTCCCGCCACCGGGATCGATTCCGTTGTTCACTTGTTCTGTTCAAGCTGTTCAATTTTTAACCACCCGTACCTTCATGCCGGGTACTTTGGCAAAATAGGAATCATCGTACATGGCACCACAGGTAACAGGCGACAGCAGGTATTCGCCCCTGTATGAGGCATTCAACTGTATGGAAAAAGTTTTCGTTTCGTATCCGTTCAAACTGAAATAGCTATACACCCGGTCGTCGCGAATATCCTGATAATCGAACAAACTGTTTTTGAGGGCCCCGGAAGCCGACCCAAACAAACGGGTATTAATGATTTCCCAACCCGACGGGAAAAGCTGGTTTAAAGCCACATCGCTGATGTGCGAGGCGGTTTTGTTGTATACCGTTACCCGGGCGATGAAATCTTCTCCCTGAGCAATAGAGTTTGGATCCATTTTCCGTGCTTGCTTGTCAAAATAGGAAACCAACAGTTGCAACCCGTTTTCTGAGAAGCCTTCATCGATACCCGATTTGATGCCTTCATTCGATGCATTGAGGAAAAGGGTTCCCTCACCGGTATTTTCAATTTCAACATCCAACATGCCTTCTTTTGAAAACGCCAGCGGGATCTGCCTGATAATGGAATTGCTTTTCATTCTTTCGGTTTTCCCATTGATTTTTAAGCGGTACTCGCTTGTTTTTTGGGCGCCGGAAGCCCGGGCAAAACCCGACAGCGAAACCAGGGCAAAAGCGGTGCTTTGCGTGCTGTACCATTGGGCCGACGACAGCTCATCGGAAATCTCGCGAGCCAGCTTTGCGGCCTGATCGCTTTCGTTAAGCACGGTAAGTGTCTGAAGAATGACGCTCTGCTCCCGTAAATAGGATCCATAACACGAGGCGAACGAGGGATCGGGTTTTCTATTCCGAAAGTCAATAAGCGGATAGGCGGCTTCGTTCATCCCGGCCAGGGCATAAGCACCCGCCAGCATCCATCGCGTTTGGTTGTCGAGTCCTTTTTCGGCACGAAGCCGGTTCATAGCCGAAATCTGGGCTTCTCCGGCTTTTGCGAGCACGAATAAGCGGTATGCCTGGGTGTATTCGGCACAGGGATCGTGCCGGGTAGCGGTAAAATCGGCTGCCTGCTTTCGCAGATAGTCCAAACAATTCTTCTTCATGTTTCCGGGAACCAGATATCCTTCCCGATCCGCTTCGAGAAGGAAATGGCTGACGTAGCAGCTTCCCCAGTCGTTGGAAGAGGCCTGACCGGGCCAATAGGCAAATCCTCCATCGGAATTCTGGTAGCGCTGTAATTTTTCGATTCCGACCTGAATATTCCCGGTTGTTTTTTGCCGATCGTCAGAGGAGAGTTCCAAAAGTTGCGAAAGAAAAAGCTGCGGAAATACCGACGAAGTGACTTGTTCCACACATCCGTGCGGATAACGGATCAGATAGGGAAGCCGGCTGCCCAGGTTCATCGGGGGCAAACCCGAAATTTCGAGTTGAGCCCGATTGCTTCCTTCCATGCCAAAGGCCGATAGGGAAAACTTCCACGTCTCGTTTTTTTGCAGGGTTTTGAATTGTGTTTCAATCGTTGGTAAATTGGGGGGCCGGATATCAAGTTCCATTTCGTGAAAACTCTTTTCACTACCCGATGAAACCGTAACATTCACCCGCCCGATACCGGTTTTATCCGAAGTGCGCAAACGGAAAAACAGGTCTTTTTCGCCCGGGGCGTTAAATCGAATGCTTGTATCGGTCGTTCCGATTGATTTCAGAAGATCGCTGCTTTCGATAGATACACGTACTTTTTCCACACCTTCCTTCATGGCAAAAACGGTAACCGGCAAATCAACGGTTTCACCGGGCGACAGCACCCGGGGAAGGGTAGCCAGCACCATAAGCGGTTCGCGAACGGGAACTGTTTTTTCGGCACTTCCAAAGCGGCCATCCCCCGCGGCAACGAGCATTACCCGGACCGAACCAACATATTGGGGCAGCGTAATTTTGTGGCTGGCTTTGGAATGGGCTTTCAAATAAAAAGGCCCCAGTACCTTGACAACCGGTTTAAACCGTTCCGATTTCTTTTTCGAGGGATCGATGGGCGCATCGCTCCCCCCAATGGCAAACATGCTTTCGAGACGACTGCCAAACGACCCCATCACATAATTGTAAAAATCGTAGGTTTTGATGCCCAAAGCTTCCCGGGCAAAGAAAGCCGACCAGGGATCGGGGGTCGGGAAGTGGGTCAGATCGAGCAAACCCTCGTCGACAATGGCCAGTGTATATTCCATCTCCTTCTTGCTTTCCTCGCTAACCCGAACGGTAAATTCCTGCAGGGGTCTGATTTCATCAGGAAGATCGATGATGGGTTTTATCCGGGTTGTCGGATCTTCAACACGGACCGGGACGACCCCGTACAAGCGAATGGGCAGATCGTTGGCGGCTTGCCCGTGGGGCTGAATCAACATGACATGAACATACACATTGGGGGCCATTTCGGGTGTAGCCCGGAAGGTATATTGCGTGTAATCAGTCAGGTTTTCAATCCATTGCTGACCAATGATTTTCGACCCGCTTTCGAAAGTGACCAGGGCGCGGGCTTCCTTGTTGGCCGGAAATCCAACCGTAATATCTTCGCCGGTTTTACAGGCATCTTTTTCGGTCACCAGGGCCAGCATTTGGGGCCCTCCTTTGTGTTGTTGCCGCCCCCAGGCCCATCCAAAATAAACAACCTGCCCGGCAACGTGCCCGTTGGGGGATGTAACCAGCAACAAATGCCTTCCCCAACGATCGTCGTTCCGGGAAAGGGTAAAGCTTCCCTTTCCGCCGGATGTGTTCACCCGTGTTTGAAACACAGGTTTGTGGTACGTTTTCCCGGCATAGGAGGCCAGGTTTTCGTAATCGCCGTTATACCACCACCGGTATTCCAGTTCGTATAATTTTACATCAACACCGGAAACATCGATCGGATTTCCCTGTTCGTCGACCGTAGCTACCGACAAAACATGCGCTTCGTCGCTGTTCAGTTTGTTCCAGTTTTTATACGACCAGTCGATTTTCAATCCCACATAATCCTTATAGGGCGAGAAGGGTTTTGAAAAAGTGTGGATGCTGAAATCGCCGCCTTTTTCGAAAATTTTCGTGGTAAAGTTTGCGTTGAGAAAACCGTTTACTTCTTTGTTGGGTTTAAAACGAAAGATCAGGTCCGACCGGCCATTTTCATCAAGCGTTCCGTCGAATAGGGGTATCTCCTGCCCGTAGTAAGTCTGGAAAGGAGTGGAGAAGTCGAACTCTTTGAACCGGTCAAAAACCGGGGGATAGGAGCTAAATGAAACATCGACCCTGGCCTTTAATCCTCCGGCAGAAGCGCCGTGCAGCCATTTCGATTCGAGCCGGCCCGTTGATGTTCTTTGTGCCGACAATAAGGCATCGTCAAAATGGATATCCACTTTCAGCCGGTTGGGTTTAATCGTTTCGATACGGATGGTTTTCGAAAATTCCGCTCCCCCGGCCTTAACAACAATCCTCCAGTTCCCCGTGGGATCGTCGGTGTTGGTTTTGAAAAAGAACGGATACATCTTCTGCGTTCCCCTGCTTTTCACCATTTTTTTCACAAACTGTCCCTTGGAATTGTATACCTCGCATACAAGGGGATGCTCCATGGGCAGAGTTGTCTGGGGATCGTCGAGAATAAACGATACATAAACCGAATCGCCAGGTCGCCAGACACCGCGCTCCCCATATAAAAAACCTTTTATCCCCTTCTCCACCTTGTTCCCCGAAACATCAAAATTACTGGTCGGGAGCAGGGAGCCGTTGTCGATTTTCAGGTACGCAAGCGACGCTCCTTTGCGGGCAACCAAGAGAAAGGGATTTCGTTCGGTGCGTACCGACAACATTCCTTCCTTGTCGCTTGTTGCCCGGGTTAAAAGCTGGTTTTGGTAATCGTAAAATTCAACCGAAACACCTTCTTCGGGGTTTGCGCTGAGCAAATTTGTGATGTATGCATGGGTTTTCCCGTTGGGATCGGTTTTGGCAATCATTCCGAAGTTGGATGCCAGGATATTTCGCCCGGCAAACCGGTCGGGGCCATAATATGCCTGGTGACAGGGCTGCTCACGCAATTCCCAATCGTAATACTGTTGGTAATAAACCGATGCGTATTCCTTATCGGGATACAAATCTTCCTCGTCGATGGGAACAAACGAATCGGGCTCATCTATGTTTTCGTTGCAATCGAAGAGCGAGTAGCTTTTTCGGAACCCGATTTCCACATGGTAGATCGCCCCGGGTTCAATGTCGATCAATGTGGACAGGTCGAGATTGAATGCATTCCACGAATGCAAATCAACAGCCCCTTTGTTGGCAAGGTCGATCCGGGAACGGTGCATGATGCGTCCTACCCGGTCGATCCGGTAGCTTTGGTCCGGATCGTTATCCTGCAGGAACGAGAGGATGTTGTTGGTGAAAATCTTCCGGATCCGGACATCGACTGCCTGGAGGCATACCGCCTCAAAGGGCAGAAAAAGACCCGTGCTTTGCGGCACGATGACCCCGTTCCCCAAAAGCCGCACTTCGGGCTTCATGCCGCCAAAATTGAGGGAATAGGCCGTTTTTTCGTCCATCGTCTGGCCCGAAGCACTTTCTATTGCAGCATTTAGCACGAGCGTGTGCATGCCCGTTAACCGGTTAGCGGGGTAAAGCTTCAGTACATTTTCCGTGATTTGGAATTGTTCGACAGGCGTTTGATCGATAACAACAAGTCCCCGAAGATCCTGGTCCGGATTGATAGGGTCGGAAAAAACAACTTCAACAAAGGGATCGGGATCGTTCACCACCCGTGCCGACGAAACATTGAAATCGTGCAATGATGGTACGGGTACCGATTGTTTTTCTTCTTTTCCTTTGATCCCGATTTTACTCCCGTTCCACCGGATGCTCACTTCGCTTTCTTTTTCCATTCGGGTAATCCCGGAAACTGTAAAACGGTGCAAACACGATTTAGCCTGGTGCTCCCAGGCAATGTCCCGCTTTTTCTTTTCCTGGAAAGCCGAAAAAATGTTTTCCAGTTCGGAGGGTTCAAATTCATCGGAGGTTTCCACCACACCCTTCAACAGATAGCTTCCTTCGGATTCGCCGGAAAGCTGAAGACCCATTAGCTGGATCCGCATTTGTTTCGGCGGGGTCTGAAAGCAAAATTCGAGTTTTTTCAGGTTTTCGGGGACTTCGGTCAAACGGGAGAGGTTTAATGTCGCCGTGTATTTTGTATTCCAGTTGAGCAGGTTTTTTGGAACAAATTCAAGGGCATCGGTGGCAACCCATCGGGCCTTGCCATCGATCCCGGGTTCAAAACTAAGTACCGATCGGGGGGCTTCCTTCCCCAGCTGATCGACGGGGATCATTTCGTGGCTAAACTTAATGATCACGGGATCGGATCGCTTGATGATGCCCGTTGTTACTCCGCTGATGTAGGTTTGAAAATCACTTAGGGCCGCAGTTTGTTTCTTATCGGGCCCGGAACAGGAGGCAAGAACGAAGAGGAGGGCAACAAGGAGCCGGTGAGGGGAAAAGAACGATTTCATAGGATCAGGTTTAACGGTTTTTATTGGGTTTCAAGTTAGGAAAAGCGTTTCGAAAAAGGAACGAACCCGGGGCAAAATGATTGGGTAAGAATTATTTTAAAAATGCTTCGGCAATCAACAAATCTTCGGCATGGGTTATTTTGATGTTTTCGCGGTTGCCTTCCACCAGGTGGATGGTTTTGCCCAGGCGTTCCAGGACCATAGTATCGTCGGTGAATGCGGGATCGTAGCCCAGGGCATAGGCGGCCCTGATTTCTTCAAGCCGGAAGACCTGGGGTGTTTGGACGGAATACAGGCGGGAACGGTCGGCCGGGAAATTTTTGCTGCCCTTCACCTCGCGGACCGATTCGACCAGGGGCAATACCGGCAGGGCGTTTCCTTTTAGCTGCGTTGTTTCCAGGCAACGTTGCAGCGTAGCCTGGCTGACCAGGGGACGGACCCCGTCGTGGATAAAGACAATCCCTTCGGAATCCGGAATACTGTTTAGTCCGTTCCATACACTCCCAAAGCGGGTATCGCCTCCTTCAATCCGCTTATGCCCGATGGAAAAGCCATACTCCCTGCATAAAATCTCCCAAACCGAAATCTGATCGCCGGGAAGAACGACGATAAACTCCAACAGGGGATCAAAATCAAAAAAGCGCTGGAGCGTGTGCATCAATACCGGTTTCCCGTTAAGCAACAGAAACTGCTTGGGAACAGGGGCGTTCATGCGACTGCCGCTTCCCCCGGCAACCATCAGGGCAAATTTTTTCATCATCCGGGTCCGGTTTCAAATTTCATTTAGTAAATTGAACGGCAAATTAATCTTTTTACCGGTATTAAGAAAACCCATGGAAGAAATACTGCTTTTCCTGAAAGATCTTGAAGCAAACAACAACAAAGAATGGTTTGCCCAAAACAAAGATCGTTACCAGAAAACAAAGGAACAATTTCTGCATTTTACAGAAATTCTGATTCATGAAATCCGTAGTTTTGACCCCCAGATTCCGTACATGAAGCCCAACGAGTGCATGTTCCGGATTTTTCGGGATGTCCGCTTCTCGAACGACAAACGTCCGTACAAAACCAACTATGGAAGCTATATTGCCCGGGGCGGTCGCAAGGGGGGCCATCCGGGTTACTATTTTCATATCGAACCCGGCGCCTGTTTCCTGAGCGGGGGAATCTACATGCCCCAGCCCGAAACACTGAAAAGCATCCGGAATTATATTTTCCGGAACAGCTCCGATCTTTTGGAAATTATGGAGGATGCATCGTTCCGGGGAAAATTTGAACTTTATTCCGACGACAAGCTGAAAACCGCGCCCAAGGGTTTTCCCAAAGACTTTGTGCACATCGACCTGTTGCGTTACCGCTCGTTGGCTCCGATGATGCGTTTTGACGAATCGCGGCTTCTGCAAAGCGATATTCTCGATTTTGCTGTGGATCAGTATCGCATTCTGGCTCCGTTTAACCAGTTTCTTTACGATGCCATCGATTCCGGCTCAATGAATTCCGTCGAACTCTAATTATTTCATCATGAAACGAATGATCTTTTTCCCGGTCTTGATTTTCACTTTGCCTGGCCTTAATGCCCAGAATCTGCAGGTGCATTACGATTTTGGAGAAGGCCGGCATTATTTTACTTCAACCCTCGAACGTTTCGCCCCCGATTTGCTCGGAAGCACTTATTTCTTCATCGATTTCAATTATTCCGAAAAGGGCCCCACCGAAGCGTACTGGGAAATTTCGCGGGAACTGAAAAAATGGGAAGCTCCGTTTACGGTTCACATTGAATACAACGGGGGTTTGAATGCTTTGATCCCCCTGCAGATCAACAACGCTTACCTGGGCGGGGCAACGTATACCTGGAATGCCCCCGACTTTTCGAGGGGTTTTTCCTTCTCCGGCCTTTATAAATACATCCAGGGAAATCCATCACCCCACAACTTTCAACTAACCGGGGTTTGGTATGTGAACTTCTGGAAAGGGAGAATATCGCTGAACGGTTTTTTCGATTTCTGGCGCGAACCACAAGCCTTCATGGCAACAGAGTATGTATTCCTTTCGGAACCCCAGTGGTGGATCAACCTCAACCGGAGCTTTTCACTGGGCGGCGAAGTGGAGATTGGCTATAATTTTGCCGGTGTGAAAGGATGGAATATTTGCCCCACGCTGGGCGCAAAATGGACCATGTAGCTTATTCCTCTTTTGTCCCCGTTTCTTTTTCCTTCAGGTACTTGAAATAGAGATCCATTATTTGAAATTCGATTTCCATTTCGGATGCGGTAAAAGGTAAGCGGTTGTTTATGTTGCAATAAATCATGAAACGTTCGGCTTCTTCGCCCTGCAAACCAGTCAGGCGTTTGATGTTTTCGAGGTTGTGGTGGATCGAAAACTGTTCCCACTCTTTTCCGTTGGTAATGGCCTGCAGGGTTGCCCGTTTACTTTTTTCCCGTTCGCTGGTGCTGTATTGCAGATACGACAGCGGACTAAAGATTGCTGCCAGGACGGAGGGTTTTTCGTTGTAGGCGTCGCCCCGGTACTCCGTGGGTATATCGAGGGGTTTTGCTTCGGGAAGTCCCAGTTGCCGGCGCATCCGTAATTCGTCGGTTACCGTAACTTCGTCGATCAGGTAGCGTACCGGGTTCATTTTAATTTCGTACAGGGGTTTGGGAGGATATTCCGAAACGGAAAATTTCTGATCGACATACCCGACTGCCCGGATGATGAGCGTGTCCTCGGTGAGCATGGTGATGGAAAAATTCCCGTCGATGTTGGTCGTGGTTCCCCCGTGTACCCGCTGATTGATGACGTGGGCATATGGGATGGGCTCGCTGTTGTCGGCGCTGATTACCTTCCCTTTAATGTTCACCAGGTACAATTCGGGCGACTGGGCTGGTAATACCTCCGCCCAACCCAGGATAAAGGGCAGCACAATTAGGATGCAGGCAATTTTTTTCTTCACAAATACAAAAATAGTGGAAAGAAGGTTTCCCCATTCTTTTGCTAACAATAATTAACACCCGTTTTAACAGAGTTTATCAACCCAGGCTTTTCACACGTTTCATGGCTTCGATTACACTAGCGCGTTCGGCAAAGGCAGAAAAACGGAAATAGCCTTCGCCCGACGGTCCGAATCCCGATCCCGGTGTCCCAACAACATGCACCTCGTGGAGCAGTTTGTCGAAAAAATCCCACGACTTCATCCCGCTTTTGGTTTTGACCCAAACGTAGGGAGCGTTCACCCCGCCAAAAACTGTATATCCGGCAGCCTGGAGGTTTTCGCGCATGATGCGGGCGTTTTCCATGTAATAGGCAATGGTTTCGACAACCTCTTTTTTCCCTTCAGGGGTGTAGATGGCCGCAGCTGCTTTCTGCACCGGATAGGAAACTCCGTTGAATTTGGTGGTATGACGGCGGTTCCAGAGTGGTTTTACCGGATGGGCCGTTCCTTGTTTATCGTAAGCCATTACCCCGTCGGGAATAACAGTGAAGGCGCAACGGGTGCCGGTAAATCCGGCGGTTTTGGAAAAACTCCGGAATTCAATGGCGCACTTTTCGGCGCCCTCAATTTCATAGATGGTTCGGGGTATTTCAGGGTCGGTAATAAACGCCTGGTAGGCTGCATCGAAAAGAAGGATGCTCCGGTTTATGAGGGCATAATCGACCCATTTTTTCAGTTCTTCTTTTGTGGCAACGGCGCCGGTCGGATT
>Ga0116164_10001200_pt1 | contig 19917 bp, 16 predicted proteins | sample AD_UKC109_MetaG_FD_89888 | JGI IMG/M metagenome (GOLD analysis project Ga0116164, IMG submission 89888) | Active sludge microbial communities of municipal wastewater-treating anaerobic digesters from Hong Kong - AD_UKC109_MetaG | ecosystem: Engineered > Bioreactor > Anaerobic > Digestate... | reverse complement strand
TGCAGGGTGTGTGCCTGCACCACGACGGCGGGTGCGTGGGCGCGGCGGTGCCGCCGGAGATCTGGCGGCGCAGGCTCCTGAAGCTCAAAGCCATGGGCGCCAACGCCATCCGCTGCTCGCACAATCCGCCCGATCCCGCGCTGCTGGACCTTGCGGACGAGCTGGGGCTTTTGGCGATGGACGAGGCCTTCGACGAATGGCGGACAATGAAGGGCAAGGAGGTCGGCGCGAACACCCACGAGAGCAAGGGCTATTCCGAATATTTTGACGATTGCTGGCGGGAGGATATCCGCGGCATGATCCTGCGCGACCGCAACCATCCCTCCGTTATTCTGTGGTCCATCGGCAATGAGGTCGGCGAGCAGACCATGGAAAGCGGACCCGCAATCGCGCGGGAGCTGACGGCGCTGTGCCATACGCTGGATCCCACGCGGCCCGTGACCACGGCGTGTGACCAGATGAAGGCGGAGCCCCATGCGGCGACCGAGGCGTTTCTGGAAGCGGTGGACATCGTCGGCGTGAATTATGCCGACCGCTGGCGGGAGCGCACCGAGACCTTTTTCGACGAGGAAAGGACGGAGCATCCCGACTGGCTGCTGCTGGGCACGGAGGATGTGGCGGTGAACGGCAGGCGCGGGGACTACCGCCTGCGGCCCGAGGAGAGCGTCTGGGGGCCGACGCCGTATTTTTCCAAGATGCTCAAGGCGGAAAAGCTGTGGAGATACCTGCGCGTGCATCCGTTCATGATCGGCAGTTTTATGTGGACGGGCGTGGATTATCTGGGCGAGTGCTTCTGGCCGGATAAGAACGCTTCGGCGGGCGTGCTGGATACCTGCGGTCTCGCCAAGGACGGGTACTATTTCTACCAGTCCGTCTGGCGCAGGGACGAGCCGGTGCTGTACCTTTGCCCGCATTTAAATCTCGATTTGCCCGGGGGAACCGTGTACCCAGTGATCTGCTATACCAACTGCTTTTCCGTGGAGCTGTTCGCGGATCAGAAAAGCTACGGCGTGAAGGCGTACGAGTTCCCCATGCAGGGGATGACCCGGCATTGGCCGCATTTCGACCGCCCGCTCGCGCCGATTACGACAAGCGACCTGCACCTGAGCTGGGACGTGCCCTATCCGTCCGGCGAGATTATCGCCGTCGGGCGCGACAGCGCGGGAAACGAGATCGCCCGCCGAACCGTACGGCGCGCGGGCAGGCCCGCAGAGCTGCGGGTGACGCTGGACCGGGACACCCTGCCCGCCGACGGGCGTGCCGTGTGCCAGTTTGAAATCGCGCTGCTGGACGCGCAGGGGACCGTCGTCCCCGACGCGGATACGGAGATCACCGCAGCCCTGTCCGGCGGCGTGCTGCTGGGCATGGACAACGGCAACCCCGCCGACCACACCCTGCCGGGCTCGCCCGTGCGCGCCACCTACCGCGGCCTCGCCTACGGCGTGCTGCGCGCCCCGCGGCAGGCGGGGGAGCTGACGCTCACCCTGCGCGCGCCGGGGCTCGGACCGGTGACCCGCATCATACATGCCGTATAAGCCTAAGGGCATTTAAACAGGGCGTACCTGTTGCGCGGCGGAACCGGCGCCGGCAAGCGCCGGGATTGCAGCAAATTGTGCATGAAAATCCCTGTTTTGGAGCGGAATGATCACCAATAGACCAGATCTATACTTGAATATTCCGATAATTTTACGATATAATGACAAGAGTACTTCGGAAGGCCGGCTGCCGCCATACGCGCCGGAGAACGCGGCTGTCAAAGCCGCTTTGATATGCGCGCGGCGGCTTGCACCCGAAGACAGGAACGGCGATCCTACGGATCGGATGAGGCATGACCATGTATAAGAACAAACACCGGTGGCTTCAGCTCGCATTGATGCTTATGGACGGCGCAATCGCCGTCGGCGCGATCCTGATTGCCGGCTTGCTTCGGTACGGAACCCTCGCGCTGTTTTTCGCCACAATCAACCAGATCGAGATTGTGGTGATCGCATGCATCTCCGGCTTTGTCGCCTTCAGTGTCAGCGGTCTGTATCTGGGCATGTTCAGGCGCGGGCTCCTGCTCGAATTCCAGCGCGTGTCGATCTATTCGTTTTACATCCTCCTGTTTTTGTCGCTGTATTCCTTTTCCACCAAGAACAACTTCATGCTGTCCCGCCTGACACTTTTGTACTTTTTCTTTGCGGATATCGCGCTGGTGTACCTCTTCCACCTGCTGCTCAAGGCTCTGTACAAGCACCGTACGCGCGGGCAGCACGGCTGGAAGCTGCTGATCCTCACCGACCGCGCCAACGCGGAGGCCGTCGGCCGGGCGCTCCAGACGAGCGAATGGAAGGACCGGGCCATCGGCATGCTGCTGCTGGATCAGCAACCCGCCGAACCGGATGCCGTTGCCGGTATCCCGGTCATCCGGCCGGAGATGGAAACCATCGCGTACATCACGCAGAACGCGGTGGACGAGGTGCTGGTGTCCATATCCGTCAGCCGCTACAGAACCGCCGCGATCAAAACGCTGCTCAAGCAGATTGCGGACGCCGGGATCATCCTGAGCATCAAGCTTTGGGTTCCGCTGGACGATTCGCGCCAGGTTTCCAAAATCACGCGCTTCGGCGATTCCTACGTGATCTCCCTTGCGGACCGCGAGTTTGATTACCTCATGATTCTGGTCAAGCGGGGGATGGATATCCTGGGCAGCCTTGTCGGGCTGCTGTTCACGGCCGTCGCGTTCCCGTTCCTGGCCGTCGCGATCCACACCGAATCCCCCGGGCCGCTGCTGTTCAGGCAGCAGCGCGTCGGCCGCAACGGCCGTATCTTCACGATGTACAAGTTCCGCAGCATGTATCAGGACGCGGAAGCGAGAAAAGCCGCCCTGATGGAACAAAACAAGATGCAGGGTCCGCTGTTTAAAATGAACGACGAACCCCGCATTACGCGCGTGGGCAAGTTCATCCGCAAAACCAGCCTGGACGAGCTTCCGCAGTTTTTCAACATTCTCAAGGGCGACATGAGCCTTGTAGGCACCCGCCCGCCGACGCTGGACGAGTATAAGCTGTACACCAGCGACCAGAAACGCCGCCTGAGCTTCCGCCCCGGCCTGACAGGCCTCTGGCAGGTCAGCGGCCGCAACGAGATCACGGATTTCAACGAAGTGGTCAAGCTGGATCTGCGGTATATTCAGGAGTGGTCCATTTATCTGGATGTTAAGATCATCCTGAAGACGATCCTCGCCGTTGTGTTTCATAAGGGCGCGGAATAGCCGGACCCTTTGTATTATTGGCTATACGCATAAAATTCCGAATATAGTTCAGACAGAATTCGGGAGACGCTTGGCTAGATTAATAAGCGCGCCGCCGGGCGCGTTTGTTTGCTGAAATTAATTTTCCGGCACACCGGTTTCCAGCTGCGTTTCAATCAGCCGCATGTCGGTGGTTGCGCGCAGGGTATGTCTGACACCTTTCGGAAGGCGGATCACATCGCCGGCGGATACCTTCCGGATTACGCCGTCGAGCCGGATCTCACCCTCGCCGGACAGCACCGTCCAGATCTCGTCTCGATCTTCGTGCATATGATAGCGCATGGATTTTCCGGCGTTCACGTGCAGCTTGATCGTCAGCGCATTCTTTTCGATGTTGAGGATGGTGAACGTGCCCCATGATTTTTCCTCGAACATCACGCGCTGGCCGAGCTTCTCCACGTAGGGCTTCATATTGGAGCTTTGCTCCTTGCTGCTGACCAGGATGCCGTCCGCGCTCGCGGCGACAACCATATCCTGTGCGCCCATCACCAGCACGGGCACATCCAGCTCGTTGATCACATGCACGCCGCCGCACGTGTCGTCCAGCACAACCTTGCCGATGGCGGGCGTATCCATCACCTCTGTCAAGGTGTTCCAGGTGCCGACGTCCTTCCACGCGCCCGAAAACTCAATGCACTTGACGCTCGTTTCCTTTTCCACAACCGCGTAATCGAAGCTGATTTTCGGCAAGCGATCATAATGGTCGTATACGTCCTGATAGCGGTCAAACGGTATGTACGCCTGCAGGATATGCAGCAGATAGCCCAGGCGGAAAGCAAACACGCCGCAGTTCCACAGCGCGCCCTGCGCGATATATCGTTTCGCCGTTTCGAGATCCGGCTTCTCCTGAAATGCGGATACGTTTCGCATGGCTTCCGTACCGTTTTCGGGGATGATGTAACCGTATTTTTCGCTGGGGTAGGTGGGCTTGACGCCCATCAGCGTGAGGTTCGCCCCACCCTCGGTTACGGCGGCCTCCAGCCGCTGCAGCGCCTGAAAATAACCGATCTCCACATACGGATCCACCGGGCAGACGATCACGACATCCTCCGGCGTAAGACCGCGCTCGCTCTTCAGATACGCGCACGCCAAGGCAATGGCCGGAAAGGTGTCGCGCCGCGAGGGCTCCACGCAGATGCCCACCTTGCCGCCAAGCTGGTTGCGGATGGCGCTGACCTGGTTTTCACCCGTGGCAACGGTCACCGTGCTGTCCGGCGAAACCGCTTTAATCTGCCGGTACACGCGCTGTGCCATGGACTCGAATTCGCCCGTACCGTCCTTGAACAGCTTCAGAAACTGCTTGGACCGCACGTCGTTGGACAAGGGCCATAACCGCTTGCCGGAACCGCCGGAGAGGAGAAGGATGTTCATTTTCCCTGCCAACTCCTTGTTTATTCGGATAAAACCTGTTATTTATCAGAATTTATCCAGATAATTCGTGATTGTGTCTGTGACATAATCAATGTCGTCGGTTGTCAATCCGTGATGGCAACCTATATAAAACCCGTTATCGTCGATGTATTTCGCGACGGGATAATTCTTCTCGATGTCACCGAAAACCTGTATATAGATCGGTTGATTTAATAAAGACAACATTGGACGTGTTTCAATATTTCTTGATTCCAGATAACGAACGAAGTCAACTTTATCAACGCCACTGCTCTTTTTTACGAGAATAGGATACATCATATATGTATGCGTAACGTTGTTGGGATATCGGGGCAGTTGAATCAAGCTTTCGTATGGCTCTAGCGCTTTTGTTAATCTCTCTGCATTGTGGTGCCTTGCGTTCATGATCTCATCCACTCGCTCAAGTTGCGCAAGACCCAACGCACCTTCTATTTCTCCGACTCGGTAGCTATAACCGACTCGTAAAAACGTAAAGCGGCGATCCGTCTTGGTTTGCATACGTTTCGGACATACGGTATCTCCGTCGGAAGCGATGCAGCGCTCGCACACACATGCTCGACCGTGTGCGAGCAGAGAACGGATGATCTCGATCAGGTTTTGATCGCTTGTGCAACAGATGCCACCGATACCTGTCGTTATCGTGTGAGCGACATATGTGCTGCAGGCCATGATATCGCTGAAACTTCCAACAGGAACGCCGTCCACCTTTGCGAAATGCGCTTCGGCACAATCTTCAATGATTCTTAAATGATGTTTTTTAGCAATTCTTATGATACGGCTCATATCACATGGCATTCCGAAAGTATGAACGGGCATGATGCACTTGGTTTTTTCAGTAATTCTTGCTTCGATCTCATCAGGATTAATATTATATGTAACGGGATCCACATCTACAAATACAACCTTCATGCCTGCATGAAGGACCGCGTTGGAGGTAGCGATAAAAGTAATTGCAGGTACGAGAATCTCAGTGTTTGCGTCCCAACCATCGGTTTCCTTTAATGCTTCCAGAGCAAGATGCAGTGCACTGGTTCCGCTGTTGCACATTGCACCGTATTTTTGCCCGTGCATTTTCGAAAACTTTTTTTCGAACTGTGTCACATACGGCCCTTGTGATAAACGTTGATGATCTAGCGCGTCGCAGACATATTTTTTCTCCAAGTCCGTTACCGATGCATAACCGACACCAATTTTCTTTCTTTCCATTGCTTTATACTCTCCCAGAACATTGATTTGTTAAATAATAAGCATAAGTCTTTTGTAACCCTTCGGCCAGATCAGTTGTATATCTCCATCCGAGTGCAGTGATTCTTGAAACGTCCATCAATTTCTGCGGCATTCCGTCCGGTTTTGATGGATCAAAGCGGATGTCACCTTTGAATCCGACAATTTCGCGAATCAATTCTGCCAGGTTTTGGATGGTAATATCTTTTCCCATACCGATGTTTAAAAAACCAGTTTCAGAATACGTATTCATTACAAACACACATACATTTGCTAAATCTTCTGAAAATAAAAATTCCCTACGGGCGTTGCCGCTGCCCCACAGTTCCACATATGGCGCATTCTGATTTTTAGCGATATGTATCTTACGAATAAGGGATGGAACAACATGGGAAGCAATTGGGTCGTAATTATCGTTATATCCAAAAATGTTGCACGGCATCACGCTGATAAAATCGGCGTTGTACTGTCGGCGGTACATTTCGCATAATTTTAGTCCGGTGATTTTTGCTATTGCATATCCTTCGTTTGTGGGTTCAACTTTTCCATCCATCAGATACTCCTCGCGCATTGGCTGTGGTGCCATGCGAGGATAAATACAGCTGGATGCTAAAAATAGCAGTTTTTTCACCCCGGATTCTTTTGCTGCATTGATTGTATTGGCTTCCATTATTACGTTATCGTATAAAAATGTTGCGGGCGATTGAAGATTAGCCATAATGCCGCCTACTTTAGCTGCGGCTAAAAAAACGTAGTCCGGCTTTTCATTCATAAAAAAAGATTCCACATCCATTTGGCGAGTTAAATCCAGCTCCTGATGTGTTCGAGTGATAATATTGTCATATCCTTGGTGCATCAATTCGCACATAATAGCACTGCCCACCATGCCACGATGCCCGGATACATAGATTTTATCATGTTTGTTCATATCATTTCTCCCTTTTAATTGCTCAACCGATGCGTAAATGAACTGAATGGTAATCTTGTTAGTCTCGTTTGGGCATTATTTATTGTATCCAATGGCAGATGTTACCCTTTGAATATTCATTATACCACGAACAAGCCGTTGTGGTCTTTTTCATTATAATGTTGCAGCTTTGTATGGCTGATAAAACAAGCACTTTTCTAATTTCCCCAGAAAAGTCAATATAATACAACATTTTTAGCGATTTTCTCATTCTTCCCCTATGATATCCTGTGCTGATATTTCAAACAAATACTTTCACGCATATTAATACCGCTTACCATGTCATGGAACCCAGACACAGGAAGTATTTATCATAGCATTGTATCTTTGTGATACCTCAGAATTTGTCTACGGCGGCTTCTTTTCTGGCAAGCTCCATATCATGCTCAGCCATAATGCGCACCAGTTCCGCATAGCTTGTGGCGCTCGGGTTCCACCCAAGTACTGTCTTTGCCTTTGTAGGGTCGCCCCACAGGTTGACTACGTCCGTCGGCCTGTAAAACTCCTTGCTGACCTCCACAAGCGTTTTTCCGGTATTCTTATCTACGCCCTTCTCCTCGATGCCGCTGCCATGCCACTCAAGCTCTATCCCGCAGTGATGAAAAGCCAACTCGGCAAACTCCCGCACGGTGTGCTGCACGCCTGTTGCAATCACAAAGTCTTCTGGCTTATCATGCTGAAGCATCAGCCACATGCATTCCACGTAGTCTTTGGCATAGCCCCAGTCGCGCCTGCTATCCAGATTTCCAAGGTACAGCTTTTCCTGCAGGCCGCAAGCTATACGGCCGGCCGCCAGCGTTATTTTACGCGTAACGAAATTCTCACCGCGACGTTCTGATTCGTGATTAAAGAGAATCCCATTGACTGCGAACATATCGTATGCTTCGCGGTATTCCTTGACAATCCAGTAGCCGTACTGCTTGGCTACCGCATAAGGGCTGTATGGATGAAAGGGAGTTTTTTCGTTTTGTGGAACTTCCACCACACGGCCGTACAGTTCGCTGGTGGACGCCTGATAAATGCGACAGGTTTTTGCCATCCCGAGCATCCGCACTGCTTCCAGAATCCGCAAAACGCCCAGCGCGTCCACATCCCCGGCGTATTCCGGCGCTTCGAAGCTGACCTGCACATGGCTTTGCGCTGCAAGGTTGTATATCTCGTCGGGTCTGATTTTGTCGATTATGCGGATGATGCTGGAGGAATCGCACATATCGCCGCCGTGCAATGTAACGGCACTCTTTGCAATTAAATGATCAATACGGCCTGTATTAGGAAGCGAAGCACGGCGGAGCAGGCCGTGTACCCGATACCCCTTATCGAGTAGCAGTTCCGCGAGGTAGCTTCCATCCTGTCCCGTAATACCGGTAATAAGAGCAATTTTCATGGGAACCCCCCTTTATATACTTTTAGTATTATATGCTATTCTACCTTGGGTTTCAACAGATAGCTACAGTTGCATGTGCCAGCTAGTCTCAATTATTTTATTTGGAAGTAATCTGGCTGTCCTTGATGAAATAATTGGTAGCTGCTAATTGTTTTATGATGGAAACTCATTTCTTATCCAGAATTTTATTGCCAAGTTTAACCAACGGGTTTTCTATGACATGCCGTGCAATAATCGCTAATATATATGAAATTGCAAGTATTATTATATATGAAATTCCGAACTTTATCGTTTTATGATTAGTAATGTTTGGGAATGAACAGTATTTCTGGTAAATACCCATACAATAAAGATGGAATAAATATATACCATAACTGTTCTTGCCTATGCTTGCCCAAAGCTTATTATTGATGATTTTACATGTGTGTATCTCCTGACTAACAATCAGACATGCAAAACCGATACCAAACAGAAACAACATCATATAGTTATTGCCACCAATAATTAATGAACCTATAAAGCAAAGCGATATAGCCATTAGCGCATATGAAATCATACGATTTCCCTTATATTTGGCTATTAAACCCTCTCTAAAGAGGAAATAAAGAAAAATACCAATTGCCCATAACGGAAATTCAGTAATGAAACTAAAGCTGAGGAAATATGCAATTAAATCGTAATTATTATTGCCAACAAGATAATATAGTAAGTAACAAACGATTAGGCTGCATACTACGCTGATAGACATAAGAATAAAAGCTTTCCGGCTTGTATTGATTTTCTGGAATATCAATATGGAAATTAGGTAGAAAATTGGCAGATCTGCGATGTACCATTCAATACTCAGTATGCTGTTAATATAGTGGGGAAAGAAAGCGTTCAGAAAACAAAAATGTGATAGGATATTGAGTGGTGTAATGCTTCCTGCTCCTGCTTTCGTTGCTAGAAGGCTGTAAATAAGTACAATATAATACAATGGAGCAATCCGTAAGAACCTCTTGAGTAACCACTTTACAACAGACTTTTTATACAAATTCCTTTCACTGACAGCAAAACATTTACCTAGTGATAGAAATGTTAAAAATGCACTAATAATAAAGAACATCTGAACGCCACGCGCACCTGCATCTCCGATTTTTCCGAGAATTGATGGCAAGTTGCTGCCGCCAGTATGTATCAATACAACACCGCATATGGCAATGCCCTTAAACGAATCCACCCATGTGTATTTTTTATTCACTTTGGTTTTCGCCCTTTCATGATTTGTATTCATAAACTATAATCAATGTTATAAATCGCTGATAGTAGAGAATGGTTGCATTCTCCGAGCCCTGTTCGGAATAATCGTTATCAATATATAAGTGGCCCACTATCATCTGCGTAAATCAGTATAATACAAGCGTTGCATTCCTTTCAGCGAATCTACCCAATCAAGATGGACTGCTTCGGACTTTACCTCAGGGCTCCGACTCTTGTTGACGACGTTCATTCTGAACCTCTTTATTTTCTAGCGGTATTCCGGTAGTATGGCATATTTTTCTCCGATACCAATTTCCAATCCTGCTACGCAGAGCCATCCATTTTTTAGGAACCTGTACCTCACGGTAAACTACCGCAAAGTGCCGCCAGGCCGCCGGATAGGAATAATGCGTGTTTTGCTCTGTCTTCCGGATCGCGGCAAGCACGTCCTCCGCATAGGCGTTGTAGGTGAAGCGTTTCAGGAATGCTTCGGATTGCAGGTAATCCTGCTGTGCTTTCAGGTAAGCCGTGAAAACCTCTTCCGGCATATCGCGCATATACCGGTACAGCCGGTCAAAGTCATTAAAATCCCGATAGTCAATAAAGCATTCTTTAGGGATATAATCCGTTATGTTATCCGCGCCCCAGTAAACAGGTATTGTGCCCGCGCCTATGCAGTCCAGTATTTTTTCAGTGACATACCCGTTGTTGCGGGTAAGGTTTTCAAAACAAAGGCTGAAACGGTACTGCCTCAGCACTTCCAGCTTATCGTCAATCTCGCCCCGGTAGGAAGGAAACTGCTTTGCATCCCAGCCGCGGCCGTACAGATCGAATTCATCCATTTGGTTGCTTTCCATAAAGCGAATAAAACGCTCACGCCAGCTGTACAGCTCCATCAGCCCATCCACACTCGCGGCATGTTTGAAGCCTGATATGTTCGTTACCAGTTTTCGCTCTTCAAAGGGCACGTTCCAGCGCGGGCCGGCATCGTAGCGCGGCACCATATAACAGGATTTAACGTAGGGTATCCCTTGCTTCACCAGATCGTCATCCCAGGTAAGGATACCCCCGAAAATATTCTGCCAGTGCCGCATCAGCCGCCGCGTGTGCATTGGATCGATCAGCGCGGATTCCCACTGCTGATAGATAACCCGGTGCATGCATCGTGTTTTCAGCATACGGTACATCAGCGGAAACAAGTCTTTCAGTCGGTTGAAGATGTAGATATCGGCTTTGGGCACCCCTTCTCCCGAGTTAACGGCGATATCGTACCCGTTATCCCGCAGCACTCTTTTCAGGGTCGCATAAAGTCCGTCCTGCTCCAGCCGGTCCTCCGGGAAAAGCTCGCTGTCCGTAAGAGATTTATAGATCGGGTAGTATGCTATGTACTTCATGCTACGCTCTCCTTCCGGTTCGCAATTTTCTTTCCTGCGCGTTTTCAGGTCAGATAGTTCCATCCTTCCACCCGTTTCTCCGCGGAAATCTCCTTCCGCTTTTCGCAGTAGGCCGGACTTATCACAATCCTGTCGGGGTTTTCGTTCAGCCATGCGCCCCACCAGCTAAAGGAGCTGTTGGCGATTATATTGTGTTTACACCGGCTCATCAGCAGCATATCGATCCAGCTTTCGTCGCCGGTGTTCCAGTCAACCACCGTTTGATTGCCCATATGGAAGTTGTCGCTGACCCATTCCGGGTCGTCCGAAAAAAAGTAGTAATCCGCGTCGGGCACACTCTGCTCCATCTTCTCAAGGGCGCGTTGGTAATACTTATCATCGCATACTCCCCCGTATATATCCGGCATGGCAAGGTAGTCCCCTCTCCGAATATGCACGCTGACCGACTGCCCGCTTTGCATTTTTTCAAGCGTCTGAATGTTCCGGTCATCGGAAGGCTGCTTAAAGCGAAAATCGTTCCTAAGCGACTGCCGTACATGCGGGAAATATGCCTGACTCTGCCAGAAGCCCTCCATGTAGGCGTTTTTATTACTGAAGGCATCCTCTGAAAAAAACTCGCGTTCAACGTATTGCGAGCATGGCAAACGCAGGAACGGTATTTTTCGCTGTACCTTGCGAAGAAAGAGCCTGCAGGGAGAGGATTTCTGTTGGATGCTTTTTTCCGACGCCCTTTCAATTTGAATGGCGGGGAAACAATCCAGTCCGTACCTGCGATGCGCAACCACGCCAAATACATCGTCCGGCATATCAAAGTAAGTGCAGTCGAATTGCACCTTATGCCCCCGATATTCCAGTTCCTTTGCAAAAGCGTACTGATACATCTGGTTCCCCAGCCCGCCGGTCAAGCGTAGAATATTCATGTCGCGCCTTTTCTCCTTCGAAATTAATGATCCATAAGCGTCCAGCTTTCCCAGACATAGGGTCGGTAACTCCATTGCAGGACATGCGTTTTCTTTAGCTTTCGCTGAATTTTCCGCATACGTTTTAATGAGTGTATATGAGGTATATGATGAAATTGGATTTGAAGGTTTGCTATTTCCGAAATAATGCCTCTATCAAGCAGAGCCTCCAGAAGATCATATTCGCCACCCTCTATGTTTATTTTTATTACTTTTATAGGTTGTTCTATCTGATGTGAACTGAAGAAATCGTCTACCGCTATGTATTGAATCATTTCTTGTTTGTCAGGAGTATTGTGTGAGAAGCACGATGAAGCATCGTCGGCAATATTGATAAACAGATTCCGGTTTTCTTTTTCCAATCCAAATTGAAAAACCTGGACTTTGGGATTTGCCAAAAACCGAGTTTTAATATGATTGGAGAACGAAGAAACCGGTTCGAAAATATAGCTGGAGCAATCGTACCTTTCAGTCATTCCAGCAGTCCAGTCACCCATGTATCCGCCAATGTCGAAAATGCAATCGTTTGGTTTTATGTCGTATTGATAGCGAAGCGTATCGTTGCCGTTATCATGAACCCATTTACGTGCCGCTCTTTCACGGCGCGTATAATAGCCGGATAACAAACGGGTATACGTTCTGCTCACAACAGCCCATTGTAATAGCATCCATCTTTTTATACGGCTCAGAAAAGGGAAATGCTCCTTTAGCCATCGCTTCATTTTCCATACTCCTCATTTTGCAGTAACGTTTCATAGTGACGTAGAAGATATTCTTCAATGCTCACATATTCCAGCACCCTGTTATAATTGTCAATAATGGCGGGCATCCTCTTCCGGTAATCCGCCGGAGTACAGGCCCGAGCGATTTCGGGGATGTGGTCCGCCTTCTCAAGCGGCACCTCGATTATGCCGTCCGGGTTGAAAAACCTGCCGATTTCCGTGGCTCCGGTATAAACGGGGACGGTCATAGTTGCGAAGCAATTCAGGATTTTTTCCGTAAAAAGGTAAGGTTCGATAGCGTTCTCAACGATGACGGAATAGCGGTATTCCGTAAGCGGCATTTCCAAATCACAATATGCGCCGCCGTTGATAGTCCCGTACAAATCCGCCATATTATCGGCTAGCAGCGCCTGCGCAATCCCGTACCGCACTTCGTGCATGGGGCAAAGGCATTTATTGGAAGAGAGCATGGAAACATTCTTATTCTTCTGCCTCCAGGCATTCTCCGACATCGTTCCCGTTCCGGGATCAGTACCCACCCACACGGTCGAAGCCGGTATAAAGTGCGCGTTTGGAACAGACTCAAGCAGCCTCTGCGAATTGGTAAAAACGCCGTCGAATTCCCGATACAGCAACGGGTTTTCATCCCACATCCGATAATCCTCCGGAACAATGGCTTCCGATTCGATCATCATGGCAAACTTCTGCTCGGGCCGTCCTTCCTGCTTAAGAATATTCTTATGCGTATAAAAATGCCGCTTCAGATATGGATCACCTCTGTCCCAGAAAACCCACGACGGGGTCCGGCCATAGGATAACGAATGCGACATATGCCTGAAAATATCATCCTTGAGGTAGAAAACGCTTAGCCTTTGTCCGTCGGCGTTATACAGTTCCGGATCCTCGTGAACATATACGGGCGGAGGAGATGGAGGTGGAGGTGGCGGATTCTTTTCCAGATATCTCCGGTCACATTCCCTTTGTGCGAAAACAACCGCGCCATAGGGTAACAATTGCTTAACCCATCGAAACCAGTGCATTCGCATAAGCATTACGCCTCCACGATTCTATCCCGGAGCAGGCGGGTATCCGGCGGCAGAAAATGGCCTAAGTTGCCATGGTTCCAATCTTTATCGGTCTGGCACTGCTTCCCGACCTCAAAGTAGATTTTTTGTTTCAAATCGTCGTAGGATGCGTTCATCGTCCTAGTGTTCACCGGGTTAAGGGCAACCGTAAAGAAATACTTGCCCTCCGCGATATTCGTACAATCAAATTCCAGCAGGCTTACATGAGTTTCCCCTTCTTTTGCGCTACCAAGCGGGGCAATCGTCACTCCCACCTGGGACATATCCATGTATTTTATATCCATTCTTAAAAATATGCTTGCTATTGGTTCCGTTGCCTGCCAGCGTATAGCGAGGCGCATTTTCTCCCCCGCGTCAAAGAAACTCGCCTGCTTATCAGGGAATTCTAGAGATAAGAGCTTTGCGCCCTCCGGATCGTGCCATCTTTCCGTATCGTCAAGCTTATACCTGGTTTCATTCATTTCATCGGATTCGATGTAGGCGGCAATCGCGTTCTCCACATCGCCGTCAAACACGAGCGCCCCTTCCCGTATTACGATGCAGCGGTTGCACAGCTGGCGTATGGTCGCCATGTTATGGCTTACGTAGAGGATGGTTTTACCTTCTTCCGTTGCCAGCCTGCGCATACGGCCCAGGCACTTTGCCTGAAAGTTCATGTCTCCTACGGCAAGCACTTCGTCCATAATCATAATATCGCTGTCCAGATGGGAAGCCACGGAAAACGCCAGCTTTACATACATGCCGCTTGAATACCTTTTCACGGGCGTATCGATAAAATCGCCGCATTCGCTGAAGCTGATGATGTCTTTGATTTTCCCGTCTATCTCGCTGCGGTTCATGCCCAGAATCGCGCCGTTCAGGTAGATGTTCTCCCTGCCCGTCATCTCGCCGTTGAAGCCCGTGCCGACCTCCAGCATGCTGGAGATTCGTCCGTTATAACGGATCGTCCCTGCGCTTGGGCTTGTTACGTGTGCCAGCAGCTTCAGCAGCGTCGATTTTCCGGCGCCGTTGCTGCCGATAATGCCGAGGCGGTCGCCCTGCCGAATATCCAGGTCGATCCCGTTGAGCGCCATTATTCGTCCGTTTCCGATACGAATATTCTTCCCGACTATGCTGTTGGGGTCTTCACGGTGGTGGATTCTAGCCAGCCACGACTGCAAATCCGCCTGTAAGGTCCCGTTGTTAATCTGTCCGAGCCGGTATTCCTTTTTTAACCCGCGTATCTCTATTACTACCGGTTTGCCGCTCACGCTATCGCCCTCCGTTTATATCGTATCAACAAAGTTCCGCTCCACCTTCGTAAACATGCGTATTCCCGCGGCAAAAAAAAGCACGGAGAAAGCGATCGCCCCTAAGAAGGAGGGCAGATTAAACGTTCCCTGTCCCAAAGTACCCAGGCGCATAATCTCCACCGGCATCGTCATCGGATTTACCAGCAGGCAGGCCCGCATAACGCCCGATGTCATTGACAGCGGATAGACAATCGGCGTCAGGTACATCCAGAGCTGTAGAGCAAAAGTCACGACGATTGAAAGATCGCGGTACTTTGTCGTAAGGGAAGAAACCATTATTCCTATGCTCAACCCCAGTACGGATACCTGCACCAATACGACGGGTATCAAAAACGCGTATTTCGTAAACATTATATCGGCGCCTGTCAGCTTATAGTAAACAATCATTATCAGGTACATGGCGCACTGAATGAAGAAATTTATAATGGAAATCAGCATCTGTGCCACGGGCATCGTCAGGCGTGGGAAATACACCTTGGAAAAAATGGCGGAGTTCGTTATAAACGTATTCGAAGCGCCGGTCAGCGTTGTGGAAAAGCAGGCCCACAGCATATTACCCGCCATATAAAACAGCAGCTGAGGCGTGCCGTCCGTGGAGATTCCGGCGATTCCGCCAAAAATAAAGGCGAACACTACGCTGGTCATGAACGGCTTTATCAGTAGCCAGATAGGCCCCAAAACCGTTTGCTTATAGGTCAAAACAAAATCCCTGCGTACAAACAGCAGAATCAAATCCCTGTAGGCCTTGACCTGCCGGCAGGTTTCCCTGAAAGTGTTGGGGTTTGCGGTTAAAACCGTCTCAAATTGATTTTCCATTACTTCAATGCTCCTTGTGCAGCTTTGCAATCACGGCCCGGGCTTTGTCCCTCACCCGTTTAAACCGCAGTATCACTCCCAGCGCGGGCCCTATGCCGATCGCCAGCGTCAGCCTGAATGCCCGTTGGACAGTAAGATCCGAGCTTTGCGCACCCGTAAAAATGGCCCTGTCAAGGGAAGCCAGCACTTCCCGCTTTTGCTCCGGCGGCAGGGAAAGCGCATTTTGACAGTTCAGTAGCGTCATTTTGGCAAAATAGCCGCGAATCTCCGGTATTTGCTTTCCGGCAGCGTTTTTCAGCTGTCCGGAAATACGCGCCATTGACCGGTTATATCCGCACATATACGGCACGGACATGCCCGTGGTAATCGAGCCCTCCCGCTGCGAGCGGAAAGCGATCAGCAGAATATCCAGATACGCGATCGTACATCCGTATATGCAATAGGTGACCAGACTTTCCACATCCTCGCAGGCATACTTTTCCAACGGCTGCATGTTGATCTTTTTCAGATATGCGGTTCGGTAAGCTTTGGACCACGCGTTCCACAGCGTGTCTGCATCGAGGCAATCGTTGCGCAGAAATTCCATGCCATCAATTGGTTCTCCCTGCGGAAACAGCTTTGAAAAATCGCACATATCCGTTTCTCGCCCGTCAGGGAATAAAATTCGGTAACCCGTCTGTAAAAGGTCGATTCCCGGGTTTTGACTCATGTAATCGGCGATGGGCTGCAAGGCGTCCGGCATCAACAAATCGTCGCTGTCCAGAAATACGGTCACCTCGCCGGTACAATGTGCTATACCGGCCTTACGTGCGGAATCGAGTCCCCCGTTTTCTTTATGCACAACGTGTATTCGGGCATCTTTTCCCGCCCATTCGTCGCACATGCGCGGGCATCGGTCGGGGCTTCCGTCATCCACCAGAATAATCTCGAAATCCTTGAAGGCTTGAGCTAAGACGCTTTCTACGCATCCGTCCAGATAGGCCTCAACCTTGTATACGGGAATGACGACGCTAACGCTTACCATGCCATTCCCTCCCCGTCGCTTTAGTATAGAGCTTCTTTACCCATTGCTTTAAGTAAAAGATCCGCGTTCCCAGAATCATCATTGCGGTACCGGCACGGTAGTGTCCCTGCTCCTGTATTTTAACACAGTAACGAAATATCCTTCCACTCTCGCTGAACAATGCGGTGACATCAGTTTCCTTACCTGCAATCTTCCATATTGTCCGTACCTCGTCCACCTTTTCCACAAAGTTGCATTTTAATACCATTGTATGAATTAAAAGGTGTTTTACGTTTTGCGCATGTATTCTACCAATCGCATACCCTGTCCGTCTCTGTTCTGCGGCAAGTTTCTTTAAGGTGTCCACGAATTCCGCATATTGATATTTGGAGGCCGTTGAAAAACTGGTCTGTGCCGAATCCGGGCGAATCCGTATATAATAGCTTCCGTCGTCCGGAATCAAGTATACGGACTTGCATAACGGCAAATATCGCAGATTCAGCTCCACATCCTCGCCCATGCGAAGCGATGCGTTACATTGAAAAACAATTTGTTTCAATAGATCGGTACGGTACAGTTTTGCGCACCGGCTGTTGCTCCAGGTCTGCGCGAAATCTCCCGATTGTTCAAAAAAGGGCTGTAGAATACCGGCTTCAATGGAACCGGCATCAAAATAACCCGGTTGCTTTACAAAATCAGCCTTCGTGTTTTTGTTCATTTCGCTGTAAACCGTGTAACCCGTGCGCACCCCGTCGACCTTGTATGTTTCCAACACGTTCATCAGTTTTCCCAGTAGCGAAGGGGAAACCCAGTCGTCGCTGTCCACAAAGGCGCAGTAATCCTCGCGAACCAGTGCCATGCCGGCCTGCACGGCGCTCGTCGGGCCGCCGTTTTCTTTATGGATCACGTCTATGCGCGAGTCGCGTTTCGCCCATTCGTCACATAATACGCCGCTTTGATCCGTGCTTCCGTCATCTACAATAATTATGTGCAAAGTTTGAAATGTCTGATCGCATATGGATTTAATGCATTGGTTCAGATATGGCTCAGTATTATAAACCGGAACAATGACCGCAATACCGGCTTGCCGTTCATTCATTCTCCTTGCTCACTCTCCTGATTTTAATACTCACAGGTATTTATTATAACCTGTTTGCACTCGCTTCGTTTTACTCATTCACGGTTTATAATATCCCGGGTGTCTTTTTAAAAAGCCCTTCTTTATTACAGCGGCCGGCAAAGGCAGCAGAGCCAGGGTTATCAGCAGGTTTTGGCCCTGTCCGCGGGCGTTTCGCAGCTTGCGAAGCTCGTCCACGGCGGCTTTTTTGTGTCCGTTCATCAGCAGATGCCTCGCGTTGCGGATGCGCACGCGGTCGCAAAAAAAAGCCACGCTTTCAACGATCTCCGGACGGATGGCATTATCGGCCAGCCGCTTATCGACCGTTGTCAGAAAAGGCCAATCCACATTGTAATCAATGCCGCCGGTCGCGGTGCTTTCCTCGCGGTGATAGACGCTGGTTTCCCTGTTCATAAGAACGGCGGGATAATCCAGCAGTATTCGGTTCCAAAGGTCGATGTCCTCGCCGATTTTGCATCCTGCAGGAAAATGATCCACGCTGCTCAGTACCGTACCCGGTAGCATGACATTGTTGGTGTTGTATGCGTCATAACCGTGAATGGAACGGTTGACTATGCTGAAATAATCGTTATAGACACGCCACTGTTCTTCGGGCAGAATATCGTGCGCAAGCCGCAGGGAAACATGTTCGCGGCATTTATTTGGCAGTATGGTAAAGAATGTGGTGGCATACAACGCATCTATTTGTCCAGCCGCTTGATACAACCACCACATAGTTTCTAAATGAATGGGAAACCACTCATCATCTGCGTCCAAAAACGTAATTAATTTTCCCTGTGCCTGTGAAATCCCCTGGTTACGCGCGGCAGATACGCCTTGGTTTCTCTGGCTGATGCAACGCACTCTTCCATCCATGTGGTTTTGTGCGATCTTTAAGCTATCGTCGGTGGAACCGTCATCGACGATTAAAAGTTCAAAATCTTTGCAGGTCTGTTGCAAAACGCTGTCAACGGCTCGCCCAAGAGTGTTTTGTCCATTATGCACGGGAATTATGACGGAGAACATACACTTGTTCATTCAGATTCCTCTTTCTTCATGGCGTTTATAGGCATATAAACAGCTTGCTCATCCTAACACCTTTTTATCAGAATATCCTGTACTATATGGCTCATCTCCGCCGCGTCATACCCATTTTTTCGTACCTGTTGTGCAGCAACTATTGGATTACAAAGAAGTTCTGCATTTGCCATGGCTTCCACCCATGAATCCACACCCTGATCAATTGGGACAAACCGGACGTTATCGCTAGCTTTGCATTCCTGTGTCACTTTGTCGGAAATAAGGCACATACATCCCGCTGCTTGCGCCTCGATGATGGACACGGGAATACCCTCGAAAAGACTAGGCAAACAGAATACATCCATAACCCACAAACACGGGGCTACGCGGTTTGTTCGGCCATAAAAAATCACACGATCTTCGAGGCCTGCTGATTGGGCATACTGCCGAACCGGCTCCAGAAGTTTACCCTCACCTACCCATAAAAGATAGGCGTCTTTATGGAATCGTGCTAGTTGCTCGAATGCGCGAATTAAAAAAAACGGGTTTTTCTCCTTTGTAAATCTTCCTACGGTTCCTATGACCCGTTTACCGACTAGACCCGACTGAATACGGAGTTGTTCGGCTTCCTCCGATTGTCTGGTGAAAGAGGAGACATCAATCGCATTGTTGATGAAATGAACCTGTTCCATGCCGATCACGCTTGATCCAAACATCCAGCTTGCAGCCAGTTCAGAACATGCAAGATACTCAGTAACATAGCGTCTGAAGAAGATTTTGCCAAACCAGTTTGCAGCTTGCTTTACAGGCAAGGAGAAACCAGGCTTGATGCCCGTGCTATGACTGTGCACAATCCGAACGGGTATCCCCGCGCGTCGGGCCAGACATGCATAGATCATGGTAAAACTATTGCTCAGATTTAAATACACCGCGTCGTACTGTTTTTCGGTAAACAGCGTGCGTACGGCGGATAGGTTGTGAAGAATGCGCAGA
>Ga0116164_10001199_pt1 | contig 19924 bp, 15 predicted proteins | sample AD_UKC109_MetaG_FD_89888 | JGI IMG/M metagenome (GOLD analysis project Ga0116164, IMG submission 89888) | Active sludge microbial communities of municipal wastewater-treating anaerobic digesters from Hong Kong - AD_UKC109_MetaG | ecosystem: Engineered > Bioreactor > Anaerobic > Digestate... | reverse complement strand
TCTACGAACACCAGGCCAGCTACGGCTGGAACTTCCTGCTGGCCGATCCTTCCGGCGAAATGAAAGTCGTCGAAGTGGATTCGGACATCACCGAGCGCGATGAAGGCGGCGTACACGTGTACGGCAACGACTTGGACAATCCGGAAGACCAGGACGCCTGGGGCAAGCCGTTGGCGACCGTCGCCGGCGACGATCTATACGTCGCCTCGCACTACCAGAAAAACCTCGAGGAGATCCGCTACCAGATCGTCAACTTCGACCTCCAACCGCAGCGCTACTGGACCACCTTCTACTTCCGTTCGGTGCGCGCGTTCTTCTGCACCGCCGACGCCTTGCGCGAACGCTACGGCAAGCTCGACGTCGCGCGCACCATCGACATGTTACGCCTGATCGACCTCAAGGACGTGCGCGACAGCATGAACTCGGCCGTGTACGATCCCGGCGATTTGACCGTCTGGGTCGGCGCCGGCATGGTTCCCGCGCCGGATGCGGAGTTCGAGGAAACCGACCTCGGCGAAAAATGGTCGGAAGGAGGTGCGCTATGAGAGCCGCGCGCCTGCTCCCGCTGTTGTTCGTCGCGCTGCTGCTGCCCGTCCACGCGCTGGCCGGCTTCACCGAAACGTTGCCCACGGGCACCTTCCTGCTCGACGTCGGCTGGATGCAATCCACCCTCGACAGCAAGTGGGACAACCGCGAGCGTCGCGTCCCGCTGATCGAGGAAATGGTGCGCTACGAACCGGGTTCTGGCCGCCAGGGCACGCTCAAGCCGCAGGTCGAGGCGGAACTGTCCATCTTCGCCATTCAGTTGTTTTACGGCATCACCGATTCGCTGTCGGTCGGCGGCGGCCTGCCGCTGATGCAGTACGCCGACATCGATCCCAATTTCGACTGGGAGCGCGGCGACTACCAATGGAGCCTCGGCCGCTCGTACAGCGAAACCGACTTCTGGGAATGGGCCGGGTCGATGGGCCAGCCCAAGCCGGGTCATTGGCGCGGCAACGAATGGATCATCGGCGACGTCCAACTGGGCGTGCTGTTCCGCTTCTCCGATTACATCAAGTGGTTCGAGAAGATCGACTCGGGCATGGGCCTGACGATCATGGGCGCGCTGCCCACCGGCAAGCAGCCCGATCCCGAAGAGGTGATCACCGCGGGCACGACCTCGTGGGATTTTCACTCCAACGGCGACCTGGGCTTCCGCGTGGGCTACGACAAATTCTTCCACGACAGCCTCGACGGACGCCTCACCCTGGGTACGGAAGTTTTCTATGAGATTTTCTTCCCGCATTCCTACATCAGTCCCGAGGGCAAGAAGAATCCCTTGATGTGCAACTACCGGGCTTTCACCGGCAAGCATTACACCATCGACGGCGGCGACTGGCTTGGCGCGTCGGCGCAGATCGAAGTCGTGCCCCTGCGCGGCCCGGCGCTGGGCACCTGGCTGGTCAAGGGTGACGCCTCCAAGGCTGAAGCGCTGCCGCCGTTGCTGACGCTGCAGTTCCGCTACACGTACATCAACATGCAGCAATCCGACTGGGACAGCGACTCGGAAATCTGGGACTGGGACCGCGAAAAGGAATGGCGGCCCGGCTTCAAACAGATCCTGTTCGGCAAAGCGACCATCGGCCTGCTGCGCCTCGGCCTGCCGCTGATGCCCTATGTCAGCTACCGCAACCTGACCTGGCTGGAAAGCAAAAACTGCCGCGCCCCCAACGTCCTGGGCATCGGCACGCGCGTTTTGCTCAAGTTTTGGTAAGCGCGTCCGGTTAATATCTATATAGAAATACAGCTTTCTTTGTCATATGGTTTTGCTATAATCATTTCAGTTAGTGACCTTTCAATTCATTTATTGCTATTTGGCAGGAGATGGATTCGTGCTAACGCCCGAACATCAAATTGTCTTATCAAAATTATGTCTTGGCTGCCTGGATAAAGACGGAAAAATTATCAATCTCGATAAGACGTTTACGAAAAATGTTTTTCTCAATGAATGGAAAGACAGACAAAGCCCTCTCGTCGGCCAGATGTGGCAGAATTTGGAAAACAATTGGAGTCCATCCGGCAAAACGAAAGGGAAATATGATTTCAAGGATTTTTGCGATAAAGACGGTTGTGTGGAACCGCGTATTTATCGATGGGAGAAAAATACCAAAACCTGGGTTAATCTCTACGAAATTCACCACGAAGATTATATCTGGCTCATTGGTTGCGTAACAGATAATTTTGAAAGTGTTTTAGACTCAGTTGCCCATAATATTCCCAATAATGAGAGAGAAAAGGACGAGAAAGGTAAAATTACTCCCGTTCTCTATATCCACGATGAAACTGGAAAAATAATTTGGTACAGCACTCAAGCAAGAGGTTTGTTGGGAGTAAGTTCCCAGACAATGCCGACAAATATTCGCGATACAATAAATGATACGTTGACTGAAAAGCGAGTATCTCTATTGCTTCGCGCGGAATTCCCTATCAGTTCCTATTTTGTGGAAACAATAAATAAACAGAAGGTGTTAGTTTCCGTGCGTAGCATTCCGATCGAGAATAAAGAGGTTGATGGGAAAAGTTACCTTCGACATGCGGTAGTCGGCCTGGCTCAACCACTCTCCAATGAAAAAAATAAAAAGAGGCAGTCAATTTATGATCAATTGGACTCTTCCAACGCCGCCCTCTATCGCTATCTTCATTACACGCCACAAAATTGGAAAAGAAATCAATCGTTTTCAGAGAGATTTATAACACCTAAGCCGAACACCAAGAAAATCCCCGATTTTGCGCTATCCTATGCCAACAAAAACTTTTTTTTTCTCGCCGGAAAAGAAAAGGAACTAAAAGATTTTGAAGAAAAATACGGAGACGACGCCCTCAAGAAAATGAGGGAGAAATACTATTTCGATCATTCATTGATCTGGTTCTTTGAAGAAGAGGAATGGCCGCATTTATATAAAAAAGCCCTAGGCCGCGTGTACTCAGACACCATCGTTGACGATAGTGCACCCCCTGAAAATTATTATCGGACACTCATCAATGATCGAATTGTGGAGATTTTTGAATTCGCGACACAATTTGCTGGCCACACACTTTACTGTGAGGGCGTTTTACGCGACATTACAGAAGAAATTACTGAAGCCACCAGTGCAGATTTGGCATCTAAAATGTTAGAAAATATTGAACAAGTATTGCCAAACCGCGACATGGATACTACATATTTCAATACTCTTGAATTTTTAAACAGCCTTTTTAATGCCGATTTAACCATACTACTCAAACCAACTGCTCCACGTCTGAATCGAAAAAATGCGGATGGGAGTAAAACAAACTGGTTTATCAGGCACTTTTTTTGTAAAAATCCTCCTATAATTCATGACCGCACAATTAGCGACTCCCTCAATAAATTATTAACGAAAAACTTACAGGAAACAGGCATTTGTAACTTGAGAGAATTGAATATTTCAAAAATTAATTCCGCATTCTCGGAAATTCTTCCAAATTCACAATGCAATATTTTAGCAGTTTGGATTCGCCCATCGAGAATCAACATCGACAAACAAACAGGATTAATGGGAGCAATTCCACAAGCAAGACCATCCGTTGCCTTGATTATAAATCCAAAAATCGCTTTTCCAACTGATCTATTAAAAGGACGTGAAACGGATCAAGTTAAAGAAAGACTGCAACGCCTTTATAAAAATATTTTGATGGAAAAAAATGCCGACGGAAAATATTTAGTCGAACAATATATTAATCAATTCATCGAAGTTCTCGACCTCTCTTTGCTGCATTATCAACGAGATAAAACAATTCTCCTGTCTCAGCAATTGGAATCAAGTGAATCATGGGAAAAGAAAGCCCATCGCATTTTGGAGGAAATCTGTTACTCACTTCGTTGCGATGGCGGAGCCTTATTTCTTCGTGCCGAAAATAAATTGGAACTCAAAGCTTCATTCAATTTAATCTGGGAAGATCCTAATTATCGAGAAGTGTATATCTCCGAGGAAGGAAAACCATCACTAGTACGAGAGATTGCTCTCGACAAGAAAATCATTTCCTCACAAGACCCCCTAAATGAAATAGATTATGGCAATTTGGCTAGAAAGGTACATAATATTAGAAGGTTCGACAAAATTAAATTAGTGGAGAATGACGATTCTGGATATCCGATTGAATCGTTTTTAGGCGTTCCTATCCGCACAGCAAGTAAACCTCATCAAATTGTCGGCGTAATTGTCTTATTAAATAAGCGTGATCCCAATCCTGGAAATTTAAATACAGATATCGAACTTTTTTCAAGTATATTTTCTTGGCGTGACATGTACTTACTGCAAAGTTTGGCGGAACATTTGGTTCCCTTCCTTTCACTTGCACAAACCCACGATGAAATGGCGCGAAATTTAGAAGTGTTAGGCCATGAATTACCCTCTCCTTTGTCGGTAATCAGCAACCTTTCGGATTGGGTAAAAGTCAATTTCCATGATCCCACCAATCGTATTCAAGTATTGGATCGACAGGAGATAATATATAATGCTTGTCAGCACATGAAAGCGCTAGTTGGTAATGTCAGCATTATCAAAATGGAAGAATACCTTCGGCGAATAGCGGCCAATCATGATTCTCGAACCAAACCTGAAAGACTTTTTGAGAAATACGGTTTATTGCAGCCCAGTAATAATCCCATTTCTTTATATAATGCCACCAAAGAAGTAACCAATTGGCTTGAGTTTTATGCCTATGAAAAAGACACTATTTTAGAGGCGACAGTGTCGCGCCCATTTAGTGGGGTTATTGGGCAAAAATTTCCCGGTCTGTTCATTAGTCGCAGCTATTTTCAGCAAACTGTTTTTAATATAATTAACAATGCAATCCGTTATCGAGGAGATGCTTTTTGCGTTCCGTATCATGGCCCCATAAAATTGGATGTTATTGATGATATTAGTTTCACTAAACGTATACAAGTAAAACACGGACGACTGTTTTTCCACGGGATTATTACAGAAAAAGATTTGCACAGGCTTTTAAATTACGATTTACCTGACACCATGAAGGATGCCTTTATATCTTTATATCATAAAATGAATAATCCTGGCAGCAGTCGTCCAGCTGAAATTGTCCAGATCGATATCTCGTTTTTCTATCATAATTATGATGTTACCAATAAAATTAAATGGCCTCATTATCGAATTGTCTTCAATGACTGGGGCAAAGGAATTGAACCAGACTGTAAAAATAAGGTTTTTCAAATAGGTTATCGTTCCCCTCGTGCCAATCGCACTGATTTAGGAACAGGTTTTGGCCTTTGGCTGGTGCAGAAGGTTGTCAACTTCTATGGTGGCGTAGTAAAAGTAACTCATGAGATATATCCAACTCAAATTACCATATGGCTGCCGATGTTTCTGACAAATTATGACTTGGTAGTAGAAATGTTAAAGAAAAAGGTAACCTATAGTATGGGAGGCACACATGATCGCAATCGTTGATGATGAAAGAACTTATGCTGAGTTGTTTTGCGAAAATTTAGCTCGAGTATTGGTCAATAATAAATTAATACCCGATGAAAATTATCGTTTTTCATATCAGAACCGCAATTATGGATATATAATCTTACTCAACAATTTCAACGAGGCGATAGAATTTATCATAAATAATATCGATCTCATCGATTTTATTACTTTTGACATTATGATGACTCTACCAAGTGGTATTGAAGAATTAATTTATAAGTATAATACACCATATCCCCAACTTATTATTGAAGAGCCAAATGCGCTTGAAGCTGGCGCCTATCTTTTTAATATGTTAGTTGCCAACGACATTATCGCCGACAAATTGAATCGCTTTGCTATAATAACACACCTTAAAGACTATGCTGCCGATAAGCTAATTGAGCATTTACACGAGGATCTTCGCCCCCCAGTGACGGCATTTGAAAACCGAATACTACAGAAAAACTACAATAATGTATACAATGACGTTTATCGAATTGTTGAATTTCTTAAAGAGGAAAAAATTGAAACGATTCGAAAATTGGAGCATAATGATGAATAACGAAGATTACAAAAGATTAGTTATTCTTCACATGAACTGGATGCTTGAACATCGAGAGGAAATATTTAAATCATTACCTCAATATCAATCTAGTTACTCTTCATTATGGCAGGATATCAGTCGTGAATTATGTAATAAATATTTATTTTATTCTCTTCCAATATTGGATGATAATCTTTTTAACAATCTTGGCTACTATTTTTTATCATCAGTATTCCAGGGTTTTAAAAAGAAATTTTATAATCCGTTACTTCATATTGATTTCAATACTAGTTGTAAAATTGATGTAACGCCATCAATTGAAGAATATAAAATTAAGATTATTCCTCCGGAACTCCTCACTGGAATAATTGTACACGTTCTTCAGTTTTGCAATCAATTACACCAGGCAGCAAATATCAATACTAATCAGGTGTGGAGATTAACAATTTCTCCTGAATATAAATATAAGAATTCTTTCAAAATCGTCTTGAGTGGAAATGAAATTTTTAACCACATTAATATTAATCGAGCTGCGACCCTTGGTGAACTTGTCTATTTATCAAAATGTTTAATTGAGAAAAATTGGGGATCAATCTCACTTCCTGCTCCAGGTGATACAACTATCTCAATTAATATCAATCCTTCATTAGTAAAACGAACATTTCAAAGAAAAATCGCCTTTTCCTGCGCCGGTAGAGATAAAAAATTCGTTGATCAAGTATGGCAATTACTTGGCAAACCAAAAAATCAGATATTTTATTATCGAGATGATAATATTACTACAGAATTCGAGAACATTAAGCTAAAAACAAAAAGAGTATTTGAAAAAGAATCCATTGCTTGCGTATTATTCTGGTCAAGGAATTATCAATACGGCAGTAAAGGTTGTTATCAAGAAGAAGGTATTATTCAAGATCGACTTCAACACAATGTGGAAAACAACGAAACGCCAAGTTATCTGTATGTAATTAGAATCGACAACTCAGATTATCCTGAAAATGAATTCCGTCATGCTCCACATGCACGAGTTAAAACTCCTGAAGAAGCCGCTATAATTATTCGAAGATTTTCTAAGGCTGTTTTCAATCGGTTAGACATCAATTAACCTATATATACAATACCTCGAATTTATTATTGAATTTCGCCGGGATATCGCCTAGCCTGAGCCAACGAAATTTTTGGGTCGGGAAGGATACGTATGCGGCTCGCGTTGGTCTTCAATCCCTTCAGCTACAAACTGCACGAAGAGAATCTGCGCATCGTGCAGCGCTTCTTCGGCCTGTTTCCGCCGTTGTCGCTGTGTTGGGTGTCGGCCATCGCCAAGCGCGCCGGGCACGAATCGATCATCATCGACGCCCGCACCGAGGGCCTGACCATGGCCGCCACGGCCGAGCGCCTGCGCGCCTTCAAGCCCGACGTCATCGGCTTCATGATGACCACCTACATGTTTCGCGAAACGCTCGCCTGGGTGCAGTACCTCAAGCAGCAATTGCGCGTGCCGGTGCTCGTCGGCGGCTACAACCTGCGCGTGTACCCGGAGGCGTCGATCGCCGCGCCGGAAATCGACTTCGGCGTGGTCAACTCGTCGTTGGTCACGCTGCCCGCGCTGCTTGACGAACTCGGCGGCGCGCGCCGTTTCGCCGATGTGCCCGGGCTGGTCTACAAAAAGGACAACGGTGAAATCGTGCGCACGCCCGATCCCGAGCTGCACGAAAAATTCTCCGACTATCCGTTCCCCGATCGCTCGACGCTGCCCAACCATCTCTACGAGGAATTTCCCACCGAGCGGAAAAACTTCACCGTGATGGTCACCTCGAAGGGCTGCCCGCGTTCCTGCATGTTTTGCGAAGCGGGCCGCACCCCGCACGATCCGCGCACGCCGGAGCAGGTCGTCGACGAAATGGAGCTGTGCTACCGCGATTACGACGTGCGTGAAATCGACATCTTCGATTACGAATTCGCCATCAACAAAAAGCGCACGCTGGAAATCTGCCGCCTGATGGGCGAACGCCGGCTCGACTTGCTGTGGGCCTGCCGCAGCCGCATCGATTCGATCGACGAGGACGTGGCGCGCGCCATGGCCAAGGCGGGCTGCGGGCGCATCTACTTCGGCATCGAAAGCGGCGACCAGCAAACGCTGGACCTGGTCAACAAGGGCATCGACGTACGGCAGGTGCGCGACACGGTCGCCATGGTCAAATCATACGGCATCAAGCCGCTGGGCTTTTTCCTGGTCGGCGTGCCCGGCGAAACGCGGCAGACCTTCCGCGAGACGGTCCGCTTCGCCAAAAGCCTCGATCTGGATTACGTGCAGTTCTCCAAGCTCACCGCCAAACCGCTGACCGGCATGTGGCGCGAGATGACCAAGGACGGCGGCTACGATTACTGGCGCGAATACATTCTGGGCAACGCCGCCGAGGCCACGCTGCCGCGCCCCTGGACCAAACTCACCAACGCGGAAATCGACAGCATGACCAAGTGGGCGTACCTGAGTTTCCACTTGCGCCCCAGCTTCCTGTGGCGCTCGACGTTGCGCGTGCGCTCGCTGAACGAATTCATCCGCAAGGCGCGCGCCTTATTTGAAATGATCTTCAGCCAGGAGAAAATTTCCGAACGGTGGCTGAAAAAACACAAACGGTTCCGTGAGTATCATCCGTTGATCCGATGAAAATCGCTTTCGTCCATCTCGGCCGCGAAAATCTGGGCATCGAATACCTCTCGGCGGTGCTCAAACAGGACGGCCATACCGTGGCGCTGCATTACGACCCCGGCCTGTTCGGCATCAACGACAACGTGTTTTACGTGCCGCGCCTCGAAAAGCGCTACGCCCGCGACGCGCGGATCGTCAGTGAGATTATCGCCGCGCCGCCCGACCTGCTGTGCTTTTCGGTGTACACCGGCACCTACCAGTGGTGCCTGGACATCGCCCGGCGCGTGCGCGACCACGTGCGCGGCCCGATCGTCTTCGGCGGTATCCACGTGACGCTCGTGCCGCACGAGGTGATGAAACACGAGGTCGTCGATTACGCGCTGGTCGGCGAGGGCGAAGAGGCCATGCGCGAGCTGGTCGCCAAACTCGCCGCCGGCGAGGATCCGCGCGGCACGGCCAACCTCTGCTGGCGCGAGAACGGCGAGGTGCGTTGCGCACCGCTGCGGCCGCCGCTGGCTGACCTCGACACGCTGCCGCTGCCCGACAAAGCGCTGTTCGAAAATTGGGTGAACATGGCCGACGACTACCTGGTGATGACCGTGCGCGGCTGCCCGTTCTCCTGCGCCTATTGCTGCGAAAGTGCAATCAACCGCATCTACAATCGACGCTTCCTGCGCCGGCGCAGCGTTGATGCGGTGATCGACGAACTCGAACTCATGGCGCGGCGCTACGACTACCGCGAGGTGATGTTCAACGATTCGATCCTCTTCGGCGAAAAAGCGTGGCTGCTGGACCTGCTCGAAAAATACCGCCGGCGCGTGCGCAAACCGTTCCGCTGTTTCGGCCAGGTGAAATTTCTCGACGAGGAAATCGCGCAGGCGCTGGCCGAGTCGGGCTGCTACGCGATCGAGTTCGGCCTGCAGACGCTCAACGAATCGATCCGCCGCAACATCCTGCAGCGCAGCGAAAGCAACGAGGAAGCCGAGCGCGCCTTCCGCCTTTGCGACCGCTATAAGCTCCGCTACGACATCGACCACATCTTCGGCCTGCCCGAAGAGAGCGTCGCCGATTTCGAATTCGCCGCGCGTTTCTACCGCTCGCTCACGTACCTCAACCGCATCAAGTGTCACAACCTGACGTACTTTCCGGCCACGCCGATCATCGATGCGGCGCGCGAACGCGGCATGCTCAGCGAGCGGAACGTCCGCGACATCGACGAGGGCCGCACCGGCGATTTTTTCCACGAGTACACGTTTTTCGACGACGAGCAACGCGCGCAGGCCGACGCCTTCCGCAAGCTGTATAAGTTCCTGCCGTTGCTGCCGCGCCGCTTCGTCGACTGGCTGACGGAAAATCGCCGTTGGCGGCACATACGCAAAATTCCCGGTCCGCTGATCATCCTCGCGCAAATCCTCGGCGCGGTGCGCGGCCGCGACTACCGCTTCTGGCTGTACATCAAATACTACCTGCTGCGCCTGCGCCGCCTGCGCTGATTGTCCGCCCGCCGCGCGGCGTGCTATCGTAACGGCGATTTCAACCACCGCAGGATGTCCGGCGTGACCGACACGCAACCGCCGCAAGTGAAAAAACAAAGCGCCACGCGCTGGGTGCTCACGCTCGTGCCGACGATCCTCATTCTCTTTTTGCTGCTGCGCTCGCTGTCGCCCGGACAATTCGCCGCCGCGTTGCGCAACGTGCGCCTCGACTATTTTGCGGCGATGACGTTGCTGCACATCGGGTTGATCTTCTTTTTCACGCCGGCGATGTGGCGGCTCATTTTGCGTTTCTACGATTGCCGCACGCCTTACTGGGCGCTGACGGCGGTGTGGATCGGCTCGACGAGCCTCAAGGTGATCATCCCCCTCAAGCTCGGACGGCTGCTCGGCGTGGCTTACCTGGCGCGGCGCGAAAAGCTGCCGGGCGCGCACGGCGTCAGTTCGCTGCTGCTGCTGCACTTCATCAATTTGTTCACCCTGTTCGTCTACCTCGCCGTCGGCCTGTGGCTGACGCCGGGGATGCGCCTGCCCTTCGCGCTGCCGCTGACGCTGGCCCTGCCCGCAATCATCGCGCTGCTGCCGTCGCTGGGCGCGCTGGCCCGACCGCTGGGGAAATTGCATCCGCGGTTGGGCCAACTCACGGCCGATCTCGTGTCCGCCTTCGCCGTCGTGCCGCTGGGCAAACGCTTCGCGCTGGTCGGCCTGATCTCGCTCGTGCACGGCGCGAACATCGCCAAGGTCGCGCTGGCCCTCGCCGCGACCGGCGCGAGCGTTTCGACGCCGGCGCTGTTTTTGTACAGCCCGCTGGTCTACCTCGCCGCCAACCTGCCGGTGACCTGGATGGGCATCGGCGCGCGCGAGTTGACGATGGTGTACTTCTTCCAGGGCTTCGCGCCCGAGGCGAACCTGCTGGCCGCCGGGATGCTGCTGTCGCTGGGCAGCGAGATCGTCACTCTCTTGTTGTCGCTGCCGTTGCTGCCCAAGGCCATCGCCGCCGGTTTGCTGAACGCGAAAGAATCCGCCTGACCGCTTGCGCCGCCTACACCAAAAGTGGATCATCGAACCATGAAAGTCGTGTTGGTCAATCCGCCGCGTTCCGAGCCGGAAAAGCTCGCCAAAAAGGTGCACCCGCCGCTGAATCTGCTGTACCTGGCGACGGCGCTGGATCGCAACGGCATCGCCGTCGAGGTGCTCGACGCCAATGCGGCCGATCTGACCATCGCGCAAATCGCCGATCGCCTGCGCGCCATGGCGCCCGGCCTGGTGGGTTTTCCGCTGTTCTCCGACATCATCGCGCCGACCTACCATTTGGTCGAGCTGACGCGCGCGGCGTTGCCGCAAGTGAAAATCGTGCTCGGCGGCATTCACGCCAGCGCCGATCCGCAAGGCACCGCGGCGATTTTCGCCGACGCCGATTTCCTTCTCGCCGGTTATGCCGAAAACAGCCTGACGCTCCTGGCGCAAACGTTGCGCGACGGCGGCGACCTGGATCACATCCCGCGGCTGACCTACCGCATCGCCGGACAGATCGTCACCACGCTCGACGCGGAAGACGAATTCGACATCGACGCCGTGCCCATTCCCGACCGCCGTTTCGTGCGCGAGCATTACGAACGCGGCGCGTATTACCAGATCATGAACACGCGGCCGCTCGACAGCATCGTCACCAGTCGCGGCTGCAAGTTCGCCTGCCGTTTCTGCTACAACGCCATTCGGCGCGGCGTCGAGCATCGCAGCGCGGAAAACATCTACGAGGAAATCGTGCAGCGCTATGAGGCGGGCATGCGCTTTCTGGACATCGACGACGACAACTTCACGCAGGAACGCGAGCGCATGGGCAAGATCTTCGCGTGGATCCGTCGCGACAAGCTCGACCTGAAACTGTTCCTCAAATCGCGTAGCGACGCGCTGGACGACGCAACGTTACGCCGGGCGAAGGCGGCCGGCACGGAGATCATCAGCTTCGGCATTGAGTCGGGCGTGCAACATATCCTCGACGCCATGCGCAAGGGCACCAAGGTCGAGCGCAACGCCGAGGTCATCGAAAAAGCCAAACGCGCGGGCATCATGGTGCACGCCGGCTTCCTGCTGGGCTATCCGGGCGAGACGCCCGAGACGATCGCGGAAACGATCCGCTTCGTCAACAAGACCAAACCCGACGCGGTGTCGCTGCAGGTGCTCAAACCCTACCTGGGCACGGCGGTATACGAGCAGGCGCAGGCCGACGGCACGCTGGTCGGCTCGTGGGACCCGCGCGAACCGGACCTCCCCTGGGTGCGTCTGCCCTGGACGCAATCGCGCGACGACCTGGAAGCCTGGACGAAAATCTTCGCGCGCCGCGTCTACCTACGGCCCTACTACGCCTGGCGCATCCCGCAGCAGATCGTCAAAAACGCCAACCGCCGCATGGCCCGCTACGCGCTGCAAAATTTGCGCGGTCTTATTAAATAGAAAAAGCGGCCCGTCGCCGAGCCGCTTGATATCATCTTTAAATAATCAGAATGTCGGCTCGACCGCCGGCGTGAAGCTGACCAACTCCGCGCCGATGTATCCCGGCGGCGAAGTCGCCTTCACCGGCCCGACCGACGGGTGGAACCAGTACTCGACGTTTTCCGGATCCATCATGTCGCTCTGCTCGACCACGGCGGTGATGTAGGTGCAGCCGGTCAACGTATCGTAGGGTACGGTCACCGTTTCGTCCTTGCTTTCAATGGTCGAGGTCACGCGCGCCCAGAAATCCATCGGGCTCAGCGGGTCCTCGAACCACATCTCGCCTTCCGAATAACTTTCAAACGGCGTATCCAGCGCACCGTCGACGGGCAACTGGATCGGGTCATCGAAAACGACTGTGTAGAAGGGCTCGCCGTCGTTGCCCAGGCCGGACACGTACGCCTCCAACGCCTTGTAGCCGAAGACATCCTCCTCCGACAGATCCAGCCACCAGACCAAGCCTTCCGGGTCCGTCTGCGTGAAGTCGCCGATTTCGATGCGCGTCCAGGTGCCGTCGTAAATCGTCTCCGGGCCGACGACCACGGCGGTCAGATCGAAGCTGATTTTCTCGTACGCTTCGAAACGATAGACCCACTCGGTGCCGACCGTCGGCGGCCACCAGTTCATGTCGTCATCATCGTCATCGTCGTCGTCATCGTCCCCGGTGTCGTCATCATCCCCGGTGTCGTCATCGTCATCGCCCGTGTCGTCATCGTCGTCGCCCGTGTCATCGTCATCGCCGGTGTCGTCGTCATCGATGCCCGTATCGTCGTCGTTGTCGTCGTCATCGTCGTCGCCGCAACCAAGGAAGAGCGACAGGCTTAGGATCATGGTCAGAAGCACCAACATTATCCATCCTTTGCGTATCATGCATTCCTCCTTTCTCCGACGTGCTATCGGATCTTTCAATCGCGCCGTCCGCGCCACATGCCGCGCACGGCGGCCTTGATCAGTTTCCACGTCGCCGACCACAACGCCCGCCAATCCAGGTGTTCGGCCAACTCGCGCCACCACTGCCCGTCGCGCGCCATCGATTCATCCATCCGCACGACGGCCCGGTTGATTGCCTCGGCGCACCACGCCGGATCCGGCTGCCAGCGCGCCAGCAGCGGAGCGACCGCGCCGGGCAGCGCGCGCAGTTGCTCGCGATCGATTTCCGCGACAAGGCCGGTCGTGAATTGCGCGAACATCTCCGGCGAGATGCGTTCCACTTCCTTCGTCGCCGCCAACAGCGCGCCGACGAAATTGTTGATGCGTTGCGGGCACGTCGCGATCGCCGACAGCGACAGGTTCGCGTCCTCGGCCAGCGCAACGTGCACCACGTCGGCCGCGGCGTGCGGCGGCGGCGCGTTCAGATGCAGCTTGATGATCTCGTTGAACGCCGGCGTGCGCACGATCTCGCGCAGCACGCGCGCGCTCACGCTTTCGTTCGCAGTCGTTTGCTCACTCATCGGCGCTCCCTTCCCGCGCGGCCGCCAGGCCCGCGCCGGCCGCGTCCACCAGCGGTTGCAGTACGTGCCGCACAAAGGTCGGATTTTCGCGCAGCACGCGTTCGACGCCGCCGGCGATTTCGCGTACGCCTTGCGCGGTCGGCGAATCCGGCTGCGCAGCCTGCTCGCCCACACGGTGCGCCCATTGCCCCACGCGCTCGCTCAACCAGGCGGTCAGTTCATCTCCCGACACGCCCGCCCGCTCCAGTCCGGCGGCGAAGCCGGTGCGAAAACGCGAACCGATTTTTTGCACTTCCGCCTCGGCCGGCGAGTCGGGCGCGGTGATCTTGCGGCACAGCGTCAGCGCCAGCGCGACGTTCTCCCCGCCGCGTTCGACGGGCATTTCCGCGATCAGATCGGCGGCGAAGGAACGGACCAACCCATCGGGGAACGCGTGCACCTGCCGCAAAAACTCATTGACGAGCGCGGCAAGCACACCGATCAGCTTCGGCGCGGAGGCCAACAGCGCGAGGAACAGCTCGGCGTCTTCTTCTTTGATCGCGCGCACGAGCAGCGGCGCGTTTTCCGGATCCAACTCGCGCAGCAGAATCTGCACGGTCTGCTTGATGTGCGGCGTGCGCAGCAACTCGCGCAGCACGCGGCTGAGGCCTTCGAGCACGCCGGACGGTTGCGTTTGATTCATCGGCTTTCCTACAGCGTTTCGCATTCGTAAAACCAGCGCGCCGTTTCCATCTGGCACAACTGCTTGCCGCCCATCCACAGTTGCACCATTTTCACGTCGCGCCAGTGTTTTTCGATGTCCTGTGCGCGCTCGACGCCGAACGCGCCCATCACGTTCATCACCTTTTCCAGCGCCGCGACGGTGCGGTCGCACACGAGGTACTTGAACGCGCGGCCCTTGGCGACCACCTCGTCGCTCCAGCGCGCGCCGTACAGATCGGGACGGTCGATCATTCGTGCGTATTGGTAGCCGAGCACGCGCGTGACCTCGGCCTCGGCGGCCAGGTCGGCCAGCACGGCGGCGACGTCGTCGTTTTCGTGCAAGGGCTTGCCGCGATAGCGCGTGCGCGCCGCGAAGTCGCGGGCGATTTCGAACACGTTGAGCAGCACGCCGCCGGCGAAGGCGATGCTGCCCATGTTGCCGAAGCTGATCACTTCCTTGAAGTATTTGAGGTCGTCGCCCGGACCGCAGGCGCGGTACCACAACGGCACGCGCACGTTGTCGAACCAGATGTCGCTGTTCTTGTCGGCGGCCATGCCCGCTTTGCGGTACGCATTGCCCTGCGAGACGCCGGGCGCGTCGGCGGGCACAAAGATGAATGCGAAGTCGCGCGGGTCGGTCGAGCCGGGCTCGGTCGTCGCGACCACGCCGAACAGATCGGCCACGCCGGCGGAGTTGGTCGGCCACAGTTTGTGTCCGTTGATCACCCACTGGTCGCCGTCGACGCGCGCGGTGGTGCGGATCGTCGCGCCCTTGAGCACATCGAGGTTTTCGATGTCCGCGCCGCCCTGCGGTTCGGTCATCGCGTTGGCGGCGAACACGGCCTTGTCGTCGCGGCAGAAGCGCGGCGCGAATTCGGCGCACAGGCGGCGGTTGACGTGCGGCTCGTTGCAGATCATCAGCAGCGGCCAAAACAGCACCGCGAAGGCGACGGCCATGGCCGAATCGGCGCGGGCGACTTCCTCCATGATGCGGTACGCGCCCACGCCCAAATAGCCGGAATGGCCCATGCCCATGCCGCCGTACTCCTCGGGAAACAACAGCCGTTGCAGGCCGAGCCCGGCCATGAGCTTGCCGAATGCCGGCTCGATCAGCCGATGCTCACGCCAATCCTCGTCGTATTGCCGGCGGAAGGGCAGCACCTCGCGGTCGGCCCAGTCGCGCACGATCTTGCCTAGGTGCTTGTCCAACGGCGAGAGGTATTCGCGCGGGCGGGTGAAATCGTCGATGGTTCGCATGAGCTCCTCGCTACGTGGTTTGGCTGGCGAAAAAATGCCGCGCCAGTTGGGCTTGCGCCGCCGTTGACGGCCCCAGGCCCGCCTCGATGGTTTTCGTGTCGCGCCAGATGCGTTCCAGGTTCCACTCGGTGGCGTAACCCGCCGAGGCCATCAGTTCCATGCTGCGGTTGAGCGCGGTCATCGCCTGGCGGCACACCTGGCGCGCCGTGTTGACCGCGGCGGTGAAAATCGTCGCGTCGCCGGCGTCGCCGTAAAGATCGGGCCGGCTGACCAGCCGCGCCAGACTGTAGGTCAGCGTGCGCGCCGCGGCGATCTCCCCGCCGACTTCGCCCATCAGCGACGCGGTCAGCGGATTGTTTTTGAAGATCTGTCCCTTGCCTTTGATCACCCGCGTCTCGCCCCAGTCCTGTAGAATTTCCTGCGCGTTGAGCAGGCCGCCGCAAACGACCGCCGCGCAGGCCAGGTTGCGCCAGGCCAACAATTCACGCAGGCGTCGGGCGCCGAAGAAGGCCAGGCTCGCCTCGGGCACGACCACGTCGCGGAACGAAACGCGCGCGTTGGGCCACACCTCCAGGCCGGTCTGGCGGAAGGGCTCGTGGCGCACGACGCCCTCGGCCGCCGCCGAAATCAAAACGAAGGCAATGCGGCGGTCGCTTTCGACCAGCGCGGTCACGCCGAACGCACCGGCGGCCGAGCCCACGCCGGTCGGCCGACACTGCTCGCCGCGCAGGCGCCAACCGTCACCGGCGGAGCGCAGTACGGCCGGGGGCGCCAGACCGAAAAGATCGTCACAGGTCGCCTGCTCGCCCTGCGCCAACGCGGGCAACATCAGCGCGGCCAATGCCGGTTGCGCGCTTTGCCGCCAGATTTTGATCAGCAATTGCAGGCGCGATTCGTCGCGGTGCGGCTCGACGCCGACGCTCGCCTGCATGACCAGACTGTCGGCCAGCGCCATGGCCAGACCGGCGTCGGCGCGCCCGACCTGTTCGAGCGCGGCGGCCATGGTCATCGCCAGATCGCTCGTGCGCAGGCCGCTGCCGCCCTCGGCCTCCGGCCACAGCAAGCACGCCAAACCCAGTTCGTCGAACAACGAATGCAACGCCGGATGCAACAGCGTCGCCGGATCTTCCTGATGCTCGGCGCGTTTGGCGAGAATTTCCTTGTCGGCCCAACGCCGCAAGGTTTCGACCAACGAACGATCGACCGTCGTCAACCACTCGTGGGGAAAGGCAAACGGATCGCGGTAATCCATGTCTCGCTCGCTTTCGCCCGACGCGACGTCGAGCGGCGGATGAATTGTTTTCGAGTTCGGTGGCGCACAGGATGATGATTATTCCATCCAGGCTTACCAGATGGCGGGCAAGCTCGTCAACATAACCTTCGCGGCGCTGCTGGACCGGCGCGGCGGACGATGGTAAAAGAACCGAAACCCTTCACGCAACGAGGTACGGCGCATGCTCCCCTTGTTCCAACAGTACCCCCGGCTCGCGCGCCGGCTCCCCTACGTTTCGCTGGGCGATTTTCCCACGCCGGTGCAACCGCTGGCCGCGTTCGGCGCCAACATCGAAGTACCGCACTTGTTCGTTAAACGCGACGACCTGTCGGGCCGTTTGTACGGCGGCAACAAGGTGCGCAAATTGGAATTTCTGCTCGCCCGCGCCAAACTCAGCGGCGCGCGCGAGGTGATCACCTTCGGCGGCGCCGGTTCGAACCACGCGCTGGCCACGGCGATTTACGCGCGCGAAATGGGCCTGGGCAGCATCTCGATGGTCGTGCCGCAACCCAACGCCCACGCGGTGCAACGCAATCTGTTGATGAGTCACGCGGTCGGCGCGCAGTTGCATCAGCAAAACAACGAGGCACTGCTGGTCGCCGACGTGCTGCGGCGGATGGTCGCCCGCAAATTGGCGCTCGGCCGCTTCCCGCATATCGTGCCGTTGGGCGGCACCTCGCCCTTTGGCACGATCGGCTTCGTCAACGCGGCCTTCGAATTGAAGCAGCAGATCAAAGACGGTCTGCTGCCCGAGCCCGATTTCATTTACTGCGCGCTGGGCACTTGCGGCACGGCGGTGGGGCTGGCGCTGGGCCTGCGGGCGGCGCGGCTGAAGACGAAGGTTGTCGCGGTGCGCGTGGTGGATAAAAAGCGCGCCAATCGTCTGCTGGTGCAGCACACGCATCGCGCGGCCGACGCCCTGCTGCATTTGCACGATCCGCTCTTTCCGCTCGTGCCGTGGGAAAACGACCGTCTGCGCCTGCGCGACGATTTTTTCGGCGGCGAATACGGTCTGTACACGCCGGCCGGACGCGAGGCGGTCGACTCGTTGCGCGCGACGGAGGACCTGAAGCTGGAATGCACCTACACCGGCAAGGCGCTGGCGGCGCTGGTCGACGACGGCCGGCGCGGCCTGCTGCGTGACAAGGTGGTGCTGTTTTGGAATACGTACAATTCGCGCGATCTCACCGCCGACATCGCCGGGGTGGATTACCGCGACCTGCCCCCGGCGTTCCATCGCTACTTCGAGCAGGACGTTCAGCCGCTGGATCGCTGAGGGCGGTCAGTTGACGCAGACGCGATTGCGGCCGCTCGCTTTGGCGCGGTATAGCTCGATATCGGCACGTTTGATCAGCTTGTGCAGCTCGTCTTTTTTCTTGGCCGCCGTGCCGCCGATGGAAATGGTCACCGCGATTTTCTCTTTGCCTTTGAGAATCGCCGAATGCTCCACCAGCATGCGTAGCTTCTCGGCGACGGTCCGCAATCCTTCTTTATCGACCTGCTTGATGATCGCGATAAACTCCTCGCCGCCCCAGCGAGCCACGACGTCGAAATTGCGAATGCCCATTTCAATCGTCTTGGCCACCATGCGCAGCACATCGTCGCCGACATCGTGCCCGCGTTGGTCGTTGACGTCCTTGAAAAAATCGATGTCGATCAACAGCAGGCCGAAGGGCCATTCGTAGCGTCCGGATTCATTGATGATCGAATTGAGGCGGTTTTCCGCATACCGTCGGTTGCCGATTTCGGTCAACGGATCGATCATCGCCTGTCGACGCAGCGCCGCATTTTCCTCCTGAAGCGACAAGGACGACGAATTTTCCGTAAAGATGTCCGCCGCGCCGATGATCTCGCCTTTCGTATTGCGCAGCGGGGCGACGCGCACCGAAACCGGCACCCGGTGTCCCCGCTTATGATGCATGAAAACATTGGCTTGATGGCTTTGACCGTCCGCCATCATCAAAGACATCAGGCAACCGTCCTGACACAGGTTGTTCCCCTGCTCGTCGACGTGCATCAGGATGTTGTCGGAACACCGATGGCCCAGCACCTCTTTCGCCGTATAGCCGGTCAGTTCCTCGGCCGTTTTGTTCCAATAGGTGATTTTTCGGGACACGTCGGTGAAATACAGACCTTCATGCAGATTGTCCAGGACGTACTTGGAAAAGTCTTCCCGGTCAAATAATTGTTGCTTGTTCACGCAAATCCCCCCCGGTGAAAAACTCTTGGTTGTCGATGCAATCCCCACTATCTTTTTTACGCGCGGTTTTCCCGCTTGGCAAGCGGATACCTCCACGACAACATTTCCGCCATTCACAAGAGGTTAAAAAAAAGAGGAGCGATCCGGGATCGCTCCTCCGGGGTCGGTTTCGTTACTGCTTAGCAGCCGCAACCGTCGTCGTCATCGTCGTCGCCGCCGCCGCCAGCGCCGTCGTCGTCGATGATGCCGCCGTCGTCATCATCGGCTTCGTCGTCATCGGTGACGTCGTCGTCGGTGACGTCGTCGTCGGTAACATCGTCGTCGCCGGTGTCGTCGTCGCCGGTGTCGTCGTCGCCGGTGTCGTCATCGCCGGTGTCGTCGTCG
>Ga0116164_10001194_pt1 | contig 19954 bp, 17 predicted proteins | sample AD_UKC109_MetaG_FD_89888 | JGI IMG/M metagenome (GOLD analysis project Ga0116164, IMG submission 89888) | Active sludge microbial communities of municipal wastewater-treating anaerobic digesters from Hong Kong - AD_UKC109_MetaG | ecosystem: Engineered > Bioreactor > Anaerobic > Digestate... | reverse complement strand
CATGGTCGCTGCCTGTAAATCGAGGCCGGGATTACGGCTGGTAAAAGCCCACATATCGTCATTAACTCCGCTCGAGCGACCGTCGGGAGCTATTTCGTAAGGGCCCAGGCTGGGATTATACGGCAGGCCATCGGTTATCGACGCGGCATCGCCCAGGTGATGGTAATTGTCGAGCACGGCATTGGAAAGCGTTTGTGCCATGTGGCCGATAATCTCTGCCTGAGCGACCAGGTTCAATGTTCCATGCTCGATAAACTGCAATATATCGGGCATGCCATCGGGCCGGTGAAGATCGACATAACGTTGCTCCTGGCTAACAAAGGTCTGGTCGCGCATGGGTTTGAAATAATCCCAGATATGCACAAAGTTCTGCACCACACTAATGTTCGACCCGGTTTCGATATCAAAATCGCCGGCATCGAAGAATCCGCCAACGTTTAAGCCCGGAATGGTTTCCAGCGCTTTGTATTTTGTATCGGTAGTCGGGCCCTGGCCGTGCAGGTCGAAGTGATCGGTATTGGGCGGCGCCTGGAGATATCCTTCCTTGAACGGCTCGCCATGCCAAACCCGGTAGGCCTCGTTCACGAACATGTGGTTCATGTGAATGGGAATCCATATATCACTGGTGGCGTCGGTGATTTTGTCGTAGACGTTTTGGGCTATGATAAAGTTATTCGTTTTGAAGTTGCCATATTGAATGTAATAAATTCCGGGTTCGCTCACCGGAGTAAAATCGAATTTTGCATAGTGGTATTTATAATAATCGCCCCAGGGGACCACTTTGCCGCTAAATACTTCGGTGGTATTGCCTTCGGGGTCGATCTTGTATATCGATGCCGAAGCAAGAACCTTGTCTTTTTTATCGAGTTCAATGACCGACACTTTGGGTTGTATGGGAATGTAACCCACTTGCGAGAACCCGATGTTGGGTTCTCTGATCCAATTATTGATGGCATTGGGCGTAACGGTCCATGTAAGCACCTTGCCTGTTTTAGCCGCCGGAAGTAAACTGCGGACAACATACCATCCGTTTTGAGCGAGCACCCTGCCGTCGAAAAGCATCAGATCGGTTTCGGCCGACGTGATTTTTACCCGGCGCGAAGGTTCATCGGGTGCAAGAAGAAGGGAACGTCCGGTTTCGAGGGGAAGCGGGTCGATGAATTTGCCGGTGCCCCTGTCGTCATAGGTTTTGTATCCTTTGTATTGCCTGGGTTTTTCACTGTTCGGCCGGGTAAGTGTATTTCCAACCACATAACGCGAAAAACGGTTGAAACGCCCGTCCATTAAATAAGTTTTTCCCCAATACTGCGAGGGCAGAAATTCAAGGTTAAAACCGGCTTTCCCTTCAAGGGCCTCCGGTACGGGTTTGTCCAGGTAAACCGAAATCTCCACTCCTTCCCCTTTGGCGGTAACCACCACACGCGAATCGAAATCGTAATCGTTATACCGCAGCATGGCCTCAATGGAATTTGCTGCACGGTCGATCGTCCGATTGGATACCACGGGTACAAGGTCCCACTGTTCGGGCGTGTTGGAAAGCCGCACCGCTCCACCCTGCGCCGTGCGAACGCCATGGTGGATCAGTTCGATACCTGCATTTTTCTCATCATTAAAACCTCCGGTAAAAAGGTTGCTGTATACAAGCACATTGGCACCCTGAGTCTCAAAATATTCAAGTTCATTAAGTATCAGTTTCTGACCAAAACCATTGGTGAATATTGTGCATAGCAGCACAATCAACAGTGAAAATTTTTGTTTCATCATCCCCAAAATGTACATATGATCAATAATGGTTTCGAAATTATCTCCCCAAAAGTGCCCGATCGGTAAAGCTAAAAATTTAAATCAAATTTCAAAAGGGATCGAACAATGGATTCATTTCCGAATGGGCTGAAGCAGGCATACCGGAGTCATCATCCGCATTGGAGCATCACCGGTTCATTTTCAGGCAAAGAAGCACGACTTTCCCCAATGGTTTGCATTTCCACACATAATTGTTTTCAAAATCCCTTTTTTGTCGACCGGACAATTTTCCAAACAAGAAACCCGAAAAATTATTTTTACAAGTGGAAGGATTTTTATGAAATTTATCATGGGTAATATATGTTTCCAAATTTTGAAAATAAGTATGATATGCCTGGTTTATATCCGTTTCATTTGTATTGTTTAATACAATTTCATCAACGAACATTATCATTTTCTCTATTCCTTCTAATTCTGACGGATTAAAGATTTCTTTTGCTGTTTTATCGGGTACTGCCTTATTGTTTGTTGGAATACAGTTCAGGAACATTGTCAAAACAGTCAGTGCCGGGATGATTCTTTTTTTCATTTTGCTGTACTTTGGTCTTTTTAAATTTTCCGCTTTAACCTCACTAGGTGCTTTGCGCAGCTTAGAATCCTATTTATTACTATGCGTTTTTTGATTTTTCATTTGTGTAAGGCACAAAAAATTCTTTATAAAACCATTTCCTTATTTTAGCCTTTCGGAAAATATTTATCAATTAATTCTCTGGTTTCTTTCAGCCATTGAAGTCTTTGCTCTAAATCGCTAGTTACAATTATTCGATATATCTTTCTCTCAAATTGTTTTACTCCACAAAAATCGAAAATGCAATTTTTCCAGATTGTATCGAGAGGGTCTCCAAATTTTTCATTTTCTCTTTTTTCATTCGTATTTGATGTATTAAAAACAATTCCTGTTTTGGCTTTCAATAGTCCAATTGGAATTCCTTCTCCATTATCACCATCCGCAAACTTATAAGCTATTCCTGGTCTGATAATCCTGTCAATCCATCCTTTTAAAATCGCAGGAGGTTGTCCCCACCAATTTGGGTGAACAATAATTATCCCGTCACTTTGTGCCAAATCATCACAATGTTTTTTTACGAGTTCATTAAATTCTCCGTTTTTAGGTATTTCTGTCTAAGTAATTATCGGGTCAAATTTTTCTTCGTGTAGGTCATGGAATATAACGGAATGTCCGTTTTCAATAAGTCCTTTTTTACATTCATCGGCTATTGCATGATTGAAACTTTGTTTGTCGGGGTGACCTAATATTATTAAAATTTTCATGATTCTATCAGGTTGTGTTAATTTGTTTGCTTTCTTCAAATTGCATGGTAACGGCAGTCTGTCTAAAAACCCTTTCCGGGAGCAAAAATCCCGGCTTCGTTTCGGGCATTTTTACGCTGCCCGTGAAAAATAGCGATAATTTTCTGTTGTTGTTCTTAAGTTGCTCAAAATGTTTTGTTTTTCATCTTCCAGGGTCGTTTTTGGGCCAAAAACAAAGGCAAAACGGGTCCATTCTTTCATTCGCCTTTCCAGCCTGATGAGGTTGATAATCCGGCACAGGTAATAAGCTGTGAGGATGAACCCGCAACCGGTACCGGCCCTTCCCTGTACTTTTTTGTGATGACATAATTGAAGCCCTCCCGATATCGGGAACGTTTTATCGTTCCAAAGGGGTGTTTGTCGATGGCTTAACGCCGCATGTAGCAACGACCGGGCAGCATTGCTCCCGCACAACAACAAAGCCCGAAACCAGGGCAAATCCGAAACCGTCTCTGAAAGCTCTAAAAGTCCTCTGAATGTTTTATAGAAACTTTGAAAGCCTGCTGCAAAAAATTTAGAAACAAGACGCAATTGAGCAAATGCTTACTGTGATTTGGTCGATTATCTCCTCACAGATTGGTTTATTTGCCCTAGCTCATACGTTTTTGCCGTAAAGCAAAGAAACCTTCTGTTAACCGGGGGGTTATTATGCCGCCGTAATGTCAGCTGTTTTTATCCAGCAAAAGGGGTCAATTTGCCGGAATGACAGTGAAAATTGCCTCGTAAAAGGGGTCAATTTGCTCGAAACAGGGGGTCAGTTTCGTTCGAAATGGGGGGTCAGTTTCGTTCGAAATGGATATGCGTAAATCTTTCCTGTCGAAAAGCACCGAGGCCGATGCGGGCAGTAAGCCTTGATTATCAGCACGCAAACCGCAATTAATAATATTTTGCTGTTACAAACAGTAATTATTTGATTTTATGGATTTTATTAATCCTTATTTCGACAAGTTCCTTAATCTCAAATGCAAGATTTATGTATTCTAAAGTTTCGTCATTGTCTGGGATAAACATGTCTCCAGGATAACGAGCATCAACACCAAATTCACTTAATTCTTTTGGGTCAATGTCTGCAAAATCGCTATCAAAGTCAGCACATTCTGAAAGTAAGTATTCAATGTTATGTGTTTTTTTAATCTCAACTCCATTAGCAATTAAAAATGCTTTAAGAAATTTCTCTACAGCTTGTTGGCAATGGAAGCATACAGAAGAAGTCGCTATTATTTCATATTCAGTTAATCTGTTTATTACCAATAAATCCTCGTTGGCTTTTAGCAACCATTGTTTTATGAAATCCTCAGTTGCACTATTCATAACGCAACTCCTTCTCTTAAAACGTGTTTAAGAATGTGACCTGTAACTTCTTTCTTTAAATTAATTTCCTCTTCACTTTGAATTAGGATATCAGCAGGAATTTTGAATCTCGCTAACTCTTTTCTCATCATTGAAGAAAGTGTCCTTTTTTTGCGGATATCTAATGTTTCTCGGGTAATAACAAGGAAGTCATAGTCACTTTCATTTGTATTGTCTTTTCTGGCACGAGAACCAAAAAGAAGAATCCTGCAATTGGGTAAGATTTTATTTGCAGTGCTCTTTATAATTGATAATGAGTCAGAATTGTTATTTATCATTTTATTGGCCTTTTAACTTAAACAAAAATACTCAATTTTTTGAAAACAGTCGGAAATAGCGTTTTATTATTGTTTGTAACGGCAGTCTGTCTGAAAACCTTTCCCGGAAACAAAATCCAGGCTTCGTTTCGGGCGTTTTTACGCTGCCTGTGAAAAATAGCGATAATTTTTTGTTTTTGTTCTTAAGTAGCTCAAAATGTTTTGTTTTTCATTTTTCAAGGTCGTTTTTGGGCCAAAAACAAAGGCAAAACGGGCCCATTGTTTCATCAGCCTTTTAGCCCGATGAGGTTGATGATCCGGTGCAGGTTATGGGCCGTACGGTAAAGACCCGAACGTAAGCATTCGGTCGATTATCTCCATAAAGATCGGTTTATTTGCCATAGCTCATACGTTTTTGCCGTAAAGCATAGAAACCTTCTGTTAACCGGGGGGTCAAAATGCCGTAATGTCAGCTGTTTTTATCCAGCAAAAGGGGTCAATTTGGCCGGAATAAACTCCTTTCAGAAGTAAAAATGAACTCGTTTTTTCAAATTGACATTGATTATCCTTTCCTCAACGTTCTTCTCTGCAAATAATCGTTTTTTTGTATTTCTATTGGTTCTGGGTCTGTTCCTAAGAGTCGTTCTTATATTCCTCAGCACTTTTTGGGATATCTATTGGTCATTTAGTGATTCCTTTTTGGTTCTTTGACCGTTCCTAATGGCCATTTTATATGTTCCTCGGCATTTTTTTGGACTCCTAATGGTCATTTTTGATTAAGACCGGGTATTAAGTGAAAGTATTATAATAATGGCGGTTAAAAACCATCACACCCAAGGTTAAAATAAATCGGAATGAGTACCTGTGTACATAAAAAGCAAGGTCAGTTTTTCATTGTTTTGCTCCCAGACTATAAGCCCATCGGGCTTAATATGCCATTCCCATAGCTTTGCGTAATCACCCTTTAATTTATGGGGTTTATATTTTGTGGGTAAAGTTCCTGTACGCTGAAGATTGTCGATTACATCAGAAAGTTCTTCAAGATTGAACCCTCTTTTGCTGCATCGCTTAACATCCTTCTTAAAGCGGTTGGTATATTCAACACTGTACAGCATTATTTAAGACACGAGTTAATTAAATCCGCTGCATCTTTTGCCTTATAGACCCGGCCTGCTTTAATGTCATCGAGGGCTTCTTCAAGGGCGTTGTTACCCTTTTCTTTTTTAATCTCGACACCATCGAGCGTTTTTAGGAAATCAATAAGAAGCTTTCCTTTTTTTGTGCGTTCGTTTATTGTGATTGAATATGTTGCCATAGCTATTTTTTTTACAAATATACTAAAAAGCCTAATGGTAAAAAGCAATATGATTCAATGCTATAATCTGCGGAATTTGTTGCTTGTTACAGATTGTTGTTTGAATTGAAATAATTTGATTGTTTGCGTTCCAGCTTTATAAAAGGTAATATTTTGTTGAAATCAACTTTTTCATTAAAGTCCAAATCAACAAAATAGTCAGTCAAATAAGCATTGTCATAATCGTCGAGAATCTCTGCGAATTGTTTTTTGGGCTTACCTAATTTTTGTTCCATTGCCCTCTCCATCTCCTCGAAGTTTCCCTGAAAGAATCTAAATTGATCTAAGGTGTGTGCATTATCGGCCAAATAGATAACCCTGTTCCCACCAAAAGTTGTTGCAATAAGGTACATGTACTTTCGCCATTCGTCGCGCAATTGTTTAAAACGGGGTTCAAACCATTCACAATACCGATAAGAAGGTTCAACAAAGAGGATTAAATTTTCGCAAAAATCGAGGTTTAAACCAACAGGACCTTCCAGTTCAATGGTTAAACCGTTATGGACAGTAAGATCAAATTCTTCATCATTTGTCCAATATATTTTTGCAAATATCTCTTCCTCTGTTCGCTTCCAATTGTAAACATGGGCTTGCCAAAGCTGGTGATGTCGTAAAAATGGGTTTTCATGGAGTTCCAATGCGTCTAATTTCCGCTTGATTTCTTCGGCAATTTCACGGTATTGCCTGTTTTGGAAGATTATTGCGTGGTTGGCTATTGGTTGTAAATCGGTTCCCATAATTATTCAATGGTTTGAATTACGATGCCGCCGAACCGATGTTCATTGGCTACAAGTTCTACCGTTCCAATGTAACAGGCGGTTGAGTCGTATAATTCTTTTTGATTGGTTCCAGAATAGTACCCCTGACAACCGTAGCCCAAAAATTCGGTATTGAAAAACTCAACTGGTCTTCCATTACAATCGGTTATTTTGCTTTTACACGATTTGCAAATGGCTTTGGGATAACGAAGTGAGTAATTAACCTGAGCACCACAAACCGGGCAGAATTGTTTTGGTTGTGTTTTTTGTCTTTCTTCCTGTTCTTGTTGAAGATTATTCTGAAAATAGTGTGAATCGATCAGGTTATTTCTTTTACACTTAAGAAATGCCACACCACTGCTTTTTGATATTAATTCTCCTGTTTCATTGTTGTATAATTGCTCTTCGTAAGCATCGCCAAGCGGCTCTGGGTGGTGAGTTCTTTGACTGACCAGTTTTAGTTTGCCATCGTCGCTAAAGATTGTTTCTTTTTCGTAGTTGAAATAATGCCTGTATTCTTCAAAACTTAATTCTTTGGGAATGATTGGATCAAATACACGGGTGTATGAAGGAACGGGAATGTTATGTTTTTTAGAATCTTCTACAGTATTTTCAGCAACAATAAGCAGTTTAGATTCACAGTCGATAAAATGGTGACTTATCACAAAACCGGGCGTTGGTAAAAGATCGAAACTCCCGTACTTGCTTGTTATATTTTCAACTATTTGCATTGTGGTGGTGTGATGCCAAACTTTGTTTTCAGGTAATCAATTTTTACCTCGTCGAAATAATCATCGGGATCGAGTTCATTGATGAAAGTGTACCCAGATCCTGCATTTAAATACGGGTGACCCCGGTACTCCGAATGCTCATACACTAAATAAACATGTACTTCAAAATCGTTAAAATAGAAGATACCCTCAAATTTGTTTATTGTTTGGTCGGCTGCATTAATGGTTGGCTTATCTTTTACAATTCCGATTTCGGAGATTTGCTGAAACCATTCAAAAACAGTTTCGGTAGTTGGTATTTCTCCTGTTCGCCGAATATGGGCTTTCACTTTCTCCAAAGTATTGTGAAGCGCCGATTTGATTTGACTTATTTGCTTTTTATTGTAGAGCATTCAACGTTGTTATGAGTTTTCTACAATTTTTATTTCCTCATCGGTTAGGCCGTAAAGTTGGTAAACCATTTGGTCGATTTCGCGGTCGGTTTTGTCAATTTCAGATTGAAGGGTTTGTGCTTCGGATTTTCTTGTTTCAAAAAACTCCATCCACTCCATTTCATCAGATTTCGAGAGTTTTTCTTTCCCCGTTTTTTTATTCGCGTTATTCAATTCTGTGATAAAATTATTAAATGGTAAATCTGCCCAATTCTGTAAATTCTTACTTAATACATCTAGCTCAACGCTCATTTTAAGATACTTCTGAAAGGATATTTTTCGCAGAAATAATTCTTTTGTTTTTTCACATGCAATAAATGCTTTGTTTTCAAGCAGTCTAATTAAATCATTATCGATTTTTTTAGGTAATGGGAATTCTTTGACATATTGGGGTTTGTATCTAAGGTATCCTCCTCGAACAGAATTACTATTGTTTTTTATGAAGTAGAAAAAAAGATTTGAATTCAAAATACTTAATAGAAGATATAAACTTAATCCCATATTGACACCTTTTTCATTTAATTCCAAGCTACATACAGTCCTAACATGCCAACTTTGGGTTTCATCAATGACAAACTGTGGTTTTATCGAAATATCGGTCCAGATTAACCTTTTGTTAGAGTATTTATATAAATTTTTTGGGTAAACGTATCCATACCAATTTGGATGTTTCATTTTACCTTTTTCTCGACCTTCTAACTGTTCTCTATTTTGTTCCAAGTAATTCCATATCTCTGGATGTTTTTTTTCGATGAATTCAGCTTTTAACAACTGTTTGTCTTTTGAGTAAGGAACTATGACATAATATGGAGAATCTTCAAAAACATATCTATAGACATTGGTTCCTTTAATCACAGGAAAAACAATTTCTCCAAAGGATGATTTAAACTTTTCAATAATGGGTTCATCTCTTTCTATAATGTAAATATTGTCTGCACCAGATTCGATACCTGTGAATGTTTGCACTACATCTTTCAGTTGGTGACTTCCTTGTATTCTTATTGAAGGTTTAAATTGCCAACCTAATCCACTTTCATTATTCTTGATTTCAATATTATATTTAGTAAAAGAATTGATTTCTTGAGGATTCTTTTCATTCAATTCATAATATTCCGTATTTGCTTTGGGTGTATTATTTAAAACGAATATGCAGCAATAAGTTGTAGCATCATTGAATACCTGATATTCCTTGAAATCTATATAAGAAAGTATATGGCAGTTTGAATCAAGATATTGCCTTAGTCCCTCTCCAGTTTTAGTGCTTGTGAACTTTGAAGGATTAATATAAGAAACTAGACCAGTTTTATTAATAAGGTTTGAACCTTTTTCTATGAATAATAAGTATAAGTCAAAATTGTAGGTGGCACTCTGATATTTTTTTTCTAAAAATGAAGTTTGTTTTTCATCGCTTAAATTTTGTCTTTTAACGTATGGTGGATTCCCAATAACAACATCAAAACCGCCCTTCGCAAATACTTCTGGGAATTCGGTTTGCCAATTAAAGGCCTTTTCTCCTGCAACTTCGGGATCGACGATGAGCGAATTGCCACATTTAATGTTGTTGTTGAGTGAATTTAGTTTTCGGCCTTTTTGCGCCGTGCGCAACCAAAGCGATAGCTTGGCAATTTCGATGGATTCGTCGTTTAGGTCAACTCCATAAATGTTGTTTTCGAGAATGTGTTTTTCTACATCGACAAACAGGGTGGCCAAATCGCCAGTAATGTTTTGCATTTGTACAGTAATGAACTCGTGCTCTCGCAAAAGGAAGTCGAGCGCCTGGTTTAAGAATGCACCACTACCACAAGCAGGGTCGAGAATGGTTAAACTTAGCAGCCATTGTCGGTATTGCTCCAATAATGTGAAATAGTCTTTCGCTTTTTTGGTGAGCTTGCCATCTTTTTTGCGTTCAAAATCAACTTCGGGCTGAATGGCGAGTTCTGCTTTTTTCTCGTCGCAAAGCTTGCCAACCGTGTTTTCAACAATGTATTTGGTAATGTATTTGGGCGTGTAGAAAATGCCGTCCTTTTTGCGTTTTGTTTTCTGGTTGTCGACTTGTTCACCTTTGATCTCGGCTTGCACGTTTTCAATTTCTCCTAATGAATGCTCGAAAATATGGCCGAGAATGTTCACATCGACATCGGTTTCAAAGTCGTATTGGCTTAAACGCAGGGTGTGTTCGTGTAAAATATCGTCGTCGATTGCAATATTGTCTAGTATTTCATCGGGTGCAAAGAGTCCACCGTTGTACGCGAAAATGTCGTACTTCTTGCCTTTAAAGCCCGTGTTCATGTAACCGAAATACTTTTTGAAACGGTCGTACAACGGGATGTACTCGTCAAGTTCATCTTTTAGGGTTGTCCATTGTTTTACAATCTCGCTAATCGAGTTTGGTGGCAATAACAAACGGTCTTCGGCAAAGAAGATAAACAAAAACCTGTCGAGTAATTTTTGGGTCTTTTTGAAAAGCAATAGCTTATCAGTGTCGGGGTTGTTTTTTACCAGGTTGTTGTAAATAGCTTCCCTGAATTTTGAGTAATCGGCGTATAATTTTTTGGTGATGTTCTCTTCCTGTAAAACCGATGACTCTTTGATTTTTAAAGGTAAATCGGATAGGAGATTTTCTTTCTCAAGGCAAAGCCAGAGTAATGAAAACTGTTCCCGCGAAAGGTTGAATAAATTAAAGTCGAGGTGATCGACAGCGTTTTGTATGTAAAACCGAAGTTTCTCGAAGTTTGAAGTGATTACGTATTTGCATTTGGGGTGGTGGTTTTTATATCCGAATGCCTGTGCTTCGATTGAATCGAGGTCGGTTGTATTGGTTGATTTTAATTCGATAACTGCGTGAACATCTTCTCCTTTTAGAACTGCACCATCGGCTTTTTTACTGTTAGCAATGTTTTTTAACTCGGTTGTCAGGTTGAAATCCGGTTCGGGATTCAGTGTATATCCAAGAATTTTAACAAAAAGCTCGCGTAAAAATCCCTCCTGAAATTGTTCCTCTTTTGAATTGCGAATGTTTTCCTGTCGTACCGAGTTGCCAAAATACTCCTGAAATTGGGCATATTTATAATTGATTAAATCGGCGTCGAGGTCGTTTAAGTACTTCTTTTCAACAGATTTCTGAAATAAGGCCATGTTGGTTAGGTTTTCTTAACAGCTCAAATATAGCAAAAAGGCACTGGTGCGCGGGCAATAAAACAGCTCTTTTGCAAGCCGAAGCGTAGCATGTGTGAGAGGGCTTGCGAATGTGCTGTTTTTAGTGTGGGGCGATTGTTTGAAATACTGTCCAAAATAATAATTATTCGCAGAATTAACATAAAAGGTACTCATATATATTTCATATTTGCCCCTTAGGGCAAAAGCGCGAGGGGAAAAATAAATTTTATCAAGTTTGCAGTATTGTTTCTTCAAAGGTTGTCTGTCGTTTTATTTGTGGATAAAATTTGGTAGAAATTATCAAGTTATTATAGGCTTACTTTATCGCGTCAACCTGGTTGCCAACGACAGTCTGTCTAAAAACCCTTTCCGGGAGCAAAAATCCCGGCTTCGTTTCGGGCATTTTTACGCTGCCCGTGAAAAATAGCGATAATTTTCTGTTTTTATTTCAAAGTAGCGTTATTCTACAAATACTATTTTTTCGGTCAGCACCACATCGTCTCTTGAAATAGAACAGATATAGGTTCCCGGCTTAACGGCCCTCCCATTTTTTCTTTTGGCATCCCAAACAACCATGTTGTCGCCTGTTTTTAAATTGATCTCAACCCACAAGGCAATCAGTTTGCCCGATGCATCATAGATCCGGAATGTTGCATGGCCTTCCTTTTTCATCGAAAATGAAATGCATACCTGCTCGCGCGAAGGATTTGGGTAAATTTTCAATGCCGGGTTTACATTTATCTCTTTTACTTCAGAAACTGATGAAATTGAACCGGCGTTATCGATGGAATAGGAAAACGATACATCTCCGTTTTTAAAAGAATCTGTTTCGTCTTTGGGAAGAACTGCATTTACAAAATCAACGGTTACTTTCTCTGTAGTTACCTCAACCCGCAGGTGTCCCGAACCTTTTAAGATCGTTCCGGTGTACGCATCGGCATTCTCCATAACGCCCAATTGGTACGACGAATCGCTGGGCATGGGAACCGTTTGATAAATAATACCATCCACCTCTTCCTGTGCATACAAATGACTGTGTCCTTCGAAGAATATGTTCACCTTGTTTTTAACCATCAACGGATGAATGGGCATTTCCCAACCCGGACGGTTTTCGGTAAACGTCCATTTTGTACCGTCTTTGTCGTAGCCACCCCATTCATAGCCTTTCGCCAGCAAAGCGCCGCCGCGGTTTTCGCCCATAATCTGGTGCATAAAAACGAATTTAAAACTGGCATTGCTTTGTTCCAGTGTTTGTTTGAGCCAGTCATACTGATCTTTCCCTATAGTCCAGTCCCAGTTTCGTGGTTTGGCGTTGGCCGTATAATACCGATAGGCGTCGAGTACAACAAACAAGGCATCGCCCCATTCCCATGCATAATAATTCTCAGGATAATCCATTCCATATTCTTCCCGGTTTGAATTGCCGGTATAAAAATCATCGGGGAAAGGATTCGGGTAATACAATTTTCGCGATAAGGTTCCCCATACACCAAGGTTTTCAGGCGGTGTTTGCAGCAGGTAATAACCACTTTCGCCTTCGTGATTGCCCAAACAAAAAAACAGAGGAACCGAGTGGCATACCCTGCCAAAATATTCACGGTTATCGAGGTGCAGCTGGTTGATTTCTTCCTGTGTAATGGTGAACGGATTATGGTCATCGCCAAAGGTATCACCCATGTCTATCATGAAATCGGGCTTGTCGGCCATTTGGTTGTCCAATGCAATTTCCCAAAGCGGGTGATAGCACTTTTTATCGTACGGATGCGGGTCGGCTTCGATCACAAAGGTGAATGAACTCTCCCGGCTTCGCTGGGTATGAAAATGGTGATATTCGCCATACTGAAAGTTCCCCGAGTTAACCTTTCGATAAGCCGTCCGGTAAATGTATTCCGAATCTTTATTTAAACCTTCGATAACCATTTCACCAACATTTTTACGAAACGTAAACAGGGTATCGGTGTACATCATTTTTGTTTCACCAGCCAGAGCATATTCACAGAAAAATTCGGTTGAATCGTTAAACACTACATTTAGTGTCACTGAATGGTCGGTTGGACGGCTAAGTATTTCATTTATTTGACCCTGTGCTATTGTGTTAATTAATACAAGAACCAGGCTTATAATGAGTGTGCTTCGTATCATTTTAAATCACAATTTTAATCGTATTTCTTTTTTGTCCCGACTGTATTACCAGAAGGTAAATTCCTTTATTCAGGTTGTTGTCAAACGCTATCCTGTTGTTTCCTTGTATTAGGTCTCCATCGAACAATTTTCCAATGCTTTTGCCATCTGAGCCAATCAGCGAGATGCTTGCATTCATTGTTGCCGGAGCGTTCAGAATGATGTTATCGTTTGAAACATATGCCTGAAACTTTCCTGAAATGTTCTGCTTAACAACTGTGCTTATATTTGATCCATTCGGTTTCACATAATAGGTATGTCTGATCTGGCCATTTACCAAACCCTTTTTTTCGTTGTCGACATGGTATGCCCCAACGTAATCGATCCTGGCACTGTCGCCTTCAACGGTCACTTGCAAATGTCCTGAGTTGGGCAAAATAACACCCGATTTGTACCCATAGTTTTCAGCATCGTTGGCGGCAGTGTAGCCGGGAAATGAAGGTTGCGGTACTTCCTGGTAAATGATGCCATCCTTTTCCTGTTTGGCATAAAAATGGTCGTGCCCGTGAAAATAGATCTGAACCCCATTTTCAACCATCAGCTGGTGCAAGGGTTTTTCCCATCCGGGGCGGTTGGTGCTAAATCCATCCGTGCCATCAGCATTTTTTCCACCCATTTCGTAGTAATCAGCAAATTCAACACCACCTCTGCCACTATCATCGCCTCCAACCAACTGATGCGCAAACACAAATTTGTATTTTGCGTTGCTTTCCTTCAGTGTTTGAGCAAACCAGTCGTACTGTTTTTTCCCAAGCGTGAAGCACCACGGATTGCTGCTTCGCTGATAGGTGTAACCATATACATCGAGCACAACAAAGAGGGCATCGCCCCAGTTCCATGCATAATAATTCTCGCGCAGGCCAACACTTTCAACGCTGTCGCTTCCGGTATAAAAATCGTTTGGTACCGGTGCCGGATAATATTTTTTGCGAATAAGGGTGGTCAGGTCGAAAATTTCATCGCGCCAGCGTAATTCACCTTCGTGATTTCCGTTTACCAGGAACAAAGGCATCGATTGACAGGTTTTGTCCCAAAAATGCCGGTACAACAGGTTTCGTTGTTCAACGTAATACTCATCCACAATTGGGAATTTTTCGGTCAGAAAGTTATCACCAAGGTCGATCAGAAAATCGGGCTCCAGGTTGGATGCATTTTGCAGCATGTTCCGGAAAGTTACATAATTGGAGCTTTCATCAAGATGCGGGTCGGCTTCCACAGCAAACGAAAAGCCTTCCCCTTTGCTGCGTTGCGTGATGAAATTTCCTTTCGTGGATGCGGTAAAATGGATATCGCCCGGCTTTTTGTAAAACAATTCGTAGTAGTAAGGTGTATTTGCAGTTAATCCGTCGATGGTAATTTCAATGGGGTCGCCTGCCTGAAAAGATTGCGTGCCGGTTTGTTGAACTAATTCATTTTCCGTAGTTCCAAACGCAATGTACGCTGATAATGCTTTATCTGAAACGGCATTGAAAACAACGGAATGATCGGTTGGGATTCCCAATAAACCCGGAGTGATTAAATCGTTGTAATACCGAATTTCGATTTTATACAACGAAGTACCGGCAGTAACAAACAGTACGTTTTGATACTTTCCGCCAAAGCAGAGGTTGCGCACTTTAACCTTCTTCGGAAAGGTTACTATTCCAATTTGACTGGCCTCCTTATCGAATATACGGATGCCACCATCGCCAAATGCCACAAACAAATTCCCGTAGACATCGGCTGTTAACCCATCAATTTCACCTGCATCGTCGAGCTTGACAAATACTTTCTTGTCTTGCGAAAAGTCTTTAATGACCGTTTCATCGCGAAAAAAATAGGTGTAAATGGTGTTGGTTGAACTTTCGTTGACATACAAGGTCCGCCAATCGGAAACAAAGGTTAAGCCGTTTGGGCTTATCAATGTACTGTCGAGTAACACCGGGGTTTCCGAATTGTAGGGAATGCAATATAATCCTTGAAAACTTAGCTCCTTTTTATCGGGTGATACGCCATAATCGGGATCGGTAAAATAGATCGATCCGGTATAACTTAAGGTTACATCGTTTGGGCTGTTTAATCGTTTTCCCAAATAGGTTGAAACGATGGATGTAAGATTCCCCTGTTCGTCCATACGCGCAATATCGTGGGCTGTATGCCGGCACACTACAAAGTCGTTGGTTTTGGCACAGGCAATCCCGTTTGAGTTTTCAGCGGGGTAAACCAAGGTATCCAGACCTCTCGTTTCGCTCCATTTGTAAAGTACATTGCCCGAAACATCGCTGAATACCACATACCCATTGGGATGCCATGCCGGACCTTCGGTAAATTGCATTCCGGTTGCAATTTCAACAGGAACAAGATTATCGAAAATGCCTGCAAATGCATGGTTCAAAATACCCGACAGGATAATGATCTGAACGATGACCTTCTTCATCGATACCAAGATTAAATGTTACTTAAAAAAGCTGTCGGTATTTGGTAATTCGGGTTCAGTAATCTCTTTCGAATACAGAAAAGCAGTATCGGGTTTACATGGGAAATCGTCCAGCTCACGCAACCAAATCAAGGTATCCTTCTGTTGTTGGGTAAGTGTCCGGGCTACTTCAACAAACTGGTCGGCCATGGTGTAAATATAATTGCCATCGAGCTCGCCGTATTGAGCAGACAAGTCCAGAATTTTTTGTTTGTCGATTTCATCCTGATCCCAGAACTTACGCAGTTCCGTGGCCATATTCTCGCGCGTTGTTACTATGTTGTTTAAATCGCCCTGAACCGAGGTATAAATTCCCCTGATTTTTTGCGCCTGGGCATCATCAAGGATATTTGCCAACATGAATTTCCCTTTATCGGCGGTGGTTTCCATATCGATGGCGTATCCAGCATTGCCCATGGCCGGAGCATCTTTCATAAAAAAGCCGCCAAAATAAGTTCCCTGTCTTTCGGGGCAGAAATAGGTATCGGCCTCATGGCTGCCTAAAAACCAACTGAACATTTCGCTGGCATTGGTCATTACGTTGGTGTTCTGGTCGCGGGGGATTCCCCGGTCTTTAGGTTTTTCAGGCATTTCCCATAATTGCATGCCAATAACATTCAGTGCGTACAGATAATCTTTTTGCTCCTGGGTGAGTGATTTGATCACGGTGCTGAACGCTTTTGCCCGTCCATAACTCAACTCACCGTCGATCAGGTAAATTTCCCGCGATGCGTTTACAACCGCGTCTTTGTTTAACCGGGTTTTTCCGGCAGGAATATCGCTGTCGAGGTAGCGGTGGAATGCTTTAATCACAGGCATACGGGCATAGGCATAAGCCGAAATCAAACTGTCCTGTTGTACTGCCAGATCGATCAGAACACCCAGTTGATCGTTATCCAGCAAGTTAATCATGTGATAGGCTGCCTTGGTAAGGAAATCGGTATTGTGGCCGCCTTCATCAGGATCGTTATCCCTGAAATACTGGAATCCAAAATAGTCGGCAACCTTGCCCGGCGGATAGAACGTGGATGCGTAAAAACAACCGGTATAAAAGGCAACTCCGGAATAAGAGATCGTATTTACCTGGGCGCTGTTCGATAAGGTTTGCGCCATGTCGAACGTACGGTCGTTTTTGGGGATTGCCAATCGAACCACATCGCCATTAGACGGTTGTCCCATCCATGTTCGGGACTGAAGGTTGTTTTTGCTCACGGAAAAATGAACCCGGTCGCCGGCATTGTAGGTAAATGTTGTGGCGCTTTTTTCGGGAACATTTTCCGAATTACTGTTTATTGAAACCACTTCAGACAAGCCTGCAATCGAAAATCCAATTTTAAAATTTTGATGCAGTTCTGTTGAAATTACCTGAAGAATGCATGGCTGATTTCCAATTGTTGAAAAGGTGAAAACATTCTCACCTGTTTGCGCATTAAACCGTTGATAGGAAAGTAACCTTCCACTCATAGCATATGCGTTCACTCGTATTTGCTGCGGATAACTAACACTCGTTTCCATTCTATATTCACCGTTTGAAAAACGCAGATTTACTTTTTCCTGAGTAGATGAAAACAGGGAATTAACACCCGTTTGCCCCGATACAAAGCCTTTGGTTAAATTGATGGTATACACGGTTTCGGTTTGCGACAGATTATTTAATTGCAGCGTGCTCCCGTTTGTTTCGTTGTATACTACAATTGCATCGACCGATACTGCCTGCGTATCCTGTAAAGCACATATTTGCACCATAACATCCTGCGAAAAAGCAGGCACAGCCATCAAGGCTAATCCTAATACATTGATTAACTTCTTCATCTTCCAACCACTTTAACTTTAACCTATTACTTTTTCTTATTGTGCCCGGCTTCTTTGATTTGTTTGAGCAGATCTTTATTAAATTCCTCATCGAATTTATAGAGCTCCAATACCTTCTGAGGTGGTAGGATTTCAAGGTACTTTTTGTGGTATTTCTCGATCAACGCGGTTTGCTGAACTTTCGCATCGATATAATCGTCGGCAATCGAACGGCATTCATCCTGGCTTAAGCCCCTGGTTGAAACATTGATGTTCTTCCGCTTATTGGTTGCCAGTTCCCTTTCTTTATGAAATTCGCGAAAGACCGGCCAGAATTGCTGCGCTTCCTCAGGGGTCAGCGTTAGTTTCGATGACAAAAATTCTATCCGCTTTTCAACCACGTTCTGATACCCGGTTTGTGCCATAAGTGTAAACCAGGTTCCTAAAAGTATAATTGTGAATATTGCCTTCATTTTGCTAAATTTTTAAATTTCTGAAACTAGATTATCGTCAATAACAAATTCAATGATGTCGTCTTCGGACACCTGATTGTAGATGACTTCAAGTTTGGTGCTTTCATTCTCCTTCTTTTCGGATGGAACACTGACTCGGCCAATTATGAAGGCAACTACTACAATGGCAGCATACTTTATCACATTTAGTGAAAGTCTTTTTATTTTAAATTGAATGGAATCTTTTTGTTTGCTATTTATCTTCCTGATCATTTCATCTTTGAAATTGCGATGGAAATTTTCGGGAACCTGAAAAGGATGTTTTATTTTTTGTTCTTTTTCCATGTTATTCCGTTTTTAAAATTTCTTCAATTTTGTTTTTTGCATGATGATAGGATACTTTTAGCGAGTTCACCGAAGTTTCGAGAATTTCGGCAATGTCGTCATAACTCATTTCATCGAAGTAGCGCATGGTAAAAACACTTCGCTGGGTAACCGGCAGTTTCAATAGGGCCATTTGTAATTTCATTTGGATATCGTCTCCCGAAACGTATTCATCACTCTGCAATTTGTTTTTTAAACCTTCTTCAATGGTCATTCCTAATTCTTCGTATCGTCGTTTCTCTTTTTCTAAAAAGCGGATTGCCTCGTTGTGGGCTATGCGGTAAATCCAGGTCGATATTTTTGCTTCGCCTTTGAATGAACCCAAATTTTTCCATACCCTGACAAAGGTTTCCTGCAATACATCTTTCGTGTTGTCGTGACTGATAATAATCTTTCGCAGATACCAATAAAGCCCTTCTTCATAAGTCTCAATCAGCTCATTTATGTGATATGAAGTTGGTTTATTTCGTATCATGCAAACTCAATCTGGTTGTTTTATTTCGTCATTCAGATTACTAGACCCGATGATTGAGCAAAAGTTAAAATCAATAATTGAATTTTTGAGAAACTTTTATCAGCAAAGTTGATGAGGTTCATGAGGGAGGGAAGGTGAAAACAGCTCTTTTGCAAATTCAGATTGTGCGTTGGGTGGAGAAATTTGCGAATGTGCTTAATCACAGCATGCAGAATTTTCTTTTGCCGATGTTCTGCTTCGGTCACTTATAAGTTGTCGTTGCGGATTTCGGAGAGCGTTCTTGTCCGATAGGACGGAACTGTGAAACGAGAATCCAGCGAACGACACACCACAAACCCCGCAATGTAAGCTTCCCTAAAAAAGGGTAAGCCTACAGTACCTGTTTGCGTGTTTATACAATCTGCCCGATTTTGTTCTTGTCAAGGTTGTCCATGTCTATTTGTCAATTAATTGCTGAATCTCACTAAGATGTAAATTAAAGTGTCTCAAAAAGTCAACAATCATTGCCCTAAGAGTTATATTGCCGTATTTTGAATCTGAAATCCACACGTTATCCAATTTTTCCTGGTTTACATTTTTTACAATATGAATCCAGTGTAGATGACTATACTTCCAATGTTGTATCAAATCACTCCAATTCTCGTTCTGGTAATTTTGTATTGCAATCCATCTGTCATTATTTCCATTTGTGGCATAATTTGGAAATCTAAGCGGACTATCCTGATATTGTAGGTGAACAATCCGATGAATATTATTTGAAGCAGAATCCACCATGTGTCCAAGTATTTGCTTGATTGTTCTATCTTGGCTATTCCGTTTATTTATAATCGTATCTTCAGATAATTGAGTCAGCCTTAATTCCCAGTTTTCAAGCCCTTGAAAAATTCCATCAGTAACATTTGAAAATTCCATATCGATCAATTTAGGTTAAATTTATGCAGAAAGTCTCATTTTATGCCACATAAAGGCAGTCTGTCTAAAAACCCTTTCCGGGAGCAAAAATCCCGGCTCTGTTTCGGGCGTTTTTACGCTGCACGTGAAAAATAGCCATAATTTTCTGTTGTT
>Ga0116164_10001189_pt1 | contig 19974 bp, 13 predicted proteins | sample AD_UKC109_MetaG_FD_89888 | JGI IMG/M metagenome (GOLD analysis project Ga0116164, IMG submission 89888) | Active sludge microbial communities of municipal wastewater-treating anaerobic digesters from Hong Kong - AD_UKC109_MetaG | ecosystem: Engineered > Bioreactor > Anaerobic > Digestate... | reverse complement strand
TCGGTCGTGTCGTCGTCGGTCGTGTCGTCGTCGGTGGTGTCGTCGTCGGTGGTGTCGTCGTCGGTGGTGTCGTCGTCGGTGGTGTCGTCGTCGGTCGTATCGTCGTCACCGCCCGCATTCGGGTAGGTCAACGTCGCATAGGTCCAGGGCAGGTTGAAGGTCGAGTCGGTCGGCCAACCCTGCAGCGCGCCGCTGGTGGTGTCGTTGGCGTAGAAGCGGATGCCGACCGATTCGCCTTCGGCGCCGTACAATTCGCCGCCCGCCAGATCGATCGCGAATTCATACTGCACGTTGGCGTCGGTGCTCAACGCGACCGCCAGATCAACCGCGGTTCCCGTAATGATACTGCAAACTCCCGGACCGGGGGGGGTGGAAGTGATATCGTCAAACCAGGTGCGATATTGAACCACATTGCCGGTCGAGAAGTACTCGAGCCAGTAGTTGCCGTCGGTTTGCGTGCAGTCGATCGGCCACACACCGTCGTTCTCGTTGTCGAAGTAGACGCCGATCTGGTCCCAGTCGGCCAGGCCGGTGTCGCCGGTCACGTCGAACGCGCCGTACAGGTAATCGGCATCGGCCAGGAAGTACATCGTGTAAGCCAGGGTGCCGGTCACGGCGATCACGTCCGCGCCGGCCCATTCGGTCGTCGGATCGATCGCGCCGTCGATGGTCGGAGCCGTGTCGGCCCAGCCCGGCAGCACTTCAATTTTGGCCATCGCCGTCGTGGTCAGCGTAACGTTGTCGGCTTTCGTGCCGTAGGCCGCCGTCACCGTCACCGAGTCGGTGGCGCCGACGGTCGCATCGTCCGGAACTTCGACGTACACGCGGATCCACTCGTCTTCACCCGCGTTCAGGTCCAACGTGTCGGGACCGGTCACGGTCCAGGTATTGCCGGTGTAGTCCAGATCAACCGTCGCTTTTTCGCCGATGGTCGAGGCGACGTTGACATAGTAGTACAGGCCCTTGCCCGCACGGGCGCTCTTGGCGCCGGCATCGGTGGTCACCGACAGCACCGAGGCAACTTCGTCAACCAGTTTCACGTCGTCGACGCCCCAGTACCACGCATAAGCGCCAACATAGGTGAAGCGGATTTTCGCCGTGCTGGAGCCGGCGAGTTCCGTGGACACATCGTAGCTCACCGTGCCGTTGGTGTCGGCGGTGTACTGCACAACCTGCGTCCAGGTGGAGCCGTCATCGTTGGACACTTCCACCGTCGCCGTATCCGACGACAGCCAGTTGTAATAATGATTGAAGAGCAAGAGGACGGTCGTGGCCGAGGACAGGTCGATCGTGTCGCTGACCAGCGAGGTATCCATCGACGTGCCGCTGCCGCAAGCGTCCGAGTCGGCCTCGGCGTAATTGGCATCGCCGAAGTAGGTGATCATGGTCGAACGGACGCCCGGGGACACCCAGTTGCAGTCGCCGCCGTTATCCACAACGGTAAACTGGCCGAGACCACTGCTGAAGGTCTCCTCGAAGTAGGTAGTCGCCGCCAGAGCGTTTGCCGACCACAGCAACGTCACGGCCGCTACCATCAAAAGAAATACTTTCAATGTTTTCATAGGTTTGTTCCCTCCTTCTAAAGTATTCATGATCGTGCCTGGATTGAGTATATTAATCCAAAGCCAAATTCCGGTACCAAAGGTCAAATATCGCCCAACGACGAGCGGCCGCACCGTCTCGTCCGGGAATTTTTCTAGAATAACAAGGAAACGCGCAATGTCCCCAGGTGATCCATAAACCAACGTGAATCCTTGCCGCACCACGATTAAACAAGAATTTTCAATGGACCACTCAACCCACTGTACTTCACCTTTGTTATCTATACCAAAAACAAAGGCCGACGTAAGGCCCTTTTTAATCGCCAATGCATTTTTTCGCTAACTATACGTAATATAATAGAAATTATTGAACTTTTAGACGGTTTGGGCGACTGAATTTTATTCAAAATTGAAAATTTCATGCAATTTTCGTCAAATGCCTTTCGGTCAATAATTAAATTAATTCCATCAAATGATAATTTTTTTACGCCTCGTTTTTCCCAAGTTGCGCCCAGGCGATATTCCGCGATGCAATGACCTGGGGTTGACGTCCTTTCCTTCCCCGGTGTTGGATAGAGCCGTTCGCTAAAATTCCCTGTACTTTTCGGAGGTCAGGATGTTCGCACGATTCACGGTCGCCCTGTTGGTTTCCTTTTTCGTTTTTTGTTGTCTGACGATCGCCCCCGCGATGGCCCAGGATAACGCGCCCGCCGCCGACGACGCGGCTAACGCCAACCGGCCCTGGTTCGTCATGGCGGCCCGGCCGGTGATCGCCGGCGGCGCCGGATCGATCCAGTTCAATTGGGAGGCGTTCGGCGGCTTGGCCGATTACGACGAGGAAGCCGACTTCAGCGCCGGCTACATGACGATCATCCCCGAGGCTTTCTTCATGCCCACGCAGGCGCGGCAGTTCATCATCTCCGCCTCGCTGCCGCTGGCCTTCGGCAACGGCGCCTTCAAGGATACCGACGATAAAAAGGTGATCGACGGCGAATCGTTCCGCTTCTTCAGTTGGCACATCGCGGTCGGCCTGGGCTACCAGTGGTTCTTCGGAGCCGAGGAACGCACCAACCTCTTCCTGATGAGCCACCTGGGCGGCGGCCGTTACCGCATCAGCATCGAATACAACGACGAGGATTACACCTCCGACCCGCTGCGGTCCTGGTACGTGGACCTGTCGGTCGGCTCGACCCACCGCTTCGAGAACAATTTCGTTTTGGGCGGTTCGCTGGATCTGGGGGTGACGGGCTTTTCCGGCGAGGCGGGCGGCGACGACTTCATGGATGTGGACGTCAACGGCGGCTTCAACGCCATCCGGTTCAATCTCCTGGCCGGATACGCGTTCTATTGATGCCGCAGCGGATCGCCATCATTCTCATAATATTGCTGACCGCCGGCGCGTCGCTGTGCGCCGCCGAGGAACCGATCAAAACCTACCGGCTGGAAATCGCCATCGATGCCCCGCCGGAGTTCGTCTATCCCTACCTGATCGAGGAAGACCGCATCAGCCGTTGGCAGAAGGACGACAGCGTGACGGTCACCTTCCCACGCGGGATCGAGCCGCGCGTGGGCAAGCAGATCAAAATCGAAATGGACGTCATTTCGCACCCGATGCTGCTGCTGGAGATCGTCCGCCTCGAACCGGGGAGCCTGGTGCTCACCGAGTTCGTCGACGGCGTGCTCGACGGCGAATTCGCCTACATCCTGCAACGGCAGCCCGACGGCTCAACCGTCTTCGTGCACGAAATGCGCATCCGGCCGGTGGGCGTAGTCATCACCGTCATCTGGGAAGTGTTCGGCAAGCAACTGCACCGCAAGAAAATGCGGACCTACATGCAAAAAATCAAACGGATCGTCGAGGACGACTGGCAGGCGCAGCAGCCGGCTTCGAGCCCGCAGGGCGCAGGTCAATAGCGAAGAGCTTTCCTGTCCGACGAAGTTGCGCATCGAATGGACGCGTGAACAGTCCGTCGAAGCGCGCGCCGCCATGCAGGCGATGATCACCTACCACACCAGCCGCCCTCTGTATTCGCGCGCCTTCGCCGAAGACGCCGCGTGTTATCTGCGCGAGCGAAAAAAAGCGCCGGGCGCGGGTCAATAGCGACGGGCTTTTCCTGTCCGGCTTTCTTGGGCTTGTCGGTTCAGGTTGGCCTTGATTTCTTCAAGCCCGCAGGGCGCAGGTCAGTAGCGAAGGGCGAAGCCCTGGTATAAGACGTGGCAACCTCAAACAAACCCCTGAAAGGGGTGTAGGTGATGCCCGCTGCCGACACAACGGCCGATCATGTTCATTGGTTGATACGGCTCGCTTTGGCCGATCCGATACCGATCGTCACAGATTCCCACGCCCCTCCAGGGCTTGTCGATATCGGGTAAAACGCAATTTCCAGGGCTTCGCCCTTCGCTACTAACCGTCCGCCCCTCCGGGGCTTTGGCGGTCCGGGCAGGTCAATTCGGAAGTCGGGAAGGTAAGCCGGTCTCCCTTCTCCCCATGGGAGAAGGGGCGGGGATGAGGGCTCGTTCACCGGCGAAAATCACGGGACACGCAACGAGTGCATGCCCCGGAGTTTTCGGGGATTCCTGCGCCCCGGCGAGGCTTGTCGGCTACGGGCGTTCCAATTCGGAATTCGCGAGACGATCGACCGCCGCGACGTAGGCGTCGGCGTCGAATTTGCGCTTGAGCCCGGCGGCGTTCATGTACCGCACCGTGCCCAGCACCGGCCGCCGCGCCCACGGACGATCGTGCAGACCGAAGCACCAGGCCACGCCTGTGTAGCCGTTGGCGTCGCGACCGTCCAACTCGTACTTGTCGTTGAGGGCGACGGCCAGGTCGAACGCCTCGGCCGGCGAACGAGACCATTCCAATAACTTCTTGCCCCAGTACATGCGCATGTAACCGTGCATCTTGCCGGTGAGCGTCATCTCGCGCTGCGCCGCGTTCCAGTAAGGATCGTGCGTTTGCGCCGCCTCCCACTGCGCTTGTGTGTATAGGTGCTCCCGCCGGTCGTCCGCGTGCTCGGCCAGCGTCTTTTGCGCCCAGGCGGGCAACCCGGCGAAGCGGTCGTAGTCCGGCTGATGGTAGGCGTAATTCATCGCCAGTTCGCGCCGCACGATCATTTCTTCCAAATATGTCGCCGCCCCCGGCGAGCCCGACGCGCGCACGGCCAGCGCAACGGTCAACGGCGAAATCTGGCCGAAGTGCAGATAGGGGCTCATCGACGACAGCGCGTCAAGCGTGGGATCGTTGCGGTCCGACGCGTAGCGGTCCAGCTTGCGCTCGATGAATTCACGCAACAGCGCCTGCGCCCTCGTCGCCCCGCCACGCAGCAACGGCGCGGGCGGTACGGAACGATCGATCGCCATCCGGTTGAGGATCCGCTCGGGCGTGCCGGCCAACTCCTCGCCCGGCAATTCAAGCGAAGGCGCTCTGTGCTTCAACGTGGTCGGCCGTAGCGGCCGCAGGTAGTCGTCCAGATGCCGGTAAATCTTCGGACGGATCGTGCGTGCGGCGTATTCGGCCTTGTCGCTGACCACCGCCAGCGGCACGATGACATCGCTTTCCACCCGGATCAGCGGGCACGCCAGCCGCCGCGCCGCCTCCGCCCGCCATTGGCGCTGATGGCGCAGGTACCCCGCATCGACCACCGCCAGCGCGGCCTCGCGGCCCAACGCGACTACCCCCTCTTCCGGCGCGACCGCCCGCAGCGTGAAGCGCGCGCCCATGGCCGCCAGGCGTTCGCGCGTTTCGGCCAGGCCTTCGAGCATGAACGCATAATGGCGCAGGTTGGCGCCCGGATAGCGGTCGGTGAGGCCGAAGAAAACGACCAGCGGCAGCGCCAGTTCGTTCGCGCGACGCGCGGCGAAGGTCAGCGCATGGTTGTCGTCCACGCGCTGCGCCTGCTGCATCCAATACAGCACGTACCGCCCCTTTTGCTCCGGGCGATCGTTCAGCGGCTGCACTCGCGTCGGTTGAATCATGTTTCGCTCAATAGTCGCGGCCCCGGCCCGAATCGGTAATCGTCACCAGTTCCGGCGGATAGGGCGCGAAGAAAGTTTGTTGCGCCAGATACGGCTCCTCGATGCGGGCGATCCAGGCGCTCAGCACCGCCGTGGGCGCGCTCAACGGCACGCGGCCGGCACGGTACTGCTCGAGCAGGTCGAGAAACAACGCCTTTTCCCGAGTCCGCAATTCCTTTTTAAAATACCCCAGCGCATGCATCAGCACGTTGATCACCTGGCTGGGTTTGGGGCCGTAGCGCAACGCCTGGATCAAATACTGTTCGTAATCGGCCGCCACCGCGTCGAACGAGCGCTTGTCGCGATTGCCCAGGAGGCGACCGAGCGCCTTCTGTCCGCTCTGGTGGCAAGCCATGAGCATCAACTTGTTGCGCGCATGAAAATCCTGCAACGCGGCGATGCGGCCGGTGCGGCGGGCGCGGCGAAAATCGGCCAGGGCGAATATTTTGATCAAAAACCGCTCGCGTAGCGTGAAGTTGGTCAGCCGCCCCTCGTCCTCCACCGCCGGCTTGCCGAATCGCTCGACGATCGCCCCGCCCAGAAAACCGGCCGTGCGCGCGACCGCCGCGCCATCGTACATTTTCACCTCATACGGACCGCACGACGGCGAACGCGTCTTGAGGATGAACCCCTCGACTTCGGGAAGGTCGGCCATGATGCGTTGCACACACGCAGCCATCGCGGCGGTGAAATCGCCGCCGGTGTCGGGCTGCAGCAGGCGCGGCTCGCCGTTCACCCGAACGATGCGCACCGGTTTGCGCGGCACGCCCAGGCCGATTTCCACTTCGGGACAGGCCGTGATGAATTCGACGTGCGGCATCAGCGCGGCGATCGCCTCGCTGCGCACGGTCACCCCGTTCCAGCGACAGGCCGCGAAACCCAGACATTGGCTGCAAAATAATGTGGGCCGGGCATAGGGTTGCATCGTTTTCTCCCTTTTTGCCGGCGCTATTCGTTCTTGTTTTTCACCTGCTCGAGCCAGCGGTCGACCCGGGCCCATTGGTTGAACATCCACTTGACCTGGTCGGCATCGTCGTGCGGAATTTCCGCGTGCGGCACGCGCCACGTGCGCACCCGGATCGTCCGGTTGATCAGCGCTCCGGCGAAAAAGTCCCGCACGCTCAACACGTGCTCGAAACCGTAATGGGCGCAAAACACGACGTCCGCATTCTTGTTTTTATCCAGAATCAGCAACGATCGATCAAAGCGCGGCGGCAGCACGTTTTTGAGCGCCTCGATCTTTTCGCGGTAATGCAGATCCTTGGTCGTGGCCAGCCGCGAAAGGATCAAATCGCGTTTTTCCGGCCGGAAAGGCTCGCCTTCGGGGAAGAACACCACCGCGTTGCGCGCCCGCAGTCCGGTCATCATCCTGACGATCTCCACGCGCTCGGTGTCCACGATGATGCTCTCGCGTTTGACGAACACGTGATCCAACCGGTTGGCCAGCACGTCCAGGCACGGATCCCATTGCAGATCGTCTTTGAGGATCTGCCGCAGGTGCAGATCGTGCGGCACGACGAACGCGGCCGCGGCGACCAGGTTGTCCAGCCAACTGACGTGACGCATGAAGGCGATGAACGGACCCGACGAAATGCGATCGCCCTCGACGGTGAACCGCAGGCGATACAACCGGCGCAGCACACCCAGCAACGAACGCGCCCACCAGCGCATCAAGCGGTAGTTCGCCGTGCGATAGCGTTCGATGTCGTTGCGCATCTTGTGGCGCAGCCAGATGCCCAGGCAGGCCTGCAGACCGGCCATTTCCATGGCGAGGTAATATTCGAAAAACAGCGCCAGGCGGGTCATTTTCCACTGGCGGCGAAAGATCAGGTCAAGCAACGCGACGGCCGGCAACAGCACCGGAAACAAGAGCGTCAACACGAAAAATCCCCCTCCATACGCGATGAAGGAGATCATTCGCCGACCCCACGTGTCTTTCCAGGTCTGATCCGTCATGACAAGTTACCGAGATTGTTGGTGTTTGATCTATACCATGCGCCGCCGGGCAAACCAAGCCGGATAGGCGCCGGAAAATTGTTTTCGGGGTTGGCGATCCGGGCTCGGTGTCGTATTTACAGATATCAAGAAGAGGTATATAGGAGCACCTTAAGATTTCTGGGAGGAGCATCGTCTCGTATGACATCATTTAGTCTGCTGGCGGTGATTACGTCCGTACTTTTGGTGCTGGCCATCGTGGAACGAATCATCCACGTGCATCGGCTCGGCAAAATCCCCGTGCGCATTCACGTCAGCGGCACGCGCGGCAAATCGAGCGTCACGCGGCTGTTGGCCGCCGCTCTGCGCTATGCGGGGAAAAAGACCGCCGCGAAAACGACCGGCACGCTGGCCCGGATGATCCTGCCCGACGGCGGCGAAGTGCCGGTTTATCGTCCCGCCGGGGCGAACATCATCGAGCAGAAGCGCATCGTCAACACCGCCTACCAAATGGGCTGCGAGGCGCTGATCGTCGAGTGCATGGCGCTGCAGCCGATCCTCCATTGGATCAGCGAGAGCAAGCTGGTGCAGGCCACGCACGGCGTGATCACCAACGCCCGCGCCGACCACCTGGACGTGATGGGCCCCGAGGAGATCGACGTGGCCAAGGCGCTAGCCGGCATGATCCCGGTCAAGGGCAAGCTGTTCACCGCCGAGCGTAAAAACCTGGAAGTGCTGGCCGCGGCCGCGAAAGATCGCAAGTCCTCGCTGCACGCCGTATCCGAAGAGGACCTCGCCGCCGTCACGCCCGCCGACCTGGCCGGTTTCAGCTACACCGAGCACGCGGAGAACGTCGCCCTGGCGCTCAAGGTGCTGCTGGACCTGGGCCTGACCCGCGAGCAGGCGATCGCCGGCATGTGGCAGGCCAAGCCCGACCCGGGCGCGCTGACCGAAAACGTGATCAACTTCTTCGGGCGGCGCATCATTTTCGTCAACGGCTTCGCCGCGAACGATCCGGAGTCGACCGAAAAAATCTGGAACCTGGCCCATAAAAAATATTCCGGCACCGACCGCACCGTTGCCGTGTTCAACATGCGCGCCGACCGGCCCTCGCGCACCGTGCAGATGGCCAAGGACACGACGTTCTGGCACCAGGCCGAGCGCGTCGTACTGATCGGCACCGGCGCCTACCTCTTCGCGCGCATGGCCGGCAAAACGGACTTCGACGTCAGCCGGTTCATCTTCGCCGACCAGGTGGGCGTCGAGGAAATTTTCGAAAGCATTCTGGAAGCCTGCGGCCGCAATTCGCTGGTCGTGGGCATGGGCAATATCGGCGGACCCGGCTTGCCGTTGGTTCGTTTCTTCCGCAATCGTGCGTTGCCTGAGGAGCAGCAATGACCGAGTTGTTATCGCTATCGATCGGCATTGGTCTGGTGGCGGGGATGCTGTTCACCGAGTTGTTCGGCATCGCCTCCGGCGGCCTGATCGTGCCGGGATACTTCGCGCTGTACCTGACCCAGCCCTGGGACGTGGCCGCGACGATCGGCGTGGCCTTCGCCACCTTCGCCATCGTGCGCGCGCTCTCGTCCTTCCTGCTGGTTTACGGCCGGCGGCGGACGGCCTTCATGATTTTGATCGGCTACCTGCTGGGCATGCTGGTGCGCACCTGGATCCGTATGCCGATCGAGGAATTCACCGTTATCGGGTACATCATTCCCGGCCTGATCGCCATCTGGATGGAACGCCAGGGCGTGTTGCAGACGCTGGCTTCGCTGACCATCGTCTCCATCGTCGTGCGCCTCGTGTTGATTCTCTTCTTCGGCGCGGAGATATTGCCATGAAGCGGCTGTATTGGCGTCCGCAGCGGGTCAGTTTGCGCGTGCTGGTGCTCGTCGCGTTGCTGTCGATCGGCGGGTTGTTCCTGGTCGAGCACTTCAAGATTCAGGAACGTCAGTCCAACTACAAAGAGAAGATGCGCGCCGCCCAATTGGCCAAGCGCTGCTTCGAGGCGATTAAAACCGAACGGCTGCGTCGCGGCATTTCCATCGATACCGGCATCGACCCCACCGGCTCGGGGCTGATCGGCGAATTGCTCACGCCGGTGACCACCAACCCCGGTCACCTGCCGTCCAAACAAACGTCGGTGAATCCGAACTTCGCGGCGGTCATCGTCAATCTGATGGTCCGCGCGGGCGTCGAGTCCGGCGACACGATTGCGGTGGGCATGTCCGGCTCGTTCCCGGCGGTCAACATCGCCACGCTGGCCGCGCTGGAAACGATGAAGGTCAAACCGATCATCATCACCAGCGTCGGTTCGTCGCAGTGGGGCGCGAACAATCCGAAATTCCTCTGGCCGGAAATGCAAGAGTTTCTCTTCGAGCAGCACCTGATCTCCACCATGCCGATCGCCATTTCACGCGGCGGTCTGGAAGACAAGGCGCTGGGCCTGTCGAAAAAAGGCCGCCGGCTCATCGAGCGTTCCATCGAGCGCAGCGGCCTGGAATACATCGAGGCCGAAACCTATGCCGACAGCGTGCAGCGGCGTATGGAACTGTACCGCCAGTACGCCGGCGACGAGGACATTCAGGCTTACATCAACGTCGGCGGCGGCACGGCCTCGGTCGGCGCGCGCCTGGGCCGGCAGTTGTTCCGCGCCGGCTTGAACAAATCGGCGCCGGTGGGCGCGGACGACCTCAACTCGGTGATGGCGCGCTTCGTCGTCGACGGCAAGCCGGTCATCCACCTGATGCGCATGGACAAGCTGGCGCAGCGTTACGGCCTGCCCTTGCAACCGCGCACGATGCCCAACGTCGGCGAAGGCAAGATCTTCGTTAAAGAAGAGCCCAACCGCATGCTGGCCGTGAGCATCCTGTTCGCCATCGTGCTGTTGCTCATGGCCTTCGGGCGCCTGGATTGGGGCTATCGCATCATCACCATGGGCCGGCGTGAACCGACCCGCTCGCGGCCGGAAAAAATGGTCTGATCGAAAAACTCCGTCGACTATCCGCAATCCCCTCTGGCTTCGCGCCGAGGGGATTGTCATAATCGGCGCTATGAATCTGCAATTGTGGCGCGATCGCTGGCAGGCTTTGCGGCCCTGGCACGCCCTCTGGGCGGCGCCGGTGCTGATTCTTCTGGCGCTGGCCCTCACCTTCGCCCAAAAGCCCTATCCGGCGGGCCACGACAGCCTGCAGCATTTTCAAAACGCGATCGCCGTGTCCTACGTGACGCAGCATCCGCAACTGGAAACGCTGCCGATCCTGCGTTCGCTGGAATTCCATTGGCCGCCGCTGGTCTATACGATTACCGCCGCGCTGCTGCAGGCGATGCGCTCGGTGTGGGCGTTTCACCTGACCAACCTGCTGTTCGCCGCGTGCTTCATGATTTTCTTCCTGCTCGCCGCGCGGCAAGTGACCACCGATTGGTGGACCGCGCTGACCGCTTTGCTGATCGTCTGCGCCTGCCCCTGGTGGATGACCGTCGCGCTGTCTTACAACCTCGAATCGGCGCAGCTCGCCGCCACCGCCTTCCTCTGGTGGCTGCTGTTGTCGGGGCGCTATCGCCGCTCCCCGTGGACCGCGCCGCTGTGGGGGCTGGCCGCCGGGCTGGCGCTGCTGTCGAAAACCGTGATCTTCATCCAGGTCCTGCTGCCGATCCTCGTTGTGCTGATCGTCAATTTTTACCGTGACCGGCACGAGAAGCGAAAACTGCTGGCCGGCGTTTCGTTCCTGGCGGCGCTCGGCGTCGTCGCCGGCTATTGGTACGGACCGACCATCGAAAAGCTGCCGCACGAACTGGCGGTGAACCTGGTCGATCCCGGCGCGAGCCTGGCGCACCCGTGGTTTTTCCCGCTGCGCCTGTTGCTGCTGGATTACGCCGCCCTGCCCGCGCTCTTGGCCGTGCTCATCGCCGCGCCGCTGGCGCAGTGGAAGGAAATGCCCAAGCGCGCCTTGCTGCCCCTGTTGGGCGCGATCCCCGCGCTGATTTTCTTTATGCAGTTGGACATCAAATGGGAATGGTACGTCCTGGGCGCTTTCTCCCTGCTGGTCCTTTCCGCCCTGGCCGTGCTCGACCGCCTGCCGCCGAAGCTTCGCAACTTCGTTCTGCCGTTGCTGCTGGGCTGGTACGCGCTATTGGCGCTCGCCCCCTGGTTCCCCACCGGCGACGGCTTCGCCCGGCTGATGGCCCTGGGTTCGAGCGACACGGTCTACCTGATGGAAGTACGCACCTTCGACAACGAGCGGCTTTTCGCCAAGCAACTGCGCCACACGATCGGCGCGGCCGGTTTGGGTGACGTGGCCGTGGTCGACGTGACCAACCGCGAATGGCTGGGCATCGTCGAAATGCACCTCACCTTGCACAACGACACCGTGTGGCGACACCCCTACCTCGTGCAGTATCGCCTGTGGGAGCGTCTGTACCCGCAGGAAAAACACTTCTTCCTCGATGCCGACCGCTATCCCATGCGCGGCGGGCTGCGCCGGCCGGTCGCCGCGTTGGTCGACGATCTGCCGCGCTCGCGCTTCGTGGTCACGCTGGAAAAATTCGACGCGCAAACCTCGACCTTCGACACGCTGGCCGTCGGCGGATTGTTCAAGGACCAGCCGGCGTCCTTCGCGCCGCTGCAACCGGTGCTCGACGAGCTGTCGCCGCGCCTGGTCGAGCGTCTGCGCATGCCGTTGGACGACCTGACCCTGGTCATTCGCGAAAATCCGGCCGTGGCTGCCTTGCGCGCGCCCGAACCGCCGCCGATCGATCTGATCGCCTATCTGCAGTTGATCGATCCCACGCGGCATGCGCGCTACCTGGAGCAAACCGAGCAACTCATGTTCGCCGGTCAGGTCGCGCCGGCCGTCGAACGCTTTCGTTTTTATCTGGACATGGAGTGGACGCTCGATCTGATGTACGCCTGGGAAGGCAATTACACCAAAGCCATGCTCGACCTCGCGCAGTGTCTGCGCCTGGTCGCGCCGCCCGCGCAGGAGGCCGCCGAACTCGTCGCGCGCCTCACCGAATTTCCCAAAACGCCCAACCTGTACCGGCAACTGCTGCCGCGCCTGATGGAACTGACGGCCCTCGAAAACAAGGACGATCAATTTCTCGCCGCCACCGACGCGATGCTCGCGCAGTTTCCGCCGGAGGATTACGCGCGGCGGGTGATCGTCGGCCAGCGCCTGCTGTATTACCTGGCGCGCAATGACGCCGCGGCGGGCGTGGCCTTCCTGCAGCGCGAGTTGGAGAACGCTCTCCCCATGCAACAAGCCGCGCTGCTGACCTATCTGACGGAAAAACTCGCCTCCGCGCTAACCGGCGAAATCGCGCGCGAGGTCTATCGGCAGGCATTGGCGCAGCCGCTCATCGAAGAAGCCGCCAAGAAGAAAATCCGTTTACTGTTGGCGGCGGCATCAGACAAAGCGAATCTGCCGTTAAACATTCCCCGCGGACCGTTCGCCGACGACGAACAGGCGCTGCTGGCGACGCGTTTGGCGACCAAGGCCTCGGTTGATCTGCGCCGCGCCGGGCGAACGACCGACGCGCTGGCCTTGATCGAAACGCATGCGCCCGATTTTTCCGCCTGCGCCCCCTGCGTCGATGAATTGCGGCTGGAGAAAATCCGTTGCCTGTTGGCCCTGCAAAAAATCGAATCCGCGCGCGAGGAGTACAAGGAATTGCGCGACGATCAACTGCGCTCGATCGCGCTGGAGCTGCTGCAAAGCGCGCCGTAACCGTGCGGCGCAATTGTCACTCCCGCAACGATATGCTCTACTGATTCAAACCAACAAAAGATCGGTACCGGTGGAAAAATCGCGCGCCCAAAGCCTCGCCCTGTGGATCTTGCTGATCCTCGCGGTCGTCTTTTTACGCCTGCCCTCGTTCGTCGAGGCGTTCTTCGATCCCGACGTCGCCGCCACCGTGTACAGCGCGCAATTGTTCGCCGACGGCGGTTGCCTCTACCCCGACGCCGTCGAAACCAAACCGCCGGGCAGCTATGCCGTGTTCGCGCTGTTGCTGGCCGTGTTTCGGTCGATGCTGGGCGTGCAACTTTTTCTCGCCGCGTATCATTTGCTCGTCGCCCTCGTGTTGGCGAAACTTGTCGAAGCGATGACCAACCGCCGCGTCGGTTGGTTTGCCGCGCTGCTGTACGGCGTGTTTTCCGCTGGCGGTTTCGTCAACGGCTTCGCGCCCAACTTCGAAACCTGGGCCCTGCTGCCGCTGACCGTCGCCGCGTATCTGCTCCGGCAATGGCGCGGCGCGGAAAAAGTCCGCCTCGTTTTCGGCGCGGGCGTCCTGGCCGGACTCGCCGTGTTGATGAAACAGCAGGCGGCGCTGCCCGCGCTCGCCCTGGGTGCGGTCGTGCCGTTTTTGGTTTTTCAGGGAACGAAGGAAAATCGTTTGCGTCGCGGCGGGAGTTCCGTCGTCGTGTTCGCCGCCGGCGCGCTGCTGCCCTGGATGCTGACCCTGCTCTATTTCGCCGCCAAGGGCTGCGCCGGCGACATGCTCGCCGCGCTCGCACCCGGCCGCAACGCGCAGTACGCCGCCTCGCGCTCCTGGAGCGAAATTTTATCCGTGGGTTGGAAAACCACCTTCGCCTTCGCCCGCCACACCTGGTTGCCGATGATCCTGTGGCCGGTCGGCCTGTTCGTCGTGTGGCGCAAGGGCGCGGTCGCCGGGCGATCGCTCTGGACGCTCTGGCTGCTCGGTTCGCTGGCGGCCGTCGTCGCGGGCACGAAATTTTTCACCCACTACTATCTTTTCCTGCTGCCGCCGCTGTGCGGTCTGGCCGCGCTGGGCGGCGAAACGCTTTGGTCGAGATTTTCCGGTTACGGTCGCCGGATATTCCTCGCGTTGATCCTGCTGTTACTGCTCGTCTGCCAACAACGCGAATTGCGCTTCGCCGCATTGGGCGCCAAGGCGCTGCTGACCACCGGGCGGCCGGTCAGCCGCGAAATGTTCACGCTCAATCGCTCGCTCGGCCCCGGCTGGCTCGATTTCGTGACGCCCTACAATCACCTGGAATGGGAACTCGTTTCGCAAACGGCGGGCGAGTACGTCCGCGCCCACAGCGCGCCGGACGACGGTCTGCTCGTTTACGATTACCTGCCCTCGGTGTATTGGTTCGCCCGGCGGTTCGCGCCGACGCGCCACCACATGAATTTCGAGGTGGCCTACGAACTGCCCGCGGAGTTCGGCAAGTGGTACGATCGTGAAACCGCGCGTCTGGCGGCCAATCGCGCCGAACTGATGAGCGACCTGCGCGCGAAACCACCCGCCTTCATCGTGCGCGCGCGTTATGCCGCGCCGGCGAAAAACGACCTGGCGTTGCATCCCTTGAACGTCTATGGCGATCCCACCGGCGCCGTGTTATGGCAGACGCCGCTGTTCGCCGATCTCGCGCGATTCGTCGCCGAAAACTATCACGAAGTAACCGAACTGCGCGACCTGCCGTTGCTCGTGCTGCAGCGCAACGATCACTTGCCCTGAGCCGCCGGATCGCCGATCTGCGCAATGATGAACTGATACACCTGCTCGGTTTCCTTCATCTGATCCGACCAGTTCATGCCCTGGCCGTGGCCCGCCTCGCGTTGCAGCCAGAACAACACCGGCCCGCTGTCGCCGGCGTTGGCCTGCAGCGCGGCGGTGAACTTCGCCGAGTGCAGCCAGTTGACGCGCGTGTCGGACTCGGCGGTCTGAATGAACGTCGGCGGCACGTGCACGCCCGGCAGCACTTGGTGATACGGCGAATAGGCCCACAGATAGCCGGTGTCGCCCGGTTCGTCGGCGTTGCCGTATTCCGGCGTCCACAACTGCGCGGGCGGGAAGCGGTGGAAGCGCACCATGTCGTACAGCCCGACCTGCCCCACCGCGCAACCGAACAGATGCGGCGTCGAGGTGATCATCGCGCCGATCAGCAAGCCGCCGTTCGAACCGCCGCGAATGGCCAGCCTCGCCGGGCGCGTCACTTTTTCACGGATCAAATAACGCATCGCGTATTCGAAATCTTTAAAAACCTGAAATTTCTTTTCGCGCATGCCGGCCCGGTGCCACGCCTCGCCGCGCTCGCCGCCGCCGCGCAGGCCGGCCAGGGCAAACACGCCGCCGCGTTCGATCCACGCCATGTTCGTGCGGGAAAAATAGGGGCTGAACTCGATGCCGAAACCGCCGTAGCCGTACAGCACCGTCGGGTTGTCGCCGTCGCGCCGCAGGTCTTTGCGATGCACGAGAAACAGCGGCACCCACGTGCCGTCGTAGGACGGATACTCGACGTACTCGACGACAAACCGCGCGGGATCGAAGTTGCCGCCGGCCGGAATGTCCACGATCGTTTCGGGCTGCAGCGACTTGGCCACGTCCACTTTGAACAGCGTGAACGGATAAAGAAACGACGTGTAGCCGACCAGCACTTCGCTCGAACCGGGCTCGCACTCCAGGTTGTCGACCGAACCCGGCGCGGGCAAGGCGATCTCGCCGATTTCCCGGGCCGCCGCGTCGTACACGCGCACGCGCGACACCGTGTTTTCCAGGTACAGCGCGACGATCTTGTCGCCCGCCGTTTCGAAACCGCGCAACGGATACGGCCGCTCGGGCAGCACCTCGCGCCACTTCGCCGGCGCCGGATCGGCCGGGTCGATCGCCACGATGCGGTAGTTGTCCGCGCCGTGAGAGGTCATCGCCCACACGCGCCCGTCGATCATCGCGTGCACCCACACCTGCGCGCCGATGTTCTCGGCCAGCGTCGTCAGCTTGCCGGTGGCGGTGTCCAACAGATACGCGTCGCTGGTCGTCGCGCCGGTTTCGATGTCGATCAACAGCGCGCCGTCGTCCTCGGACAAACGCACGCCCGGCCAGTCGGTCTTCGCGCGGCCGCGCCCAAACACGTACGCGTCGTTGCGCGGATCGTCGCCGAGCCGGTGAAAATACACGTGCCGATTGTACTGCGACGCGTCCGGGTAATACGTGTAATAAAATCCGCTGTCGTCGTGCTTCCAGGCCACCGACGCGTGCATCGTGTGCTCGACGCGCTCGGGCAGAATGCGCCCCGTCGCCGTTTCCAGCACGTGCAGCGTGCTGTCCTCGTCGCCGCCCTTGCTCAGCCCGAAGGCGAGGTACTTGCCCGTCGACGACGGATGATACCAATCCAGCGCGGTCTTGCCCGTCGGGTCCTGCGCCAACGGATCGAAGATCGCCCGCTCGACGCCGTTCTCGCGCACCAGCAGTTTCGGCTGCTCGGCGTTGCTGTCCTGCTTGAGGTAGAAAATCTTCCCGCCCGCCGGCTTGGGCCATTTCACGTAACCGATGGCGTACAGTTCGCGCAGGCGCTCGCGCAGACCCGGCACTTCGGCCGCGGCGAAAAACTGCGCCGAGCGCGCGTTCTGCGCTTCGGCCCACGCGGCGGCCCGTTGCGGATCCTCCAGCCAGCGGTACGGATCGGCGATCGGATAGCCGTTGATCGTTTCCGTCAGATCCTGCGCCGGAGTCGGCGGCGGCGCGGGAATGCGCGTCGTCGCGCAGGCGAACAAGCTCATAACGAGCAGAACGAGCAGCGTGAAGCGGGCGATGCGTTTCATGGCGAGCCTCGAAGTTGTTGCCGTTGTCTGTTGTGTTTACACGCGATGCGCGCCGCGATCAATCCGCCTCGGCGGCGGCTTTTGACGGCCGGTCGACGCATTTGGTATCATGCGAACCACTCAAGTGAATTGGTGCGGCGCGGACGCGACACATCTCCGACATTCAGACGCGACAACCCGACGGCACATGCAACCAGACAGCGAATGCGCGCGTGGAATCTCCCATTGCAGCGGATGGTGCGACGCATGGAACCGTTTCTTACCGCGGATAAAGTGAAGTCCTTTCTTGCTCAGGCCACGCCGGATAACATCGCCGCGTTGAGCGCGTCGTTGCGCGAGGAGAACGGCCGCTTCGGCGAGACTCTCGTGCAGGCGCTGCCCGATCTGCTCAACGCGCACGCGGCGTTGCTGTCCGCCCTGCTGCACGCGGTGAACGAGCTGCCGCCCGACGAGCACCGTGAGCAAATCGCCGCGGCCGCCGGGCGCGTCGACGGCGCCGCGTTGGGCAAAGCGTTGACGGAATTGGCCGACGCGGTGCACGAAACGCGCCGGCGCGATCCGGAGTTAATCGCCCGCCTGGCCCCCGTGCTGGCCGAGGCAACGCGCGCCGCCGACTTCGGCCGTCTGCGCGAGGGCGCGGTCGCCTGGTCGTCCTATCGCGCCGACGCGTTGCAGGCCCTGCTCGCGCCCGCCCTGGCCGATCCGGTGCGCCTGGCAAATCTTTTTTCCGCGCTGCCCGATCTGCTCAATCGCCAGTTGCGCCTGGCGGCCGATCTGCTGGGCGAAATCAATTTGCCGCCCGAGATCGTCGCCAGCGGCGTACTCAACGCGCTGGAGTCCGTCGATCGCGCGCCGCTTGCGCGCGCGCTCAACACCGCCGCCGCGCTGTTCAATCAACTGCGCGTGGGCGACTGGACGCTGGGCGGCAACGAGCCGCGCTTCGCCGCCGTGCTGGGCAACGTCGCCGCCGACCTGCTGCGGCAACTCGACACGCCCGCGATTGCCCAGGCGCTCATCGCCGCGGGTGAGGACCTGGGCGTGATCGTCAAGGTCGTCGTCGAATTGATTCTGCGCGATCCGGCGTTGACCGAGCGCCTGACGCTGACCGGCGTCGCCTGGAACAACGTCCTGCTGCGCGCGCTGGCCGACACGCTGCACGCCGTCGCGCAACTGCCCGACGAGCAGTACCGGAGCCTGTTCGTCGCGATCATGGAGCACTGGCGGCAGGACGAAATGATGCAGGCGTTCAACGAGGCCATCGGCCTGTACCTGCGCTTCGCCCGCCTGACGCCGGACCTGCAACGCGAATACCTGCGGCGACTGCTCGACGGCATCGACGGCGAACAACTCCGCGACGCCTGGACGCTCACCGGCCGCGCCATCGGCGACGTGCTGCGCGAACGCGAACTCGCCACACCCGAACGCATCGGCCGGGGAATCAACAATGCCCTCGTGCACTTCAACCGTCGGATGGACGCGCTCGACGGCGGCCCGGGCGAATTTTTCAAACGCGTGCTCGCGCAAATCGACGCCAAGGAACTGCGGCGCGCGACGAATCATGTTTTCGGCGGTTTGACCCACGCGCTGCTGGCCGGCGCCGAACGCGCCCAGGCCGTGCTGCAACCATTAATGAAAACCGGCCGGCGCCTGACCGGCTTCATCGTGCGCCAGTGGCTTACCAAATGGCGGCGGCCCGCACCGCCCAAGGAAAATTGATGGACGACCTGTTCACGCAAGCGACGTTGTATGAGAACGATTACGTGCGGCAGTGGCGCGACGGCGGCGGCCGCACGGTCGGCTACAACTGCGTGTTCGCGCCGCTCGAATTGTTCGAGGCGGCCGGGCTGGTGCCCTATCGGATCCGCGCGCTGAGCAACGCGCAGACCGATCTGGCCGACGCGCACCTGTCGCGCTTCAACTGCGGCTTCTGCCGTTCGTGCCTGCAACTGGGCCTGGACGGCGCCTACGATTTTCTCGATGGCCTGATCGAGATCAACGGCTGCGATCACCTGCGCGGCACCTTCGAGAATTGGCAATACGTCAAACCGACGCCCTTCTTCCATTATTTAAAAGTGCCGCACGTCGTCATCGACGACGCGCTGGAATATTTCGCCGACCAGATCGTTCAGCTGAAAGCGGCCCTGGAGGCGCACTTCGCGGTGACGATCACCGACGACGCCCTGCGCGCGGCGATGGCGCGACAGGCGCGGGTGCGCGGGTTGCTGCGGCGCGCCTACGCCCTACGCGAGCGCGAACAACCCGCCCTGACCGGCGCGGAGACGATGGCCCTGGTGCTGCTGAGTTCGACGATGCCCGGCGAACAATTCATCGCGTTGCTCGAAGAAAAACTCGCCGCGCGCGAAAACACCGCCCTGCCCGCGCCGCGCGCCCGGTTGCTCATCGGCGGCGCGGCCACCGACGAGGTCGAGCTGCTGCGCGAATTGGAAAGCCTGGGCGCGCTGTTCGTCACCGACTCGCTGTGCTACGGCGCGCGCGCGTTCTGGCCGCTGACGGAACAAGCCGACGGCGATCTCCTGCGCGCGCTGGCGAAACTCTATTTGTCCAACACGCTGTGCCCGCGCATGTTCGAGGATTACCCCGCGCGCCGCGCCTTCATTCTCGCCGCCGCCGAGCGGGCGCGCATCGACGGCGCGGTGTTCGTGCACAACAAATTCTGCGACGTGCACGGCATCGAAAACGTGCTGCTGCGCAAACACCTCGAAGAACAGGGCATCCCCGTGCTGTTGCTGGAAAAGGAATACGGCGCGCACGCCGATCGCGGCCGGCTCAAAACGCGCCTGCAGGCGTTCCTGGAAAGGATCGGTCGCCCATGACGAACCTGGCGCACCAAGGATTGTTCGAACGTGTGGCGAACATTTTTTCGTTGGCCGACAGCATCGGCGACACCCTTAGCGACG
>Ga0116164_10001187_pt1 | contig 19998 bp, 10 predicted proteins | sample AD_UKC109_MetaG_FD_89888 | JGI IMG/M metagenome (GOLD analysis project Ga0116164, IMG submission 89888) | Active sludge microbial communities of municipal wastewater-treating anaerobic digesters from Hong Kong - AD_UKC109_MetaG | ecosystem: Engineered > Bioreactor > Anaerobic > Digestate... | reverse complement strand
GGCGGTCGATTCCTACCTCGAGCTCTTCACCACGCTGTTCGGCTGGCAGTGGTACGGCATCATCTGGGACGCGCTGACCGACACAGGGATCGTGTACATCCCGTTCGTGATGATCCTGCTGACCTGCTGGAAGGACGCGGCCCGCGGCGGCAGCTATGGCAATGTCCACGATATCGCGTTGCGCAGCATCGAGATCGAGTTCTACGTCGCCGTGTTCGTGGCCCTGATCGCCGGCCCGCCGGCCGTCGGCCTGAGTGCTAACGCGATCAGCTACACGCCCTCGGCCACGCTGAACGACCCGGCACCCGCGACCGCCACACCGGCGCTGCCGGATTCCAGCTTCGGTTCGGCAGGCGCCTTCTCGGGCGCCCCGGCCAGCGTAAACATCCCGGTCTGGTGGTACGCGGTTCTGAGCCTGACTAAGGGGATCAATCACGCCATCGTTACCGGCATGCCCGACTCGATCGGCATCCGCGAGGTCCAGCAACAGGCACAACTGGCCACCGTCAGCGATCCAGTCGTGCGTGCAGAGGCCAGCCAGTTCTACAACGACTGCTTCGTCCCGGCGCGCTCGAAGTACCTTCGCGACAAACCGACCAGTGCCGCGATCACCGCCCTGCTCAACGAATACGGCGCCGACGATCCCGACTGGATGGGATCGCATGTATATCGCTCGCTCTACTACCCCAACATGCGGTCTGCGTCCCGGGTCACCGGCTGGCCGTACGATGCATCAAGGGACCTGGACTACGGCACCGCCGCAACCGGCGGCTGGGGCCAGCCCACCTGCGCTGAGTGGTGGCTGGGCGACAGCACGACGACCGGGATCCGCGACAAGATCATGGCCCTGCCCGCGGCGAGCGACTTCACCAACACGCTCGCAAGCGCCGCCACGCGGTTCTCGACCTTCCTCGGATCCTGGGGAAGAACCGCGGCCATCGCGGCGGAGAAACTCACCGATACGGCCGTGCGCAAATCACTGAACAATTCGCGCGTCGAGGCCATGACAACCTTCCAGCCTGACACCTTGGGCGCGTACAGCGGGCGTGAAGGCGTGCTGGGCAACCTGTACGGCGCCGCACAGGATGTGGCCGGTGCCGCCGGCGCCGGCGCAACCCACTTCAGCCTGGGCACCATGCTCACTGCGATCAAGCCGATGCTGCCGACGATACAGGCCGTCACGCTGATGGCGGTCTATGCCCTGCTCCCGATCATCGTCGTGATCTCGGGTTATTCGCTTTCGATGCTCGCCGTCGGCGCCATCGGCATCTTCACCATCAACTTCTGGACCGTGCTGTGGAAGTTCGCCCAGTGGGTCGACGAGAACCTGACCGTCGCCATGCATCCCGGCAGCCTGGACGGCCTGATGAACTGGGCCGCAGCGCCTGGCGGATTCGCCGGCGCGACCAGCAAGGCGCTGATGCTCGACACCATGCTGGCGATGTACATGATCGGGATGCCGGTGCTTTGGACGATGATGATGGCGTGGGCCGGCATTCACATCGGCCGATCGATTGAAGGGAGCCTGGAGGCCGGGTGGAAAAGTTCGCGTCAATCAGGGGAAGCTGGTGCAAGAATTGCGACCCGTACCGCTGCGAGGACTCGCAAATAGCAGGCAATCCACCGCTTGGATGAAGCCCTCAAACAATGAAATCAGCGGTTATCAGCCGACGGGACGGTCGCCATCGGCGTAAGGAGATGATCCGTGCACTAATCCATGGCCATGCTTTTCCTGATACATCCCATAGGGGTCGAGTTCGTCTGAGGCATCATCGTCCTGAGATCTGCCCAAGGCGACCCAGCCGAGGAAAATTACAGCAGCAAACGACAGCAAATAAACGCCCCAAAGGACAGAAAGCACCAGATACGGCACCGCGAATCCAGCCACAACGGCCAGCACCAAGCCAGCACCCAGGGGATACCTGCGACAGACGGTTACGGCGCGCCCCAGAACATGGATGCGTCCGAGACAGTTTAATAAGCGCCACACGAAACGCACAAGCGCTGCGGGCAGCCAGCGCAGGCGAACCAGCACTGTCCAGATGGCGATCACGCCATACACAGCAACAGCCGAGTAGAAACCGATTTCGAGCTGGTCCATTTCAGAATCCTTTCAGTATTTCCTATGTACGCCAGTACTTGGCCGCGCAACAATTTCCGCTTGTGTCGAACTCACACGTTTTGTGATGTTAGGAAGCCTGGAGCCGCGGAACGCGGCCCGAGACGAAACCAAGAGCCTCCATCATTATCGACCAAGTACTAGTCTTCAGCATAGCCACGGGCTTGCGACGTGCGGAAGTCCACTCCCATGTAACGTCAAGGAATACGTCGGCCAAGTCGGACAACCATTTATTGAGACAGTTCGGAATGGGTTCTACTCATTCTGACAGCTGACAATAAAGCCCGTCAGGGTCAAGGACAAAAAGACTGGGAAGGGTACGGGCACATCAAGGGGAATGAGCCAATCCAGAAAGGGCTGCCGCGCTTCGCGTACCGCGCGACAAAAGGCATGGAGCCACAACGCAACACGCCTGTTACTGCAGTTTCAAGTCTCATCCCTAACTGAATGCCGAGGGATAGGTCTTTTGAGGTTCTCGTATACATCGGCGATTCGATCAGCAGCAACATCAGGATCCTCATGTTCCCAGACTCTCAAGACGGCCCACCCCTTGGCATTGAGTAGCGCGTCAGTATCCCTGTCGCGAGCGCGATTGGCTTCAATCTTGCTCTTCCAGAACTGTGCATTGGCTTTCGGCCACGTTCCATGTTCCGGGCACCCATGCCAGAAACACCCGTCAACGAAGACCGCAAGCCGCACATTGGTAAAAACGATGTCTGCCGTTCTGCGTGGACGCGAAGAAACGAGATAATTAACGCGATATCGCAAACCCAAAGCATGGAGGCGACGGCGAATCGATAACTCTGCGGAGGTGTCACGCTGCCCCGTCGCAGACATTCTTCTGCTGGCGCTCTCCGATGACGGCTTCGGCCTTTGTTTGGGAGTACAGATGAGCCTTCGCACCTAATGGCCGCGTAAGTGAAAGATTCATACTATGAAGCAGTCAACCCATGATCACCAAAGTGATTCAGCAGGCTTCTTGCGATCGCCCGTCCCAAATCGACAGGCACAGCATTTCCGATCAATCGCCCGACTACTGAGAACTCAACAGGTTTTCCAGGCGGTACGAATGCATAGTTGCGAGGAAAGCTTTGAAGAATCGCTGCCTCTCTCAAAGAGATGGCACGGTTCTGCTCAGGATGCCCAAATCTTCCGTTCCCGAAACCGAAGCACTGCGTGGTCATCGTAGGCGCTGGTTTGTTCCATTCCATGCGGCCATAGACACTGGGATACGTCCGACCGCTAGGTGCCTTATGGCAATCCGCCACTAGGCTTTTTGGCCAGTCCCTCCAGCTGCCGCCCGGTATGGATGCCCTGATTCGAGCCATGTTGAGCGAAGAAAGCCTCGATGCCGTATGCAGAGGATCCCGCGGAGCCTGTTCGCCAGCAGCAATCGGTCTCAGCCTCCCGATCGCATCACGGACAGTGCGGTGCTGCTTGTGCGTTGGAGCGATCATTGCGATCTCTCCATGCCGCGATGCAAGCAATACCAGCCTTCGGCGCGTTTGCGGTACTCCGAAGTCAGCGCACTCGACTACATCCGCCCAGACCTTGTAGCCGACCTTTCGAAGTCGTCTGACGAACCCTTGAAACACGCCGTGTTTGGACAGCGCTGGCACATTCTCCATCGTGAGCGCATCAGGAAGAAGCTCTTCAGCAATTCGACCAAACTCGTTGAGGAGGCTCCACTTACCATCTCTGCTGGAGTCATATCTCTGACTGTATGTCGAGAAGGGCTGGCACGGAGCACACCCTGCGAGCACCTTAACTGCACCGGTCGGGAATAGCACACTCAGCTCGTCGCCCGAGATGCCTGCCACATCACGTTCGATGAACTTCGCGTCATTGTTACTCTCATAGGGATACTTGCATGCTGGATCTACGTCAATACCCGCTACAACACACAGCCCTTCTTTGGTGAAACCATGAGAAAGCCCTCCGGCCCCGCAGAATAGATCGATACTCGTCACACCAGTCATTTCGTCCTTCATCCACTGGCCACGTTCATTTGATTGTATTGTTCTTCTTGTAGCATCCCAGTTCGTTCAGTTTAACGCCTTAATGCGCTCGACGGTGGATGCCATTCGTCTGGATAAATCGAATGTCGTGGCTGGCAATACTCTGTTGCCAGCGGCAATAAACTGTTCGAGATCCCGCCGCTCTTCCAAGAGGTAAGACCAGTCCCAGAAAGGATGGGTGACAGCCAGCCAGTGGCGTGGCCTCAGCTCCGCAAGTTCTAACCCGGCGACTTGAATCCTATTCCCACCGAAAACCTCTGCGACATCGTCAGCATACCTACCCGCCATCTCTGGCCAATCTGTAAGCCCGGGCCAGTCGAAATTCCCATCCAGACCCGCCCGAAATCTTGGATTCATAAGAACCAACAGAGTTGAGAGACCTAGCCGCCAATCCAACAAACCGTGCCACTGCTGATTGCCAAATCGACATAAACATTCGTAACAAGCTTGATCACAGCTTTCCCTATGATTTTCGGACAGATAGGGGCGGTCGAGAATCGACTCAATCATATCGATCACTAATGGCCTGCCGGATTGCGTACCCGCCAATGCATCACATAGGCCCGACCCATTGACCAGCGAATCAGCGATTTGGAGGACCGGCCTTGGCGAGCCATCCGCACCAGGGATCATGCGTGGCGCCAATACCTCGAACTCATCGGGATCCACATCGAGAGCTGAGGCCGCCTCATACACCAACATGTAGCTTGCGGACAAAATACCCGCTCGAAATCCGATCGTGGTCGGTAGCGGCACGGGCGGTTGCGGATCTTGCTGACGCTGAAACTCCAACCCTCTCGGGACCTCTGTCGGATGTAAGAGAAGAGAATCTGTAACACGAGGAGCCGAAAGGTAAAATCCACGCACTGGCCCCCTCGTCGCGTCTACCTGAAAGCCCGTACCACGGCGGATCGTTTCTTGATCCACCCAAATATCTCTTACAGTCGCAAGCTCTCGCTCATCATGAGTTCGCACTCTAATATGGCCAAACTCGGCATTGAAGCCGGTCCAACCGTTATCGGTTCTTTCACCTCTATTCAGCCGATACAAAGTTGCTTGGCGATTGAGCCCTACAGATGCGTTTGTGCCTGAGACTCCATGCATAGTGGGCAACCGATCACCCGCTATCGATGTTTTCGTCGCGCGCGTCGAACGAACTTCGTCGTCGCCCCGATATTTCGGATCGAAATCCGTGATGAACGCTCTCGGCACGTAGCAGATACGCGTCGAGTCTGGATCAAGGCTCGCACCGCAGATAGAGCACGTCATCGCGAGCAACCCACTTTGATTTGCCGAACCGCAATTCCCGCATTCATTGATCTCGGACGAAGGCCCAAGCCCATCTACCAGGGAATCTAGCCGCCACTCACCGCGGCGCCGAAACATCGCGGGTGGTATGCATCCAGCATAACCAACCGCACGGTGTACTCTTTTGTCCTGCACAAGCTCCTGGCCGGGCGCGAACTCTTGAATCGCCAGTTCGAGATCCCGGTCAATCGATGTCAACTCGACTCGACCAGCCAGACGACCACCCAGAAGTTTCGTATACAACGCCCTTACTCGGGTAGGCATTCCATACATCGGAAAGCGACCAGATTCGGCCAGAGCCTCTGCCAAACCCTTGGCCATGTACTCGTCCACATCTGTCACTTCATCAAGGTCTGCCATAACCTCGTTGGGACTCAGACCTGTCAGTACTTCACTGGAAGTCAACGCGATGTCCGCACAACACCATTCGCAAAATTCGTCCCGAAACCGGATAGTTGCGTCCAGCGCCGAGGCGAGTCGCGTAGAGAAACTCGGATCGTTTCGATACTCAAGGACCCGGATGAACTCACCATGCGAATCCGGCCGCGGCATCATGTCCGCCGGCCATTCACCGCTCCATGTCTGGCGCAAACCTTTGAAAGCTTCGATGAGCCATGCTTTTCGCACTAGTCTTTGCGCAATCAACGCCAGGTCGCTTGACAGAAAGGGGGGCGGCGGGGGATCGCCCGTAATGCGTTCCGGGAAACGGAAATAGTGCAAATCGTGGCTACGGCTCCGGCATACGGTAAGAACTGCCGGAAACGCCTGGCCTCGTCTTCCGGCTCGCCCGACACGCTGCTGATAGTTGAAACGCTGGGGCGGCATATTTGCCTGAAAGACGGCCCGAAGGCTCCCGATGTCGACACCCACCTCCATGGTTGTAGTAACGGACAGCACGTCAATTGTTTTGGCCGCTTTCTCCAAAACCCGCGGCACTTGAATATCTTGCCCTTGAGGAAGGATGTCATCGTCGTCCCTGATTAGGATTCCCTTGAAGCGCCTCAGCCGGGCAGAGGGATTGGCCGTCATCCCGGTCAACTCTTCGGCACGTAGGCGGCATTCCATATTAGCATGCGCGAACCGTACCCCGAGGTAGTTGTCCTTGCGCAGATCACTCACTATTCCGGACGGAGCTTCATTCAATGGACGGTAGCAACGCGTGCATGTGCCTGTGCCCCGATGAAGGTGAATCCGGCCGCAGTTCTCACATCGCCAGAAACCTTCCTGTTCCGCAGGAACTCTTACTCGAATCGCGTGCGCCCTGATAATGCCGCGTCCGTGCCCCTCGGCCTGAAGCCGAATAAGAAATTGGCCAAAACGTTCTGGTGCAAGCTGCGCACCCCATGATGCCAATGCAAACATGCGCACCCGGGAATTTGGTGGCGTGTCGCTCCAAGACTGCCACTCATCGAGTCGATTTCGATCGAATTGGCTGGGCGTATACCGATATTGGTCGGACAGCACCCGGAGCAGAGCATCGAGCGGTGCAACGTCATTCCTTGACTCTCCGGGGTTGAGCGAGAAACAAGGATAGCCGAGGCCCGCACCCTCAATCGAGAAGTAAGTACGATTGAAAACCGTCGAGTTAACCAGCTCGCGGAGACTTTCGACGACTAGACTGCGAGCATCGGCCAGTTCCGGTGAAAACCGATCCACTTCTTGCCACCGGACCTCACCGTCATCGACCGTGAATAACTGCTGCCAAGCAAAATCTACGTTCCCACGGCCAATGGGCTTGACGCCGCTCGGGTCTGTCGGATGGATACCCAGAGTCACCATTCGCTGGAGCATCGGTTTGACGGTTGAATCTGAAGGATTGACCTCAAGATCCACGGCGTCTCTCAATCTGACTGAGTCATCGTCAGCATTGAAGGTCTCCAACTGCCGCTGCTCCCTTCCTAATTCGCCAATTCGCTCTGCATTGGAAACCGGATCAGTGGTGGCAAGTTGCCCGATTTCTAGCTTGATCGCCGCTAGTCTTGTTCGAACCTCGTCCTGGGAAAGCATTCTTTGCGCGGAACTGACAATTTCCGAAATTAGGAGCCCCCTCCTCACATCTTCATGATGGCGTCCTTCTAAGTCCAACGCCGCTCTAGCCGCGTCTTGTCGACTGTCTGCAAAAGATACGAGGCGGGCCTCTGGATCCTCCCGCTTGAGATCGGACAGCAACTCACTTGCCAACAACTGTGTCGTTTTGGCGAAGCCGACCCGAAAATTTCGAATTGGCGAATGCCGCATTGGAGCTGGTCGAAACTTGTACGACTCGCCACAACAAGGGCACTGGAAAGGCACTGCCGATCCTGCATCCGAGGGACCTTGGAATCGCCTACTGGGGTAGCAGTCTCTTCTAAGACCATCATACAAGAAGCCACGAATGCCGCCCGGCTCCTGTAGTTCAGCCCGGCCGATTGAAACAACACCCGTCGAGGGATTTAGCTTTGCTGGCAGCCAATTCCCGGGGCCATCGCTTTGTTGCAGTTCCTCCTGTCCATATGGAGCAAAACGGTCCACCACTGGCAGAAAGATTGCGAAGTCCTCTGCACTCAGATCCTCAAATAGTCGGCCCTTCGCCTCTTCTGGCAGAGCCTCTGGATCCGGGTCATGAGGCAGCAACTCGACCCTACCCGTTGCCCCCTGACTGCGCATTCCCCCAAAAAACAGATAACCGCAACACTCGCAGTACAGCAGTTCGAAGAACCGTGGGCGACGATGCTCTCCAGGACTCCCTCCTAGCTTCTTTCCCCGCTCGACTGAAAGCTCACCATAGAACGCCTCGATACGACCATTCGCATCGCTACCGGGATCTGCGGTTCGTGGAGCTGCAAACAAGCCTTCAATGGCACGCAGAAACCAATGCGTTCTAAATGAACTTAAACCGTTATCGAGTCCGTTGCCCGCAAGCTCGGCGAAAGCTCTAATACATATCAGCCGTCGAAGCGCTTGTAGCGCTGACTTGGAATCAGAGAACAGCCGATCCGCCATCATTTCTACAGAGGTAGCCCGGACCGCACTGCCGTCCGCACAGGAGACCTCTAATAGCAAGGTTGCGCGCTCAACGATCGCCCGTGGTAACGCTTGGTCAGCCACATCACCATCTTCAATGCCCAATGAAACCGCCAAGGCTCTCCACGCCCCTGGAGCTTCGTCGGGGCCACTCGGTAGACTTCCGTCGTTGGGAAATAGTGCATCGTAGACCGCAATGAGCCGGTCGGCATTCGGAAGGCGGTCTGGACGAGTTGTAGAAATTGAGGTGACACCCTGCACAACGGCATCCTGCCATTGTTCCCTCGTTCCGCCTTGGCCAAGCCCCTGAGACCCAAAGAACGCCCAAAGGTAGTCCAAACTGCGCTGCCCATCTTGACCAATCATTGGCAGTGACGCGCTTGATGAAAGTACCCGCAGCTTGTGGCAATGCGCTGGGTCATTTAGTCCCAAACGGGTGAACAACAGACGCAACAGAAAGGCAACCTCTGTCCCAGCGGTGCCACGCTGCAGGTGGAGCTCATCGACGACAATAAAGAAGTATGCATCCGGGTCACTTAGCAGCCAGTTTCTAGTCTGCGTCCAGATCGATTCTTCCACCTCCCTAGCGAGCATCGTCGACAACATGCTGGTATTGGTAATCAATACGTCTGGGGGGAACTGTTGCATCTCCCAGCGGTCCAGCATTTCACCACCAAGGGTGCGCTGAAAATTGAAAGGGAGATCGGCGTCGCCGTCTCGTTGTGCCTGCTCGTTCGCTTCCCGGCTAGTCGCCTCGGCCGAGGAATACCATCGGCGCAGCTCTGCCACACGGCGCCTAACCCGACTGATTTCATCCCGCTCACCTGAACGCCGCGGATGCTGAAGCCATCCCGTGACGGGTGTGGCGCTGGTATATCTGCCGAAGAATATGCGGTTACCCGCTGCCTCTTCATCAAGCACACGGTGCGCGTCTGTCGAGTCCAAAGCCTTCCGTAAACGCACTAATTGGTCCTCTACCAGTGCATTCATCGGGTAGAGAATCAATGCCCTCACTGCTTTTGGGCGAGCAGCCGGCTCGACACTTCTCATTGACGAGACATCTTGTGGCTGAGGATTGTCGGCTCGCCACCAAGGAGACCAGGTCTTATAGCTAACCGCTGGCCAACGGCGCGCCTCCTTCGAAATTGTTGCCAATATTGGCAATAGAAACGCCTCTGTCTTGCCCGAGCCTGTTCCGGAAGTAACGATACCGGGAGTGCATTCGCTTACCCCTTTTCTAAGCATCTCAAGCTGATGCTGATACAGGCCAAAACTTGCTCTCAAGTCGCCCGTTCGATCGTCCGGCTCAGCTGGAATCAACCCAGCCATTGTCAATCTCGCAAAGAAAGCAACCTCCTCCCGTGCAAACTCCGGGAGCCATGACGAAGCATTTCCTGGCTCGCTTAGTTGGTCGATTCGGAGGCCTTCGCTAGGACCCAGATAACGCGGCACTGGCTCTATTAGCGGAGACGTGCAAAGTGTGCCTGGCATTTCAAGCAGCACCCGCCGGGCCGATTGGACTGAATCGTGTCGAATTCGGAATGCAGTCTCCAAGTAGGTTATGTAGAAACTGCGAAGCCGTTCGAAAGCATCAAAAGGATTCCTCATTCTTTACTCGCCGTATTGAAATACTCGGATATGCGCTGCCAGGCCTGAGCCTGAGAAAGCTGGTTCAGTCGACTGAAAACTTTTTCGTAGTTCTTTTCAGATTGGTCCGGTGCTTTTGGAGACGGCGAGCGACCCAAAATCATTGCGGCAATCGCTTCCCCGATCGCGCGTTCGGGGTCTTTGATGAGCTTCAAATAGACGGCAAAGACGCTCGCGAGATCAGCCTCTGCAAGCGACACGCCGGACGCCCGGGTCCAGCGCAATAGATACGAAGGGTCATATCCCTCTGGCGAGACTGTCAGAGCGTCATACAGAGGACCAGCAATCCGCGAGTGATTGGGCGGCGATTGGTCAGCCAGTGCAACACCGCTCATCTCCTCATGGTCACTTGGAACCACAGCCAGTTGGGTACCGAGTTCCGTCGACACTCGATAGGTTGCATCTCCGCCATATAGCGTACCGATGATCTTCAATCTTCGCGGCAACGAAAGAAGTTTGTACCGACCATCGTCTCGTTTCCAACCAAACGCACTCGCCCCGGCTTGACAAGGCAACAACAACTCCGGAAGAAATGCTTCGAGCGGCGCTCGATTGCATCCGGACAAGACCACAACGGAGCATTCATCTTCTGAGGAAGTCGAGAGAAAATCACCAAGAGTCGCGATACCCTCCGCAGACGTCGCTGCTACGGGGGTGATTGGTGAATCCAATAGATCCGATACGCCAAAAGTGGTGGTGCTAACGGATACACGGACGGAACGATCTGCAGCAATAACACTGGCAATCGCTAATGCCACGCGATCTGCGCTCGGCCCAAGAACCAAAGAAACTCGGTGCGCCAGAATCGTCGCCAGCGCGACCTGCATCATGTACGGATCCACCACCACGCTAGACGCCCATCCGACCACAGCCTTTGTAAGGTCCTCTGTTTTCTCGATCAACGCAATGGGGCGATTTGCGCTCTTGGCCGACACCTCAGCAGGTTGATCTTCAGCAACCCAATCCAGACGAACCGCTCGCTTTAAAGCATCCAGCAGGCCATGCCGGGCCAGCGCCTCTAGTGGCGCATCGGTGATGTCCCGAATTGCTCCTCGAACTCCATCCCTGAGCGCCTGAAGTTCGTGCGAAGTCCGCTCTACTTCCGCCCTGGTATGTGCAAGTTCATCTACCGCGGAAGTTTGTTCGTCCTCAATCTCTCTCTGCCGCGCCTCTCTAAACTCCGCGAGCTCGTCTGCTAGCCGGGATTCCACTCCTTGCTTGATTTGCGGATACTCCATCAGTGCCGCTACAACTGCCTCTAGCTCGCCGATATCCGACTCATAGCTCTCCACAAGACCAGTAATTGCGTGACGCCGAATTTCTTCTTTTTCCGTATCGTCTCCACCGATGCCCGCGGCATCAATGACGCCTGCATATTCCCTGAGAAGACTTTTTGTGATTCCCAGGCCATCGAGAACACTTCGATCTATTGCCGAGAGGCGCTTCCGCATGTGCTCGATCAACTGTGAATCTGAAAGCGCGCATTGGAAGCCATCAGGTGGCCCGAGTTCTAACGTTAAAGAGATCTCGGAATTCTCCAGAACAACCGACTGAAAGTGATCGGCCGCCATAGCGTACTTTGGTATCACGCCCTCAAGTCCCGGAACAGACACCAAGTAACGACTAGCATGACTCTGCGTCCTGACCGACTCGGGGAGGAGTACCCAATGGTCGCTTTGAGGGACTTTGACCAGTGGCCTACCTACTAAGGGCAAGTCGAACGACAGGTGACCGGATGCTAGCGCCCGCCGGAAGGCTAGTGGCCCAAGTGCGTCTTGGAGAACCAAACCCTGATAAGGTCTCTTAGCATCTAGAACCGCATACTTGTCTCGATGTCTCGAATCGGCTCCGTAACTCGGCTGCAGCTGCAAAGAGACGACCCAGACAGTGTGCTCAGCCACTCCGTGGGGTGGCTGCCACCAAAACACCAAACCCTCATCAGCGAACGTCGTCCTTCCATCAACGATCGTGGCCCATGGGGTAGCGTCGACGTCGTAAATCGGCCGCAACCTTGCAAATCGGTTGGGCAATTCGTCCTTCACAAATTCGACATACGCAAGGAACTGCCCAGCGGAAGCCAGATCAGAGATCATGCCGCACCACCCATCGGTCGAACCTGTTTAGCTTTCATTTGTTGGAAGACGTCCTTCTCTTCTGCTTTTCACGTTCAACCACAAATGCATACCTGCTCGTCGCGTCGTGTAGTCCTGTCATGTGCTTTTCTCGTCGCGAACGCTTTTCACCGATCCAAGCGATGCAGGAGTCCTCTGGGGACCAACATGAACCACTTGGATAGACGAAAGCACCATCCGCGGCGCGGAAGCAGACGCCACCACCGGAAAGAACTGTTCGGCGGCCAATCTGAGCCGGGAGCGCCAAACGAGGCTGCGCCAACACTATCGAACCATCGCCCAGTACTTCCCCCAATGACCCACAACGCTCTGAGGTGTATACCAGCAGCGCCCAATCCCTGCTGTCGGTATTCCAATGAGTTCCATCCGACCGACAAACGACAAATAGCGCTCGCTGTCCGGGCGCCTTCAATTGTTCAAGCCTAGGAAAGCATTGCTCCCCACCATCAATGTCCTCAAATCGCTGCCGCTCATCAGACCAGACCCTCTTCTCCTCGTCTGGATAATCGGTAACGTCTTCGCGAGCTGACTTCGCGCGGATTTCGTTCAAAGCTGGCAGACGAACTTCTGCTAGGGAATCGAGCCAGCGGATGTTCCACCCGGTTCGAGCCTCCAGAGAAGCAAGAGCGCCTTCGTCGCCAACGTGAAATTCGAGGGCGCCCGCTGTAGTCTTATCGGGCGAGGATATCCACTTGCCAGGCTGGCCCAATGCCCCACTAATGATTGCGCGCATTGCCTGAGAGGTAAGACCTAAAGCCCGTACGACGAAGTCATCTGGTTTCGCATGTGCAACCATTGAGAGCGGATTGGCAACCAGCGCCTGGTTGGACCAATGTCTCGCGTGAATCTGACGAAGCACACCGTTTTGCAGGAGTTCGTCAATCTTTCTCCATCCACCATCGTACGTACCCCAAATTTGGATCATAAGATCCAGACATTCCCCGAGAGATAACGCGTATCGACGTGCAAAGATCGCCGAAAGAACCTCCAAGGATCTAGCCCACCGCTCATCCACCGCTCCAGGGTCCAAATACAAAGGCGCAATCGACCGTGTTCTAGATCTCACGAATGGGCGAGCCACCTCTCCGCGGGAAACAGAGTTGAGCTCTAGCTTGGCGGATCCAGTTGACAAATTGGGTGAGAATTCTTCTAGCCGACCATTTAATCCGGTTTCGAGCCAGCTACTTGGAGTGCGGACGGGCTTGAACCGGAGAGCAGAGCTTCTATTCGAAAATCTGAAGCGCGCTCGCGCAAGTTCCTTGTCGGATGCATCAAATGCGGAAATTCGCACAACCGTATCACCGCCAACATCTTGGCTCGCAAGCAAGGGTAGATTAAGCATGCCTCCCGTTTCTGCTAGTTGGTAGGACGACTCCTGCTCCCCAGTCTCAATTGAGGCGACGCCAGACTTTGCGCCATGACATTTGAATGAGGGGATCAGCGGAGGCAAGCAGAAATAAGCGCCATCTTCACGACGAACAGACCCGACAACAGTGACCGAGGGCCTGGCCAACCTTGTTGCCAGCAGATCGGGGAGGAATACACGCTTGTCCAACCAGGCTCGCACTCGTTCGTCAATCTCAACTGGGCCGAATAGGCTCCACAATGAGCTGTCGAGCAATGGTGATTTGAAAACGGGTTGGCGGTCCGGCGAATCAACGGGGGCGCCAAACAGCCAGTCATGCTCTTTGCGCAGCAATATCCAGAAAGGGGCTTCCCTTGGTGCTACTGGCGAGTCAAACCACCGGCCGTCATTGTCTTGTACGAAGCCGATACAACCCTCTTTGAGAGAGTGCTCCAAATTTGGTCCTAGCCAACTGCGATATTGGTTTGATTTCGCCCAACTTCGCAGACTCTCAAGCATGCGACCCGCCAACCTCTTATCCCTGCAGCTTAGCGGGACTAGGCCATTGTAGGGTGATTCGTCAGCATCCTTTTTCAAATCAGAATTGCCGCTAGGCAGGTTTCGGCAGAACAGCCATACACCGGGCGCATGTGGGTCTGTTGGATCTATCTCCAATCGGCAACCCGCCCTGGACGCTTTCCCCGAACGCCTCGTTCGTGACCACGAGGTCTCTTCAATTGCATCCCAGAACGGGGTACCAGACGCCTTTTCTAGTTGATTGCTCTCAATTAAGCGGGCAAATCCTCTGAATTCTTCGCGAAACCGATCGGAAAAGCTAAACAGATTCGACCTGATTACTTGGAGGAGGCGTGGCAATGCTGACGAGCTATCAATATCCGTCTGGGTGAAGAGTTCTGCCAATCGATTTTGGTCACGAAACCCCGGAAAAGCGAGGCGCTTTGAGTAGCCGATGATTGTTTCGTTGCCAGGATCAGGCAACACAAGCCTACGAGTATCGCCCCGCTTCTCTGAGCGATTGATGGACCATTGACGAGCATTCTCCCAGAGGGCCGGCAGGCAACCTCGTGACACGTAGTCACCATCTTGCAGATCCAACATCTGGGCTAGTCGTACTCTAAAGTTCCCCTCATGCTGCAAAGATTCTTCCGCAGACGCAGCAAGAATCGTCAAGTGCAGTTGCGCGTAGAAAGGCAAATCATCACTGCTGGTGCTCCAGCGGTACATGACACTCGAATCGAACAATCGCCTGACCCGATACTCCCAGTGCGGCATTGCGGCCAAGAAAGATTTGCGAGCCTCGGCCGGACTCTCAATGCCAGAAGCCTGCGCCAAGAAATTGTCTGTCGCGTCTATCCGCGTGATAAAAGGCGACGAATCAATCCGGTCAAAGAAGACCGCCCGCACCAGAGTGCGATTCCAGTCGGCTAAATCGAATTGCCCCACAGGCGCTCCATCGCAAGGATATTCTTCTGAGTTTGGCTTGGAGATGAAGTGTAACTTTTTTGACCAATTGAGGCCTAACGGCAGCATGCGGAAACCGCCAGTTGGTTGGTGAAGCAATCTTTGTCAGCGCCAGAAGCGGCCACGGGATCGGCCGCGAGCAGGTGCAGCAGGGCACGCTGTCGCTGGGCTTGCCAGGGACAGACGGCCAGAGCCTGTGTCGCCCGTTCACGCATCCGCTGGGACGTCTCCGATGATCCCAGCCACCGTTGCAACCGCAGCAGGCTGGGTGACGCACGCCAGGCGCGCTCGAGCCGCTCGGGCAGGTCCTCACCGCGCTGTTGCTGCACCGCCAGCGCCTCACACCAGGCCCGCAGGTCATGCAGCCTGCACGTTGCCCGTGCGATCTCGCCCAACCCTGCAGGCCCTTCAATGCGCAGCACCACCTCGTGCAGCCAGCGGTCCTCTTGGTTCGCCCAGTCGCTCGGCCCACGCTGCGCGCACCGGGGAATACGGTGACAGCACATGAATTCCTGAAGAAAGGCTTTGTCGGAGCTGTCTTTTTCGCCCGGCACATTTTCGTCGCATTATCCTGCCGCTGAGCCTTACCGCCGTGTCAACAAGCTGATCGTCCGCCGGGGTATTACCGACGCGGCTCATTTATCGACAATCGATACACTGTCCCCCGATTTGCGCATAAGCCATAGCCGGGCTTCGTAGTCGACATTGGGGGCAGCCGTCCTTGCATTGCTGCCGCTTGCCTTCTTCTCTTTCGCGCTCGCCACTCGGTACTCTCCCTGATTATTCTTCAATCATTCTTCGACCAACCTTGCCACCCGCTGCGCGACCTCCCGCGCCACCCGCAGCATTGCGTCCACGAGCTGCTCATCGACGTCCATCACGCCTTCATACTCGGCGAGGTTGCGCTTGCGGTGGGCCTGGTCGAGCACACGCCACTGCTCGTTGGGCAAATCAATGGTGTGCTGCAGGCATTGGAAGACGAGGTAGCGGGATTCGGAACGATAGCCCTTGGCCCGGAGTGCCGTGAGCGCCAGGGCGTGGGCCGCGTTGTATACGAGGTCGAAGCGACTTTCGAGGCTTAGCTCGGCACGCTCGGCATCGACCAGACGCCGGCGACCGGAACGCAGCAGGCCGCCAAGTTCCGCCTCCGCTGGCGGCTCGGCCTTGAGCTTGCCGATCCGCATCAGGTTATCGAGTTGTGGATGTGTCACTTTCGCTTCCAATCAGGACCAGATGTTCGCCTTCAAGCACGCGGCTTAAGAATGGGTTGCCCGCTGCCCGCCGATCTACGAACTCTTTTTTTGTATACATCGTGGGACTGATCTTTCTATCCAGGCTCGATTCCACTTCCGCCAGCGTGGAGTAGACCTCTTCCAGCGTCATATCGTCGGCAACCACGAGCAGATCGATATCGCTGCTCGCCGTATCGGTACCCTTTGCCACGGAGCCGTAGACCAAGGCCAGCGAGATACGCTCGGCCAGGGGCGCGAGTGCCTGACGGATCGGTTCCACCATGGCGACGGTCTTGCGCACCAGGGCGCACAGCTCCTCGAACACCGGGCAATCGGGGTTGGCCTGGTAGTGCTTTTGCTTGCCGATTCGGGTGACAGTGACCAGCCCGCTCGAGGCGAGCCGCTTGAGCTCGCGCTGTACCGCGCCGGACCCGGATGCGGTGAGCTCGATCAGCTCACTGGCGAAGAAGCTACGTGACGGCTGGCCGAACACGAGTGCGAGAACGCGCTGTTGGGTGGTGGTGAATAGCGCATCCGCAAGACTGGTAGACACATCGGCGCGTTCGGCTGCCGCCTTGCGGCGGGCCGGGCGGGACGAGAGTGTTGACGATACCTTACCCATTTCGGGCATATTAATGCCCTATTTGGGTAGGATGCAACGTCCTTGTCTGACCCGGCCCTCAATCGGCCCTGGCATGGCTGATCGGAATACCGGGGACAGTATCTGAATTCCTGAAGAAAGGCTGTGTAGGAGCCGTCATTTTTTGCCCCGCACATTTTCGTCGCATTGTCCTGCCGCTGAGCCTTACCGCCGTGTCAACAAACTGATCGTCTACCGGGGTATTACCGACGCGGCTCATTTATCGACAATGGATACACTGTCCCCCGATTCGGATTCGATTCGCAACCAAGCTTCGACGTCCCGCCCGAGGTCCGCGACCGTCACCCCGTGCCCGCCTGCCCAATGAGAACGGAACGGGCATGTCGAACAACCTTTTGCCGGTATCCGCGCTTCCGCGTCAGCAACAATGTCCAGACCAGCCCCCCTGCTGGCGTGCACGATTTGATGCGGCCGCAGGTTCGGGGCGCAGCCGCGACGGTCAGAGGCAGGAGCGATGGCAAGGCCGGGCTCAGCCCGCGTCTTCGCGCTGCTGGAATTCCCGTTGCAATGCCGGGTAACGACGGTAGGACTGTCGAACCGCGGCCAGCCAGGCGGCGGCCTCCACCGAGCGATCGACCCGGGCACAGGTCAGCGCCAGCGATGCCGCATGTCCATAGTGTCGACGCCGGCTGTTCTTGGTGACGCCGGCAATGCGCTGCTCAGCGGCGCGGCGCATCGCCGCGATCAGGGTCTCCCGGACAGTCGGGTCGATCGAAGACATCACGCCTGATAGCGCGACCAGTTCCGACAACGCCGGCGTGACAAGTCGGGGCGCGTCGTGTCCGGCGGGTGGCGACGAAATCTCGTCTGCGTCGGCCATTCCGTCCGGCGACTCGCCATCACCCAGCCATGCGGTGAATAGCGGGAACAACAGCGGGCCCGGATGCTCAGGATTGGACCAGCCGAGACCCGGGGCGCCGGCGAGCAGCGTGGCGCCGGCCGCGGGATCGTCCGCGAGCAGGTGCAGCAGGGCACGCTGTCGTAGAGCGGGCTCGGGACAGACGGCCAAAGCCTGTGTCACCCGTTCACGCATCCGCTGGGGCGTCTCCGATGATCCCAGCCAACGCTGCAACCGGGGCAGGCTGGGCGATGCACGCCAGGCGCGGTCAAGCCGCTCGGGCAGGTCCTCGCCGCGCAGTTGCTGCACCGCCAGCGCCGCCCCGTCGAGGAACTCGGCGCAGGCATCCGGACGATCGGCCAGGCATTCGACGGCGGCTTCGTTGGCGGCGAGCGCGGCCGACCAGTCACCGGCGGCCACCAACGCCTCACACCAGGCCCGCAGGTCATGCAGCCTGCACGTTGCCCGCGCGATCTCGCCCAACCCCTCAGGCCCGTCGATGCGCAGCACCACCTCGTGCAGCCAGCGGTCCTCTTGGTTCGCCCAGTCGCTCGGCCCACGCTGCGCGACCCGCGCCGCGACGGCCTCGCGCCATCGCAGCAGGAAATCATCAACCCCGGGAAGTGACTCGACGGCGGCCTGCTCCAGTTCGCGCAGCGGCGCTGCAAAGTGCCAGACCCCGCCCACCGCGTCGAAGGCCGCCAGCACCGCCCGCCCGCGGTGCCGCGCGGCCGCGGTCATGTACACCGCGACCGCGTACTGCGCGGCGCAGTCACCGACCTCGATGCCGAGGACCTCATCGACCATCTCATGCTGACCGATGTCGAACGCGGCGTCTGCGAGCGGGATCAACAAGGCATGGAAGATCCGGTAGGCGGCGGCGTAGTCGCGCGCCAGGAAGGCGTTCGATCCGACGCGCAGCCAGGCGTCGACCTCGGCCGGGTCCGCATAACCGATACGTTGCGCCGCGTCGGCGAACCGCTCGATCTCGGCAACGATCGCCTCACCCGGTGCAGCCGGCACCCAGCCCGACGGATTGCGCGCGGCGTGGTCGATCACGGCATTGACGAACCTTGCGTGCAGCCGGTCGTCGAACCAGGGCAGCAGCTCGCGGATCAGCGCGCGCAGCTCGTCGGCGTCCAGCGCGTCGAGCGCCGCGTCGGTCAAGGCGTCGCCCGTCTCCGGCCGGTCGTCTCGTATGCGCGGCATCAGGCGAGACCCAGATGGCGCCCAAGCGCCCGGGTGACGAAGCGCTCACCACCGGTCTCTTTCGCGACCAGGTCACGGATGCGCTGCCGCGTGGTCTCCGCGCGGCCCAGGCGCTCTGCGGCCGCGAGGGTGTGCGTGTAGGCATCCAGCACGTCCGCTGCCGTCACGTCGTAACCGTATCCGGCGACCAGCCAGTGCACCGCTGCCATGCCGGCCTCGAGCGCGAACGGCGGGTTCTTCTCGGCAAAATCGCGCGCGGCGCGAGTGAGTGTCTGCGGTGCGCACGGCGAGCGCTGCGCCAGCGCGATTGCCTCATCGAACAACCCGGCCTGCTTGGCGGCGGCGAACCACTTGCCCTCCTCGCCCGGCGTCGACGCCACCAGGTCGTCGAGTATCTGCGCCGGCGGGATCTGGGGGTACTTTTTCGCGACTGCGCGATACCAGGCGACATAGGTCCCAGTGCGGTTGGCGAGCAGGCCATAGCGCCGGTAGGCCTCGTCGACCATCCCGGACGACAGCAGGATCGCCTCGCAGGTCTGCGCCACGGCGACCGGGCTGTCATACGCACCCTGCCCCGCCTCGGCATAGCGGATCGCCTCAGACTTCCGGCCGAGTGCGGCCAGCGCCTGGACCCCGAACTGGCGGTAATGCCACAGGTCGTACGGAGCCATCGCGAGGAGCTCGAGCAGTTCCTCATAGCGCTGCGCGGCGAGCAATGCGCTCAGGCAGTGGGTGGTGCCCTTGAAGAAACCGCGCAGCGCGGGGTCGGGGCTCCAGGCCAGCCTGCAGGTGCCGAGCAGCTCATCGGCCCAGTGCGAGGCAAGCGCGTTCGATATGCACAGCTCACCCCAGTGGTCACCGAGCCGTTCGAGATAGGGGATCTCGTCATCCTGACAGGCCTGCCACAGCCGTTCCAACCATCGCTGTCGCGTGGCCTCGTCGACCGGGGCGGAGGCGATGACAGCCGCCAGGTCGGCGATCGCCTTGTTCACGGCGGTGCCGAT
>Ga0116164_10001186_pt1 | contig 19999 bp, 19 predicted proteins | sample AD_UKC109_MetaG_FD_89888 | JGI IMG/M metagenome (GOLD analysis project Ga0116164, IMG submission 89888) | Active sludge microbial communities of municipal wastewater-treating anaerobic digesters from Hong Kong - AD_UKC109_MetaG | ecosystem: Engineered > Bioreactor > Anaerobic > Digestate... | reverse complement strand
TTGTTGTAATGCCCCTGCGCGAAAAAGCGCGGAGACAGCACGAAAAACAGCGCGGCTACACAAGCCGCGGCCGCGGACAGCCCCATCCTGCGGGCCAGCAGGTACAGCGCCGCCGCGCCCGCAACGAACCACAGCCACGTATAGGCGTGCCACAGCACCATGCGCGTGCTGGCGGAAATGCGATTATTCGACACCAGAAAGAAAACGGGATAATACGCGCTGATGCCGTGATCCTTTTCGATGCTGTCCTGAATCAAACCGCTGTCGGGCACGTCGATGGCGGAGGTTAAAGCGAGGCGGGCGCCGCTGCCGAAGGCCGCCGCGTACTGGTTGCAGTTCATCCGCAGGATATCCTGCTCCCAGGGCTCGTCCCACGGCTGACCGTAATCGGCGCAGGTGAGCCAGCCGACCAGAATGAGCGCGAGGAAAAACGCTATCGGGAGCCATTTCTCGGTCGCGCGCCTGCGGATGCCCATCCCATCGCCCCGTTTCTGAGATATATGCATAGCGTAGCACAATCGGGCGTACGGAACAAGCATGGAATTTCGTGCTTCACCCGTTTTGCGGTAGGCGTTTTCGCCATCATCTGCTATAATACTGTCAATGTGATGAGGACGCAAAGGAGGGACCCCGTTTATGCGTGATGAGACCAAATGCCTGCACTCCGGCTATACCCCTAAAAACACGGAGCCGCGCGTCGTGCCGATTGTGCAGTCCACCACCTATGTGTACGATTCCACCGACGCCGTCGGCGCGGTGTTTGACGAACCGACGAAAGGCCTGATCTATTCCCGGTTTGCCAATCCCACCGTCATGGCCGTGGAGCAAAAGATCGCCGATCTGGAAGGCGGCATCGGGGCGATGTGCACGACCTCCGGACAGGCGGCCAATCTGTTGGCGATTCTGAACCTCTGCGGCGCGGGGGACAGCCTGATCGCCACCACGCAGATCTACGGCGGCACGGTGAACCTGTTCGCCTTCACGCTGAAAAAGCTCGGGATCGAATGCATCTTCGTGCCCGGCAACGCCACCGGGGCGGAGCTTGACGCGGCGTTCAAACCGAACACCAAGCTGGTATTCGGCGAAACGCTGGCCAATCCGGCGCTGACGGTGCTGGACATCGAGCTGTTTGCCAAGGCTGCCCACGCGCATCATGTGCCGCTGATCATCGACAATACCTTCGCCACGCCGATCCTCTGCAAGCCGATCTCCTTCGGCGCGGATATCGTAGTCCATTCCACCTCCAAGTATATGGACGGCCATGCCGTGCAGGTGGGCGGCGCGATTGTGGACAGCGGGAATTTCGATTGGAGAAGCGGCAACTTTCCCGAGCTGACCGAGCCCGACGAATCCTACCACGGCACCGTGTACGTGGATACCTACGGCAAGGCCGCCTACATCGTCAAGGCGCGCATGCAGCTGATGCGCGATTTCGGCGCGTATCCGGCGGCTCACTCCGCGTTTTTGCTGAACATGGGGCTGGAGACGCTGGCCATCCGGATGGACCGCTACTGTGAAAACGCGATGAAGGTTGCGGAATTCCTGCAGGCGCACCCCAAGATCGCGTCGGTCAATTACCCGGGACTTCCGTCCGATCCCTCCTACGCGCTGGCGCAGAAATACTTAAAAGGCACCAGCGGCGTGATCTCGATGGTGATGAAGGGCGGCAAGGCAAACGCCGTGAAGTTCATGGATTCGCTGAAGATGGCCTCCAACGAGGTGCACGTGTGCGATATCCGCACCTGTGTGCTGCACCCCGCCAGCGAAACGCACCGCCAGCTGACCGACGAGCAGCTCGTGGCCTGCGGCATCAACCCCGGCATGGTGCGCCTGTCGGTGGGGTTGGAGAACATTGACGATATTCTGGAGGACGTCGGCCAGGCGCTGGAACGCGTGTAAAGCAGGGTCACATTTTAAACGCCTGTCTATGCCCCCTTTTCGGGGGCTTTTCCATTCACCCAAACAACGGTTCGATGCGCTCCCTGATGAGCTCAATCCTGTCCTTTGCGCGCGGCTTGAAAAGAGCGGTGACGGCGACGACGAGTTCTTTTGCGGGATTGACGTACAGCGTATTCCCGCCGTCTCCCAAGGCCGCGAAGCTGTGCTCCTTCTCGTCGATGATCCACCACAGGTAACCGTAGGACCGCTGATTCCAGTGGACCTGTGTTTTCGTGCTCCCGTCGATCCACACGGGCGATATAATCCGTTTTCCGTTCCATACGCCGTGGCTCAGCATCAGCCGGCCCAGCTTCGCCATATCCGCAGGCGTCAGGAACAGTCCCCAGCCTGCGGTATTGATTCCCTGCGGATCGGCAACCCAGCCGCTGCCGCCGTTTCCCGTCATGATGGCAATCTGCTCTTCCTTGCTGTGAAACACGATCGGGGCCGGTACGCGGATATCCAGAGGCCTGAACAGAGCTTCCGAAGCAAAATCGAGAGCGGAGCGGCCGGTTGCCCGGGTCAGAATACCGGACAGAATATCCGGCCCGATGAGGGGAGCATACCGGAACCGGCCGATCTCTCCTTTGCCGCCCAGCAGGTCGAGCGCCGTTTTCACCCAGCTTTCACTGCTGAAATACCGGGTATACGGCGCCGATTTATATTTATAGGGTGCGGTCATCGTCAGCATGTTACGCAGGGTGACACGCTGTATCGTCTTTTCTCCCCGTTTGACCGCGTAACCCGGGAAGAAGTCCAGCACGTTTTGGTCGATGCTCCCGATGGAGCCCCGATCGACGGCAATGCCGATCAGCATCGAAAATATGCTCTTGGTAACCGAAAACACATGCGCGGGCCGATCTGCCGTAAATCCGTTGCGGTAGCTTTCATATACGGTTTCGCCGTTTTTCTGTACGACAATGCCCGCCGTATTGCCGTAGTAGCTGTCAATGAGCCCCTCCAGCTCCTGGATTTCATCCGGTTTCATACGCAACGCTCGCTTTCATGTAAGAATGGACGTCCTGAAACGAGCATAAATCCATTAAAAATTGATTGCAAGGCCCTTCGGAGGGAATTCCGGCAATTCTTTCACCGGAATTACACAACCCTTACAACCCCTTTACCAAAAAGAATTGACAACCACATCAACCGGTGGTACTATGTTACAGTTGCCCTTTATGTGCATACCCCTTTGGGCAACGCGGCGGATAAACACCGGAAACGGTTGATTTCAAACCGCTTTAAACATCTTTTCCAGGAGTGAGCCCGACATGGATGAGGCGCTGCGTAATCCGTCCAGGCGCGTGGTCGGCACCAAGCAGGTGCTGCGCGCGGTGAAGAACGGTCAGGCGGCCAAAGTCTACCTGTGCAAGGATGCCGATGAGTACATCTATCGGCAGGTCGAGAGCGCCTGTGAGGAGCACAAGGTCCCCGTTGTTTTATGCGACGGGATGGAGACCCTCGGCAAGCAGTGCCTGATCGGCGTGAAAACCGCTGCCGCGGCGATCCTCAAGTAACGTCATATCGCTCCCGGGGTTGAGGAGCTTTATGGATAAATAACTCGGAGGTGTTATCTTTGCCCACGATCAATCAATTGGTTCGCAAGGGGCGTAAGAAATTGGTGGAGAAATCCATGTCTCCCATTCTGCAGAGCTGCCCGCAGAAGCGCGGCGTATGCCTCAGCGTGAAGACGAGGACGCCGAAGAAGCCGAATTCCGCTCTGCGCAAGATCGCACGTATCCGCCTGACGAATCAGATCGAAGGTACGTGCTATATCCCCGGCATCGGCCATAACCTGCAGGAGCACAGCGTGGTGCTGATCCGCGGCGGGCGTGTGCGCGATCTGCCCGGCGTTCGCTATCACATCATCCGCGGCGCCCTGGATACCGCAGGCGTTGCCAACCGCAAGCAGGCTCGTTCCCGTTACGGCGCCAAGAAGAAGTAACCTATTCTTCCGGTCTTTGCGATCCTCATGCAGGAACCATTTCCAAGCGGGCGCAGGCGATTGCCTTTCGTTGCAAAAGGGCGATCACACCGCGTGGCTATCCCCGAGGGAGCGGCTGATGCTGACGGCCGTCGGAAATCCCATGATGAACGCACATGCCAATGGAACGAACTTCCCACTGATTAAGGAGGTAGAACTATGCCCCGTCGCGGCTTTATTCCCAAGCGCGAAGTGCTGCCCGATCCCGTATACGGGACTCCGGTAGTCACCAAACTGATCAACCAAATCATGCTCGATGGCAAGCGCGGCACCGCGCAGCGCATCTGCTATTCTGCATTCGCCGCCATTGCGGAGAAAACCGGCAAGGACGCAAACGACGTGTTCGCCGCCGCACTGGCCAACGTATCCCCCCAGCTGGAAGTGAAGGCCCGCCGTGTCGGCGGCGCCACCTATCAGGTGCCTATCGAAATCCGCAACGAACGCCGCCAAACGCTGGGGCTTCGCTGGCTGGTGGACTTCAGCCGCAACCGCGGTGAAAAGACCATGGCCGAGCGCCTGGCCGGCGAGCTGATGGACGCCGCCAACAATACCGGCAGCGCCGTAAAGCGCAAGGAAGAAATGCACCGTATGGCCGAAGCCAACAAGGCCTTCGCCCACTACCGCTGGTAAAACCCCGCAACGCTTATTGAAGCGCACACGAAAGGAGAACCGTCACTTATGCACAGAAGCCACCCGCTCGACAAGGTGCGCAATATCGGCATTATGGCACATATTGATGCCGGTAAAACCACAACAACCGAGCGCATTCTCTTCTACACCGGACGTACGCACCGGATGGGTGAAGTGCATGAAGGCGCGGCTGCCATGGACTGGATGGAGCAGGAGCAGGAGCGTGGAATCACCATTACCTCTGCAGCCACCACCTGTCAATGGAAAGGCCATCGCATCAATATCATCGATACACCCGGCCACGTGGACTTCACCGTTGAGGTAGAGCGCAGCCTGCGCGTACTGGACGGCGCCGTCGCCGTGTTCTGCGCCAAGGGCGGCGTAGAGCCGCAGTCAGAAACCGTATGGCGGCAGGCCAACCGGTACAATGTGCCGCGCATTGCTTACATCAACAAGATGGACATTATGGGCGCGGACTTTTTCCGCGTCGTCAAAATGATGAAGGAGCGCCTCAACGCAAACGCCGTGCCCATCCAGCTTCCCATCGGAGCGGAAGCGGATTTCAAAGGCGTCATTGATCTAGTGCGGATGAAAGCCGAAGTGTACTATGACGACGAAGGCAAGGATGTGCGCGACGAGGAAATCCCGCAGGCGCTCAGGGCGCAGGCGGAGGAATACCGTCAAATGCTGATCGAGTCCGTAGCCGAACAGGATGAAAGCCTGCTGGAGAAGTTTTTCGAGGGCGAGGAGATCTCCATCGAGGAGATCAAGGAAGCCGTCCGGAAAGCGACCATCGCATGCGAAATGACCCCCGTTCTGTGCGGAACATCCTACCGCAACAAAGGTGTGCAGCCGATGCTGGACGCGGTGGTGGACTATATGCCCTCCCCGCTGGACGTGCCGCCCATCAAGGGCGAAAAACCCGGCCACCCCGGCATCGTTCTGGAACGTCATGCGTCCGACGACGAGCCCTTCTCGGCGCTCGCCTTCAAGATTATGACGGACCCGTTCGTCGGCAAGCTCGCGTTCGTGCGCGTATACTCGGGCACGATCTCGGCGGGCAGCTACACCTATAACTCCACCAAAGGCAAGCGCGAGCGCATCGGCCGCCTGCTGATGATGCACGCAAACCACCGCGAAGAGGTGGAAACCGTATTCGCCGGTGAAATCTGCGGCATCGTCGGCCTGAAGGATACCACGACCGCCGACACGCTGTGCGATCAGGCAAAACCCATTATCCTCGAATCGATGGAGTTCCCGGATCCCGTGATCCAGGTCGCCATCGAGCCCAAGACCAAGGCCGGGCAGGAAAAGATGACCCTGGCGCTGATCAAGCTGGCCGAGGAAGACCCGACGTTTAAAACCTACACCGATCCCCAAACGGGGCAGACCATCATCGCCGGTATGGGCGAGCTGCACCTGGAGATTATCGTGGACCGGCTGCTGCGCGAGTTCAAGGTGGAAGCCACCGTGGGCAAGCCGCAGGTGGCCTACCGCGAAACCATCCGCAGGGAAGCCGAAGGCGAAGGCCGCTATGTGCGCCAGACCGGCGGACACGGCCAGTTCGGCCATTGTAAAATCCGCATCGCGCCGACCGAACCCGGCGAGGGCTATTCCTTTGAGAGTAAGATCGTCGGCGGCGTGATCCCCAAGGAGTTCATCGCGCCCATCGACGCCGGCATCAAGGAAGCCGCGCAATCCGGCCTGATCGGCGGTTTCGAGGTCGTGGACTTCAAGGCCACGGTGTTCGACGGCAGCTATCACGAGGTGGACTCTTCGGAGATCGCCTTCAAGATTGCCGGTTCCATGGCGTTCAAGGACGCGCTGCGAAAGGCCGATTCCTGTCTGATGGAGCCCACCATGAAGGTGGAGGTTATTATTCCCGAGCAATACATGGGCGACGTGATCGGAGACATCACCAGCCGCAGGGGACGCATCGAGGGTATGGAAGCCCGCCTCGGCGAGCAGAGCGTACACGCCTTCGTGCCGCTGAGCGAGATGTTCGGCTATGCGACGGACCTACGCAGCCGCACGCAGGGCCGCGGAATGTTCACCATGCAGTTCGATCATTACGAACAGGTTCCCAGGAGTATTGCCGAAAAGATTACCGGACGCAAAGAAGTATAACGATTACAGAGTTTGGAGGTGCCGGCAATGGCAAGTATCGCCCGGAACAGAATCGTGCTGGCTTGCACCGAGTGTAAGCAAAGAAACTACAATACCATGAAAAACAAAAAGAACACGCCCGATCGCGTGGAGCTGAACAAGTATTGCCGTTTCTGCAAGAAGCATACGGCCCACCGCGAAACCAAGTAATACGAATCCCAACCTTTAACGCATATGCCTTACATCGTCTTTTGCCCGTATTCATCGTCGCGAAAACTGGATGCAGCGCCGCTGCACCTGCGTTTCCTTTCCTCGACTACGAGCAAAATACCCGCAATCCGTAATGCGTGAAAGATCGGCATTCGTATATGATAGGAGCAAAAACGATGGCAAACGAAAAGAAACTGCCGGCCAAGAAAAGCAGCCCGAATGCGTTGGCGAAATTCGGCAACGGATTCAAGCGGTTTTTTCTTCGCATCGGCAACTCGTTTAAAAACACCTGGCACGAACTGCGCAAGGTGACTTGGCCGACCAAAGAAAAGCTGGTCAACTTTTCCATCATCGTCATCCTGATGATCATCTTCCTGATGGTGATCATCGGCCTGCTGGATACCGGTGCTTCGGCGCTGATTCAACTGATGATGCCCAAGGCGTAAGGAGACATCAATGGCCGAGAAAAAAAACGAGCCCTGCTGGTATGTTGTGCACACCTATTCCGGTTACGAGAATAAGGTGAAGGACAACATCGAAAAATCCGTGGAAAACAACGGCATGCAGGACCTGATCCTGGATGTACGCGTTCCCGTGGAAGATGTTGTCGAGATCAAGAACAACCGCCGCGTGAAAACACAGCGCAAGGTGTACCCCGGCTACGTGCTGGTACACATGATCGAGACCAGCGAAAGCTGGTACCTGGTGCGCAACACCCGCGGCGTAACCGGCTTTGTGGGCCCCGAAAGCAAGCCCGTACCGCTGACGGACGACGAAGTCCGCATGATGCTGTCCACGCAGGAACACAGCGTGGAGTTCGGCATCGCCATCGGCGAAGAGGTGCGCATTCTGTCCGGCCCGCTGGAAAACTTCACCGGCTTTGTGGAGGACGTCGATACCGTGCGGCAGAAGCTGACCGTGAAGGTAAAGATGTTCCTGGGGCGCGAAATGCCCGTGGAAGTCGGTCTGGAGGAAGTTACCAAGGTGTAGGAAAACGCTGAACAAAGCCCGCACGAGCCGGCGATACAATTTCTGCCATCTTGGGCCTGCAAAAGCCTTGACGTAGCGCTGCTACTACTGCGGCTTTCGCAAGCTCAACCTGACAAAAATTTGATTCGCCATCCCGTACGTTCTTTATTCATCGTTTACCTGATCCGCTTCGGCGGCCAAATGAGCGCATCAATAGCGCGCTGCGCCTTCCTGTTTCAGGAAGGACGTGGGAGGAGCATGCACTGTTCCGCATGACCACAATTCTGAGGAGGCTATCATAACATGGCAAAGAAGATCACATCCATTCTGAAACTGCAGGTCGCAGCCGCCAAGGCCACGCCTGCACCGCCGATCGGCCCCGCGCTGGGTCAGCACGGCGTGAACATCCCCGGATTTTGCAAAGAGTTCAACGAACGCACGGCCAAGGACGCCGGCCTGATCATCCCCGTGGTGATCACCGTGTATGCCGACCGCACGTTTACCTTCATTACCAAAACGCCGCCCGTGCCCGTTCTGATCAAGAAGGAACTGGGCCTGGAGCATGCCAGCGGTGTGCCCAACCGCGATAAGGTGGGGAATCTCACCAAGGAGCAGGTGCACAAGATTGCCGAAATCAAGCGCCCCGACGTGAACGCGACGGACATCGAAAGCATCGAGAGCATGGTGCGCGGAACCGCGCGTTCCATGGGCATTACGGTTGAGGAATAACACAAGCGTGGGAGGACATTGTGCCGCTAATACCACAGGGAGGATTTGAACCATGAAACACGGAAAGAAATATACAGACAGCGTAAAACTGATCGATCTGCAGAAGGCCTATGATCCCGAGGAAGCCTGCGATCTCGTGGTACAGACCAGCAAGGCCAAGTTTGACGAGACCATCGAGCTTTCCTGCCGCCTGAACGTGGATCCGCGCCATGCGGACCAGCAGGTCCGCGGTGCGATCGTGCTGCCGCACGGTACGGGCAAAAACGTGCGTGTGGTAGTTATTACCAAGGGCGACAAGGTGAAGGAAGCCGAGGAAGCCGGCGCGGATTTCATCGGCGCCGAGGAACTGGTGCAGAAGATCCAGACCGAGAACTGGTTTGATTTCGACGTGATCGTCGCCACCCCCGATATGATGGGCGTCATCGGCCGCATCGGCCGCATTCTGGGCCCCAAGGGCCTGATGCCAAACCCCAAGTCCGGTACCGTGACCATGGATATCACCAAGGCCGTGACGGACATCAAAGCCGGTAAGGTGGAGTACCGCGTGGACAAGACCGCCATTATCCACTGTCCGATCGGCAAGGCCTCGTTCGGCAAGGAAAAGCTGGGTGAGAACCTGCAGGTGCTCATGGAAGCAATCATCAAGGCCAAGCCTCCGGTTGCCAAGGGCACTTATCTGCGTTCGCTCTATCTGAGCTCCACGATGGGACCGTCTGTTAAGGTCAACCCGTCAAAATTCTAAGAAAAGGCATACACGATAAAGCAAAGCCCGATGCAGACCGCATCGGGCTTTGCTTTCGCCTCAATCTCAGCCTGGAATAGAATACACAATTGCTTTTCTGCTGCCGCTTTGATATATCCGCGATAATTTGGCGATTGGAAGGCGCTGTGAGAAGGTTTATCATGTTTAATTAAACTATATATTGATCTTATCGATGGCGGGTAGTAACGCTGCATCTTTCGTAAAGGTTGGGAATATGATACAATACCTTAGATTATATACTCGAAAAAGATATGAAACGGCGGAGATGGTTCCATGAAAAAAACATATGTGATTTCGGTCATCCTGTTTGCTGTATGTCTATTTATTTTCCGTACGGTATTGGCTGAGGATAACGTTAATTTTACAGATCCGGTATTTGAGACAAAGGTTCGCATGCAGCTAAGCCGCCCAAGCGGCGCAATTACACAAGCCGAATGTTTGGGAATTAAGAACTTGTATCTGTCCAATATGGATGTGACAAGCGATGAAAGCGATACCTTGCCTGACATACAGAAAATCCATGATCTCAGCGACTTGCAGTACTTTCCAAATTTGATACAGCTTGATTTTGGAAACAATGCCGTGGAAAACATCGCTCCGTTGGCGGCGCTTACCCAGTTGACCTATCTCGAAGCTCCGATGAACCAAATTCGGGACCTTCGGCCGATCGGAAATTTAACAAAGCTGGTACACGCGGTGTTCTGGAGCAATCAAATTGTGGATATCAGTCCGGTTGAGAACTTAAGGGCGCTAAAGGTATTCTCAATAGCTTCAAACCAGGTATCGGATATCAGTCCATTGGCAAATTTGGATCGTCTGGAAATTTTAGAGATTCAGAATAACCCGATTACCGATTATTCCACCATAGCGTCCCTGTATCCTGGGATCGAAGAAACGGGGATTTACGAGGAAGCTACCGTTGCGGATGACCAGGAAAGCGTCCAACCGGACGAGCAACCCGATGCGTGCGCGGAAGTACAAACGAGTATTCAGGAAAAGACAGAGGATGATACTTCAGCACTGCAAATCAGGGTTTTGGGGAGTGTCGGGGGACAAACAAATGCCGTGGCCGCTGCGGGACAGGTTGTTTATATAGGAAAGGGTACTGCGATCGTCGTGCTTCGAAACAGCGACGGAGTGCTGCGCCAAACGGATGAAAGCATATCACTGGATTCCTTCGTAACAGATCTGGAGGTCAATGATGGGATCTTGTTTGCGGCGGCGGGTTCGGCGGGCGTGTATCTCGTGGATATAAGCAATCCACAGGCCCTCACCATTGCGGGACGATATACCTCGGACGGGTTTGCGGAGGCTGTTGCGGTGCGTGATCAGCGCCTGTATATCGCAGACGGAGAAAATGGCCTTGAAATCGTTGATGTTGTAAAACCGGACGCACCTGCATTGCTTAGCCGAACCTATAATGGGAAATATGCTTACGATGTTAAGCTAACAGGGAACTACGCCTGCATTGCCGCAGCGAACGATGGGTTGCTGATAGCCGATCTGTCAACAGAGAACCAGCCGTCGGAGATATCTGCGTATGATACAAAGGGCGTTGCCAGAAGCGTTTTCATCCAAGGTTCACTGGCGTTTATCGCGGACGATTGGCAGGGAGTATGCGTGATTGACATGCAGGATCCATATCATCCGGTTCTTGTAGCGCAGTTGAATACAGCTGGACGGGCTTATGATTTGGCGATGAATGATCATATGCTGTATATTGCCGACGCATTCATGGGTATTCGTGCGCTGAACATTGAAACTCTTACGTCCCCTCTGGATATCGCGTCCTATATTCCCGTGGACAGCCAGGCAACGAAAGTATGTTTATACGGAGATATGCTGTATGCCGCCGATCAAACCAATGGACTGCTATGTTTCGATATAAGCAATACAGATGATTTGGCGCTGGAAAGTTTGTATGCCAACGCTATCCCGTTGCCGCTTGCGATGCCCGATGAGCTCCAAGTGTTTTCAAACAGCGGCAGAATTGCCAGGCTGGGAATTCTGGGCATTCTGGGAAACGAGGAAATACGCGCGAATGAACGAATGACCCGGAGAGAGTATGCTGTCATCCTTTGCCGGGCGGCCGGATTATGTGATTCATCCGTCAAAGCAAGGGTGGTATTCAGCGACGTACCCGATACCGATCCGGATTTTGCGGCGATCACACTTGTGGCCGAATACGGTATCATGGATGCTGTACAAGATGATCGCTTTGAGCCGGATGCCTATATGGCCTATACGGACGTTGCGGCTTGCCTTCTGAAACTGGTTCACCGCTTTCCCAAGGATACAATCGAAGCGGACAGCATTCTGCGGGCCGGGGAAGAAATCGGGCTGGAGGCGGCTTATTCCGGCGAAACAGTAGAAAACTGCATACAGCGGGGCGACGCGATAGCAATGCTGGAAAAGACCGTTTCGGAAATTCCAGACAGCCTGACGAACCAAACGTTGCTGCAGGAGACGGGAATCACGCTGGAAGCGGTGCAGTCCGTTGCGTTTGATTGCGTTGTATGGGATGGCTACATGGCGCTACCGGCAGGATATGCCGGGGTTTGTATTCTGGATATTCACAATCCGCAGAACATTCGCCAAATTGCGCACCTGAGCGAGAATGGTTTTGTCAAACTGGTTAAAATCAGCGGAGATTATGCGTACGCATTTACCAGCGACGATATCATTACAATCAATGTCAAGAACCCGTACTATCCCTATACGGTCAGCGTTACGAATTTCGGCGATACGGGCGGTCCGCCCCGCAATGCGGTGATCGAAGACCAGCGCATTTATATTGCGGACGAATGGGGAATCCGGATTTATTCGATCGAAGATCCAGAAAGCCCTGTGCTTGTTAAGCAGCAAACACTGATGTCCGATACGCTGGCGATTTCCTCCTGCACAAGCGATCTTGCAGTGCGAGAGGGTATTGCGTACGTCGCATTTGAAAACCGCGGAATCGAAATTTATGATTTGCGGGATGCCGGAAATATCCGGAAGATCGGCTCCTATACCTATGATTCGATATGGATTTCCAACGTACAATTTTTCGGCGATTATGCGATTGTCAAAACGCCAAACGGCAGCGAACTATTGGACATCCGGGATATCGAAAATCCTGTGAAAGTTGGATCGATTCAGGATCAGAACTCCACACAGTATAACTATAATGTCGGGTTTTATCGACAGTATGCTTTGCTTCCCGACGATACCAACGGTGTAATGATTGTGGATCTCTCGGAGATGACAAATCCCGTTTGTCTGGCGTGGATCGATACGCCAGGCATTCCTGTCAGCGTAAAGATTGATGGCGATACCGCGTATGTGATGGATGGTGTGGGTGGTATCGTGATACTGGATCTTGCAGCAGAGGTGGAAACGGTCAATCCCTCCGGATCGACGGACGGAATCTATCAGAATTCGTGGTATCAGGGGGCGTCCGTTGCGCAAAGCTCGCTCTCGGGAGCGGCGGCTCTAAAGGCCGTTCAGGCGGAGAGAGAACGCATGGAGTATACCCAAACCCTGATCGTATCGAATACCGCAAGCGACGGTGCGGGTAGCTTGCTGTGGTGTGTAGAGCAGGTACCGGCTGGCGGGCGTATCCTGTTTAATACCGATATTTTTCAGCCTTCCGAACCGGGTGTGATCTACCTGACACAGGCGCTTATATTGAATGCCGACCATGTTACCATCGATGCTAGCAACGCGGGCGTTATTCTCGACGGTAGCAATGCGCCCGGAGATTGTCTTGATCTTTGTTCCGAGAATAATGTGATCCGTGGGCTGCAAATACAGAATTTCCCCAGTGCGTCTATCAGCATATCCGGCGCCGGCAATATAATCGGAGGCGACCGCAACATTGGCAGCGGGCCAAACGGGGAAGGGAACGTCCTGATCCGATGCGGTTTGTTCAATATGAACGGATCTAATGTTACGGATAATATCCTGGTGGGCAACAATATCGGTGTGGAAGCGGACGGCGTAACACCTGCGGGAAATACCGACGGTATACAGCTCCGCAAATACGCAAGCCGTAACGTGATCGGCATCTATCAAGCGGGATATGGAAATATCATCAGCAATAACGGAGCAAACGGTATCTCCAGTATGGAATATGCATATAATAACCTGATCGAGGGAAATTATATAGGTACCGATATCACCGGGACGCTTGCACAGGGAAATGGCAGGCACGGGATTTGCTTCGAACTCGGGTTAGGCTCTGTCGTGTACAACAATGTTGTTGATGACAGCGGAAAATGCGGCGTGTTGATCAGCGACGCGATGAGCAATTATAATGTCCTCCTTGGCAACCGGCTCGGAATGGCTGCGAATTCTGAAACCGTATTGAATAATCACGGCGGAAATGTTTTTTTACTTGGAGGATATGGGGGCATCGTCACGGGCAATGTGCTGGGAGACAGGGAGGATGCGCTACAAAACAAGATCGCCCCGATGCAGGTCAATAACGCTTTGGAAATCGGAGAAATGGTCTATAATACTATCCTCAACGGTGAAGTCTATCACTATATGGACACACAATAAATGCCCGATTGGCACAAACGCTGCCAAACAGGCAAACAAGTGGAAGCGAAGCCGCGCGGTTATATACTTGATTCTGTAGGTATATGATTCTTGGTTTAGGGTATTGCTTCTATCGTATATCCCATATTCTCCAGCCGGGTGAGAATGCTGTCAAAATCGGAAACCAGGTGCAGAAGGCCGACGGTCACAAAATACGTGCCGCCGTTCTGCATCAGCGCGTCCAGCCGGGCTGCCATCAGCGTGTTGCGCTGTGTAAGCAGCTTGTCCTCATACTCGGCGTACAGCGCCGCGTCCTCGGTCTCCATGGACATACGGTAGAAATCGCGAAACGCATCGGCATCGCCGTCGCGCCACCAGAGCGGCCACTGGCTTACGGTTGCCAGATCAGCGGTGGTTTTCCGCTTGAGGATAACGTCGATTTCATCCTGCAGCAGGTAGCGGGTCAATGCGTCCGAGAAGCTCTCCATCGTATCGGCGACCTCGTCCACGGTTTCCAGATAAGCATAGGGCTTCCCCTGCTTATTCGCGTAAGCCTGCACGGCGTCCTCCACGCCAAGCGCAATAGCCTTGCGCACGTTTTGAACGCCCATTTCCTCCGCAGAGGAATAGACCGCCAGCGTGTTGACGGCAACCCACGGCTGCTTGGTGTTCAGCGTCGCCGTGCTCAGTCCAAGCTCTTTATAGGCTGCGGCCACGTCATCGTAGAGTTCGTCGCCCAGGATTGACTGCAAGGAGGTATCCTCCGGCAGCAGCTGACGCGCCGCCAGCTGCGCAAGCGAGGCATCGGAAACCGTGTCGCACTCGAACACAAAGGTGTCGGCCTGCGCCATCGCCGCCTCCAGCGTATCACCGAAGGGATGCATCGCGGACGTGCCGATGTGGATGGAGCCGAGCAGATACGCGGTCGTGCCGTCTCCCGTTACACGGTACAGGATTCCCTTGCTCCCCTCCCGCAAAACAAAAAACAGCGTACAAACGATAGCCGCGGCAAGAACCACGGCGATCGAGGCGATCAGAATGCGTCGTTTTTTCATGCTATCTGCGCCGGTTCGCGATCAGCAGCAGACGCAATAGCTGCAGGAGGCTGGAGACGGCGGCCGCGACGTAGGTCAGCGCGGCGGCGGAGAGCACGGCGTGAACGCCGTCCAGCTCCTCCCCGGACATATAGCCGCCGCTTTGGAGCATTGCGAGCGCGCGTTTGCTCGCGTTGAATTCCACCGGCAGGGTGACCAGCGAGAATACGAAGGTGGCGGCAAAGCATATGATGCCGGCGTATAGCAGCGGCTCCCAGCTTGCCAGCAGCCCGATGAGAAAAATCGGGAAATACGCCATCGAGCCGAACTTCACCACCGGCACAATCGCGGTACGCAGCATCAGCGGCGCGTAAGCGTCAGACTGCTGGAGCGCGTGTCCGCACTCGTGCGCGGCGATGCCGACGGCGGCGATGGAAGAGGAGCCGTACACGCCCTGCGAAAGCCGCAGCGTGTTGGAACGCGGATCGAAGTTATCGGTCAGGTTTCCTTGAATCGGCTCTACGGATACGGGCATTTTCGCGCCCTTGCTGAGCATATCGCGGCAGACGTCGTCCGCCGTTACGCCGCGGGAAGTATTGACCTTGGCGTATTTCGCATAGGCGCTTTTTACCTTCATCTGCGCGTAAATACCCAGCAGAAGGCCGGGGAGTATGAGAATGATTGTCCAATCATAAAAGTACATGGGATACCTCCAGCATAATCAGGCGTGCACCCGATCGTCGTGTAACAGCTTCAGCATACTCCTTTTTACAGGAAATTCAAGCGCTCCCGGTTAAGGTGTCGTCCGGGATGTCGAAACGATACTCCATCGGCGTGAATTCGGATTGCTTTACGGCAAACCCGAGCTTTTCGTATACGGGCAGCCCCATTTCGGAGGCCTGCAGCTCCATCAGGGAGACCCCAAGCGTTTTGGCATCAGCGATGGCTTCTTGCAGCAGGGCGGACGCATACCCGCGCCTGCGGTAACCGGGCAGGGTATAAACGTTCAGGAACAGGGCAATCTTCCCTGTTTTGAACCGGATCATGGCCGGGCGTTCCTGTACCACGAGGTAAACGGCGGCGGCAGTTGTTTCGCCGTCTATGGCAAAATACCCGAAAAAATCATGCCCGATATGATGCGTGAAATAAGAAACCATCGTTTGCCGCAGCGCGTCAATTTCGGCATCGGACACAGAAGGATGTAAATCCTTGATAAACGCCGTTCTCATGGCAAGCAATTGATCAAGATCATGGATCGATGCTTTGCGGATATCCATATCAAATCACCTCATGAAAAATGAGAAACCCCGCCGCATGACGCAGACGGGGTTTGGGTATTCGCCCTGCTATACGGGCATAACCTTGGCTTCCTTGTCCAGCATCGTCGAATCGACGCCCAGCTGCTTGGCCTGCCGGTACTGGAAATACTTGATGGCGACCTGCGGGAACAGGGCGTAGCTCAGAACGTCCTCCTCCTGCTGGTAATACTCGCGGATTTCTTCGCGGTACTTGTCCAGCTCGGGCGGGATATCGTCGGCGGGCCGGTGGGTGATGACCTTCTGGTCGCCGATGACCTTCTTGCGCACCTCTTCGTTCACCGGCGCGGGCAGGCGGCCGTATTCGCCGCGCAACAGCGCCTGGCTTTCCTTGGGGTTCATCTTGTAAGGCTCGCCGGACAGCACGTTCATCACGGCCTGCGTACCGACGATCTGGCTGGTGGGGGTGACCAGCGGCGGATAACCGAAGTCCTTGCGCACACGCGGAACTTCCGCCAGCACCGTGTAATACTTATCCATGGCGTTGGCCTGCTTCAGCTGGTTGATCAGGTTGGACAGCATCCCGCCGGGCACCTGATACAGCAGGGTGTTGGCGTCGGTCGCCAGTACGCGGGCGGGATCGCGGAAGCCCGCTTTGGTCAGCTCCTGCGCCACGCCGCGGAAGTATCCGGCGAGGTCGATCAGCTTTTCCAGATCCAGGCCGGTATCATACTCGGTGCCGCGGTAGGTGGCGACCTGCGCCTCGGTGGTCGGCTGCGCCGTGCCGCCGCCCAAAGGCGACAGAGCGGTGTCAATTACGTCTACGCCCGCTTCCACGGCCTTCATCAGCGTCATCGCGCCCGTGCCGGTGGTATCGTGGGTATGCAGTACGATCGGCAGGCTGGTTTCGGCCTTGAGCCGCTTCACGAGACTGTAAGCCGAATAGGGGAGCAGCAGGTTTGCCATGTCCTTGATACAGATCATGTCCGCGCCCATTTCGGCAATGCCCGCGGCAAGCTTGACGAAGTAATCCTCCGTATGTACGGGGGAGATCGTATAGCTCATCGCCACCTCCGCGGTGCCGCCGTATTTCTTGGTGGCCTTCACGGCGGTTTCCATGTTCCGCAGGTCGTTGAGCGCGTCGAAGCAGCGGATGATGTCGATGCCGTTTTCCAGCGCCTTCTGGACGAAGTAATCCACCACGTCGTCCGCATAATGCTTGTAGCCCAGGATGTTCTGGCCGCGCAGCAGCATTTGCAGCTTGGTGTTGGGCATGCCCTTGCGCATGGTGCGCAGGCGCTCCCAGGGATCCTCGTTCAAAAAGCGCAGGCAGCTGTCAAAGGTCGCGCCGCCCCAGCACTCCAAAGAGAAATAGCCTATTTTATCCAAGCGCTCAAACGCGGGTTCCATTTGTTTTGTCGTCATGCGCGTCGCAGCCTGGCTTTGGTGCGCGTCGCGCAGAATCGTATCGGTAATTCCGACTTTCGCCATAGTAATTGCTCCTTTCAGATGGTTATGCGCCGAACATGCTCAGCAGGATGCCTGCCGCGATCGCGGAGCCGATGACGCCGGCCACGTTGGGTCCCATCGCGTGCATCAGCAGGAAGTTTGTGGGGTTGGCTTTGCGGCCTTCCACCTGGCTTACGCGCGCCGCCATGGGAACGGCGGATACGCCCGCGGAGCCGATCAGCGGATTGATCTTGCCGCCCGAAAGCTTGTTCATCAGCTTGGCCAGCAGCACGCCCGCGGCTGTGCCGAAGCCAAACGCAATCACGCCCAGCACGATGATCTTGATCGTCGTCCACTGTAAAAAGGTGTCCGCGTTGGCGGTCGCGCCTACGGTAACGCCCAGGAAGATCACGACGATGTTGTTCAGCTCGTTCTGCGCGGCCTTGTTCAGCCGGTCCACCACGCCGGATTCGCGGAAGAGGTTACCCAGCATCAGCATGCCGATCAGCGGCGCCGCCGAGGGCAGGAGCAGGGAAACCAGAATGGTAACCGCGATCGGGAAGATGATCTTTTCGCGCTTGGACACGGGGCGCAGCTGCTCCATCACGATGGCGCGCTCTTTCTTGGTGGTCAGCGCGCGCATGATGGGCGGCTGAATAACGGGCACGAGCGCCATGTAGCTGTACGCGGCAACGGCAATGGGGCCCAGCAGATGCGGGGCGAGCTTGCCGGTGAGGTAGATGGCGGCGGGGCCGTCCGCGCCGCCGATGATACCGATGGAGGCGCTTTCAGCAGGGGTAAAGCCCAGCATATACGCGCCGATGAACGTGATGAAAATGCCGAACTGCGCGGCAGCGCCCAGCAGCAGGCTTTTGGGATTGGCGATCAGCGGACCGAAATCGGTCATCGCGCCGACGCCCAGGAAGATCAACGGGGGATAGATGCCCAGCTTAACGCCCTGGTACAGATAGTACAGAAGCCCGCCGGTCTGCTGGATGTACTGGTACATGATCGTACCGTCTTCCATAATCACCTGCGTGCCTTCCTTGCCCGCGTGCGTGGATTCGGCATAGTAGGCGTAGATCGGGTGATCCATCAATCCGGTCAGCGGCAGGTTTGCCAGCAGCATGCCGAACGCGATGGGCAGCAGCAGCAGCGGCTCGTACTTTTTTACGATTGCCAGATAGATTAAAATACAGGCGACCACGATCATTACAAGATTGAGCGGCGAATCAAACAATGTCGTAATGCCTGAGGTTTCGTACAGGTTTTTCAGGCTGGCGACGATATCAAAATTTTCCATGAAGATCCATCAACTCCTTATTCTTAATCTGTATGGAGCGAGGGATCAACCGATGACGATCAGCACATCGCCGCTGCCGACGGACGCGCCTTTTTCCACGGCAATCTGCTTCACGGTGCCGTCGGCGGGTGAGACGATTTCGTTTTCCATCTTCATGGCTTCCAAAATCAGCAGTACGTCGCCCTTTTTCACGGCGGCGCCGACTGCGCATTTCACATCCAAAATCGTGCCGGGCATCGGCGAGGTGACCTTTGCACCCTCGGCGACGGCAACGGGCGCTGCGGCGGGTTTGGCCGCGGGTGCGGGTGCGGCAGCCGGAGCGGGTGCGGCCACGGGAGCGGGGGCTGCGGGAACATATGCGGCGGGAGCGGCTGCGCCGGTCTCCTCCACGGCTACCTGATAGGAAACTCCATTAACGGTGATATTGAATTGACGCATGACGGTCGTCCTCCTTAGTTTGATTTATAACCGGCTGTAAATCTGATCATCCCGGCCTGCGCGGTTCCAGGCGGGAGCGTTATGGATACGGCGCACCCTGCGTACGATGAACCCCGTGTTCTCCTGCCACACGGCGGAGATCGCGGCGGTAATCGCGGCGATCACTTCGGGGGCGATCTCGCCGCTTTCCGCAGGTGGTTCCGCTAAGGCGATTGTCGGCGCTTCCTGAGCGGGCTTTGTTTCAGGAAGCTTTTTTTTACGCTCCATGAAGATAAGCTCGAACAGCTTCAGAAACAGGATCAGCAGCACCAATCCGCTGAAAACCACGAGGATGCCGACGGCCGCGACAGAAAGGCCGAATTCGATACTTGCCATGATACCCTTCCTTTCCTGTCTCTACATCGGCATGTTGCCGTGCTTTTTGGCGGGGTTGTAATCGCGCTTGGACGCCAGCATTTCCAGCGCCGACGCGAGCATCTTACGCGTTTCGGCGGGATTGATGATATCGTCCAGCAAGCCGGCCTTGGCCGCGATCACGGCGCTTGCGGTGCTTTCCACGTATTCTCCGGCGTATTTCTCGCGGGAAACCTCGGGCGTGCTGCCGGTATCGGCGGTCACTTCGTCGGCATACAGCACGGCGACGGCGGCTTCCGGCGTGAGCGCGCT
>Ga0116164_10001185_pt1 | contig 20061 bp, 15 predicted proteins | sample AD_UKC109_MetaG_FD_89888 | JGI IMG/M metagenome (GOLD analysis project Ga0116164, IMG submission 89888) | Active sludge microbial communities of municipal wastewater-treating anaerobic digesters from Hong Kong - AD_UKC109_MetaG | ecosystem: Engineered > Bioreactor > Anaerobic > Digestate... | reverse complement strand
GCGCTCTGTCAAGGCACCGAAGCTGTCCTGGCGCCCGCCGCGCTCGGGCGGGAGGAAAACGTCGGCGTAGGCCAGCTGGTGGCGCTGCTGCAGGCGCACACCGGTGGTCAGAATCCATCCTCGGCCGAACAGGTTCGCATTGCGATAGGACGCTTCCGTGCGGTAGCCGTTGTTACTACTGAAACCGACGCCCAGACCAACCCGCTTGGGTGGTGCCTCAACAACGCTGACCTGGATCGGCACCCGCTCCGGTGCCACATCGCGCGTGGCGACATTGACGACAACCGATGAAAAATAGGCGGTTGACTGCAGTACACGCTGAAATTCGAGCAGGCGATCCAGGTCATAGGGGTCGCCCGGCTCGATCAGGTTGTAGCGGGACACCAGATCTGCGGGATAGTCTTGAAGCCCCTCGATATTGAGCTGCCCCATCGTAAACGCCGGGCCGGAATCGATGCTCACCGCCAGCCGCACCCGGGCCGTCTCCGGGTCCACCTCGGCACGTGTCTTCACCAGGCGGGCGGCTGCAAAGTCGCGATACGCAACCGCATCCAGCAAATGCCCTTTGGCGCCATCCCAGTCCGCTTGCCGAAACGACGCGCCGACCGGCAGTTGCCACGATTGCTTGAGTTGATCTCGTCGATCAGCATGCTGCGGGTCGGCAAGCGCACCGGAAAACGCGATATCGACCGCTGAAATTTCGGCACGCGGCCCAAGCGTCACCTTCACTTCCATCGGCGAGCGACTGTCCCCGACGCGCGATACGGTCGGGGAGAAATAGCCCTCGGTGGCCAGCAAAGCCTCAACTTCTTTACGGGTACGACGAATCAGCGCTTGCCGCTCGCGGTCATCGGCGGCATCCGGCAAGGCATCTTCGCGTAACGTGCTCAGATGGGTCGTTAACAGGTCGCGGACGGCCTCCGGCGCATCCAGCGAAACAGGTGCGGCAGCGTAGCCGGCGGAGGCGAAACACCAGCAAAGCCACGCCACCCAGCGGCACACGGATCGAAAGATTGTGTTCATGGCGCCATTGTAGAGCGTCGCCCCTATTGCAACTGACTGACGCAAAAAAAGCGGCCCGAAGGCCGCCTCTTTAACGGAAGCAGCTCCGGTCTTACTGCACCGTTTCCATCACGGTCCATTCACCGCCTTTGACCTGATACAGCGTGATACCGCCGGACTTGAGGTCGCCCTTTTCGTCGTATGCGATATTGCTGGAGGTAATGCCGGCAAACTGAATCGCCGCCAGCTTGGGCAGATAGGCACTCGGCTCGGCCGATCCGGCCTGCTTCATGGCCTCGACCATGGCGCGGGTCGCGTCATAGGCGTAGGGGGAATAGATTTCCACGTCGGAGTTGAACTTGGCCGTGTAACGCGCGGCATAGTCGGTGCCGCCCGGCATTTGCGCAAGTGGCACACCGGCCAGCGAGGCAATGGCGCCTTCGGCAGCATCACCGCCCAGGCTTACGAAGGTCGGCGACTTGACCATCTCGCCGCCCATGAACTTGGCTTCGATACCCAGCTGCTTGATCTGCTTGACCATCGGGCCGGCTTGCGCGTCGGCGCCGCCGTAGTAGATCAGGTCAGGCGCGGTGCCTTTGATGTTGGTCAGGATGGCGGAGAAGTCGGTCGCTTTGTCGTTGGTGAACTCGCGCTTGACGATCTCGCCGCCGGCGGCCTTGACGGCCTTCTCGAACTCATCGGCCAGACCCTGACCATAGGCGGTACGGTCATCGATGATGGCCACTTTCTTGGCCTGCAGCTTTTCAACCGCGAACTTGCCGGCCACCGAGCCTTGCTGGGTATCGGAGGTCATGGCACGGAAGGTGGTCTTGTAGCCCTGGGCGGTGTAGACCGGCGAGGTGGCCATGGCGATCTGCGGGATGCCGGCGTCCGAATAGACCTTGGACGCGGGGATCGAGGTGCCAGAGTTGAAGTGACCAATCATGCCGTTGATGCCTTCGTCGACCAGCTTCTGGGCCACGGAGGTGCCGGTTTTCGGGTCGGCCATGTCGTCTTCGGACATCAGCTCGAAGCGCACCGGCGTATCGCCGAACATGGGCTTGCTCGCGTTGGCCTCATCCACCGCCAGCACGACGCCGTTCTGCATTTCCTTGCCGTAGTGTGCCTGCGGGCCGGTCAAGGGCGCGGCAAAGCCGAGCTTCACGACCATTTCAGCAACCGGGGCCGGTGCGGCTGGCGCTGCAGCAGTGGCCGGTGCCTTGGCCTCTTCCTTGCCGCAGGCACTGACCAGGGCTGCTGCGACTGCCAGCGCCGACAGTTTGATCATCATTCTACGTTCCACGGGGTCGTCTCCTTGTTTTGTCGTGGTTCAGTACAAACGGACAGTGGCGCCGTGTTGGCGCCCTTCCGTCTCATCATGGATGCTTGGGCCATGCCCCACAGTTCCGGGCCATGACAGCCCGTGCATCTGGTGTGCTGCAGCCAGCATATCGCTGACGCATATCAATTGGAAATTGCCATCAAGCTGGCGTTGCCACCTGCGGCAGCGGTGTTGATGCTCACGGTACGCTCAATCACCAGTCGGGTCAGATCGTAGGCAATCGACGGACACAGCAGCGACACGATGGGGCCCGGTCTGTCGGCCAACTGACGGCGCAGCGTATCGGCAAGCGCCGCATCGCCGTCGAACAGCAGCACCTCAAAGGACGACGCCATGACGTCGGCCACAACGCTCACCCGCTCACGCACCAGCGCAGGCAAGGCATTGACCATCGTCTCCAGGCCCGGCCGTGCGGCCAGTGCAATCCGGCTGCCGGTGGCCAGGGTGGCGGCAATCTGGTGCAGCCAGGCGGCGTTCGTTTCGGCCACGCCGGCAAGCTGCGTGCGCGGCAAGCAGCGCATCCGGTTGTCTTCACCGGTCGGACCGGTCATCACCAGCTCGCGCCCGGCCATGCTGGCCTGGCGATAGGCGTCGACATGGTCGAGAAGCAGCACCACGTCATCGCCGCTGATAAACGCCCGCGCCGGGCCATCCAGCCATTCGGCAAACGCCATCAGCACCGGGTCGGCAATCGGCGCCAATGCAGCAGCGTCATGCGGCGCGGCGGCACCGCGCACCAGGCGGTGCAGGTACAAGGGACCACCCGCTTTCGGACCGGTACCCGACAGCCCCTCGCCGCCAAAGGGCTGCACGCCAACCACGGCCCCGATGATGTTGCGGTTGATATAGATATTGCCCACATGCGCCCGACCGGCGACAAAGGCAATTGTCTCGTCGATGCGCGAATGCACCCCCAGCGTCAGGCCATAGCCGGTGTCGTTGATCGCATCGACCAGCACACCGAGGTCCTGCGCGCGGTAGCGCAGCACGTGCAGCACCGGGCCAAACACCTCGCGCTTGAGACTGGCCAGCGAGGTAATCTCGATCAGCGTCGGAGCCATGAAGGTGCCTGCCGCGCACCCCTCGGGCAGCGGCATGGCCGAGCATTCGTATCGATCGCGCATCGACGCCACATGGGCTTCGAGCTGCTCACGCGCGGCGGCATCGATCACCGGGCCGATGTCATTGCGGACATCTTCGGGCGAACCGATGCGCAGCTCCGACACCGCGCCCTTGAGCATGGCGATGCTGCGGTCGTAGATTTCATCTTGCAGACACAGCACGCGCAACGCCGAGCAACGCTGGCCGGCAGAGTCGTAGCTGGAGGCAATCACATCGGCGACGACCTGCTCCGGCAAGGCGGTGGAATCAACGATCAAGGCGTTCTGACCGCCGGTCTCGGCGATCAGCGGAATATCGCCGCCACGCTGGGCGAGCGTACGTTGAATCAGGCGCGCGACTTCGGTGGAGCCGGTAAACATCACGCCGCAGGTGCGCGGATCAGCCACCAGACCGGCACCGACCACTTCGCCGGTGCCCGGCAAAAACTGCAAGGCGGCCAGCGGCACGCCGGCGGCGTGGAACAGCTCCACCGCCCGCGCCGCAATCAATGGGGTCTGCTCGGCCGGTTTGGCCAGCACCGGATTGCCGGCGGCCAAAGCTGCTGCCACCTGACCGGTGAAGATGGCCAGTGGGAAATTCCATGGACTGATACACACCACCGGGCCGAGCGGCGGATGCGCCACCGGGTCGAAATGGTCGGCCGCCTGGCGAGCGTAGTAGCGGCAAAAATCGACCGCCTCGCGGATTTCGGCAATGGCGTTGGCATAGGTTTTGCCTGCCTCACGAACGATCAGCGCGATCAGGTCCGGCGCGCCGGCCTCCATGGCATCGGCGGCTGCCAACAGCATCGCGGCGCGCTGCGGGGCCGGGGTGGCGGCCCATTCGGGTGCGACTTGCGCGGCGGCGGCCAGCGCAGCCTGAACCGTGGCGGCATCCGCCTCGATAACCGTGCCCACCACGTCATCGCGACGCGCCGGATTGGTGACGTTCTGCGGCGTGCCGCTGGCCGTCGCGCCGGCCACCATGGGCTGTACATGCACGGGGGTGGCGCGCGACGCCTCGAGCGCCGCGGCAAGACGTGCGCGGACGGCCTCGCTGGACAGATCGAAGCCGACCGAATTGAGGCGCGCGGCACCGTACAGATCCCGCGGCAGCACAATGGCCGGATGGGGCGCACCGGCCAGGCGTGCTGCGACCTCAACCGGATCGGCGATCAGCTCTTCGACCGGCACATTTTCATCCACGATGCGATTAACGAAACTGGAGTTGGCGCCGTTCTCGAGCAGACGTCGCACCAGGTAGGCGAGCAGTGTTTCATGGCTACCGACCGGCGCGTAGATGCGCACCAGCCGGCCCATTTTGCCGGCACCAACCACCTGGTCGTACAAGGTCTCGCCCATGCCGTGCAGGCACTGGAACTCATAGTCGCCAAGGCGGTAATCGCCCTCGGCCATGTGATACACCGCCGCCAGCGTGTGCGCATTGTGTGTGGCGAACTGCGGGTACACCGCATCGCGCGCAGCCAGCAGTTTGCGGGCGCACGCCAGATAGGACACATCGGTGTACACCTTGCGGGTAAACACCGGATAGCCCGGCAGACCGTCGATCTGCGCACGTTTGATTTCGCTGTCCCAGTAGGCGCCTTTGACCAGGCGGATCATCAAGCGATGGCCGCTGCGGCGGGCCAGGTCGATGATGAAGTCGAGCACCGCCGGCGCGCGCTTCTGGTAAGCCTGCACGACAAAACCGATGCCATCCCAGCCCGCCAGCTCCGGGTCGAGCGCCAGGGCTTCGAGCAGATCGAGCGAGGCGTCTAGGCGGTCGGCCTCTTCGGCGTCGATATTCAAACCAATGTTGTAGCCCTTGGCGAGCAGGCACAGGGCTTTCAGGCGCGGCAGCAGCTCGCGCATGAAGCGGTCGCGCTGCGCCCACACGTAGCGCGGATGCAGCGCCGAGAGTTTGACCGAGATGCCGTTGCCGTCGACCACGCCGCGCTGCCCGGCGTCCTGACCAATGGCATGGATGGCGGTTTCGTACTCGCGGGTATAGCGCTCGGCATCGGCCGCCGTCATGGCCGCTTCGCCCAGCATGTCGAAGGAATAGCGGTAGCCGCGTTTTTCGCAGGCCTTGGCGCGCTCGATGGCTTCGTCGATGTCCTGACCGGTCACGAACTGCTCGCCGAGCATGCGCATGGCCAGATCCATGCCTTTGCGAATCAGCGGCTCGCCGCCGCGGGCCACGATGCGGTTGAGCGCCGCACCGAGGCGTTTGTCGCTGTTGGTCGACACCAGACGCCCGGTCACCAGCAGTCCCCAGGTTGCGGCATTGACGAACAGCGAGGGGCTTTGGCCAATGTGCGCACGCCAGTCGCCGCGCGAGATCTTGTCGCGAATCAGCTTGTCGGCTGTGGCGCGGTCGGGCACGCGCAGCAATGCTTCGGCCAGACACATCAAGGCCACGCCTTCCTGACTGGAGAGCGAAAACTCCTTCATCAGCGCATCCACGCCGCTGGAGCGGGTGCGCTTCTCGCGCAGACCAACGACCAACTTGCGGGCCAGGGTGTGAATCTGTGCACCGAGCCTGGCTTCCGTATGAGCCGCGGCCACCAGCACCGGCACGCAGTCCGGCTCGGGCGTTCGGTATGTCGCGTCAATCGCCAGGCGCAGGTGGCCGCGATCTTCCGGCGTCAGCGCCGCCGCTTGGCGGCTCTTGGGGGACAAGCTCATCGCAAGATTCCTTTGACCAGGTTCGCGATTGCGACGCCCGGCGTGACACGGGTTGGGGATGCACACTGAGGACGGCGCGAGGCCATCAAACCCCGCAGTCTAAGGAGTCCCGACCCGCAGGTAAATCAAGCCAGTGGCTCGATTGCGCGTCTTGGCAACACCATTCCACCGGCGCCTCAAGAAGGAAATATTCGCCCTCGGCGACACCGCTGCAGATGGGGCCGCGCAAAAAAAAACCGCGGCCAACATCGGGCCGCGGTGCTTGGTCGCAGGGTGTGCGAAATCACGCTTCTGCGTGATAGCGGGAGACCCGCTCGACCTCGTTTCTTGAGCCCAGAATCACCGGCACGCGCTGGTGCAGCTTGTGCGGCTGAATATCCATAATGCGCTCGTGACCCGTGGTCGCCGCGCCGCCGGCCTGCTCGACGAGCATTGCCATCGGATTGGCCTCGTACATCAGACGCAGTTTGCCGCCCTGGGCACGACATTTGTCGTCCACCGGGTACATGAACACGCCGCCGCGGGTCAGAATGCGATGCACGTCGGCCACCATGGAAGCGACCCAGCGCATATTGAAATCGCGCCCGCGCGGACCGTTCTTGCCTTCCTGCATTTCGCCAACATAACGCTTGATCGGCGCCTCCCAGAAGCGCGCGTTGGACGCATTGATCGCGAACTCCTGAGTGTCGACCGGCACCGTCATGAACGGATGGGTGTAGATGAAGCTGCCCATCTCGCGATCAAGCGTAAAGCCATGCACGCCGTCGCCGACGGTGAGGATCAACTGCGTGGATGGGCCATACAGCGCATAACCCGCCGCCACCTGATCGCGCCCCGCTTGCAGAAAATCCGCTTCGACCGGCTCAACGCAACCTTCAGGGCAGCGCAGCACCGAAAAGATGGTGCCGACCGAAATATTCACATCAATATTGGACGAGCCGTCGAGCGGATCGAACAGCAGCAGGTAGCCGCCCTTGGGGAACTCACGCGGGATCGGCCGCACGTCCTCGACTTCTTCCGAAGCCATGCCGGCCAGGTGGCCACCCCACTCGTTGGCCTGGATCAGAATTTCGTTGGCGATCACATCGAGTTTCTTCTGCGCCTCGCCTTGCACGTTGTCCGAGCCCGCTTCGCCCAACACGCCGGCCAGCGCGCCTTTCGAGACATTGACGCTGATCGCCTTGACCGCCCGTGCCACCACTTCAATCAACAAGCGCAAATCGGCCGTCGTGCGCCCGGCGCGCTGTTGTTCGATGAGGAACTGGGTGAGCGAAATTCGTTGCATGGAACTGACTCCAGGGGGGTTCATGTGTCGTGACTGGCGAATTATCCCGTTTTCGGCGCCTCACTGCACGTTGGCGGTATCATTCCGGCTCGCTCCCGACGCCAGCGTCGGTGCCAACTCTCCAAAAAACGCACACGACTCCCCGAATGCACGTCATGGTTTTGGGCGCCGGCCTGGCCGGCGTCACCTCCGCCTGGTATCTGAACAAAGCCGGCTTCGACGTGACCGTTGTCGAGCGCCAAAGCGCTCCGGCCATGGAGACCAGCTTCGCCAACGGCGGGCAGATTTCGGTAAGCCATCCCGAACCCTGGGCCAATCCGTCGGCACCGATGACTGTGCTGCGCTGGCTCGGTGATGACGCCGCACCACTGCGCTTCCGGCCGCGGGCCGACTGGCGTCAGTGGCTGTGGAGCGCCGCGTTTCTGCGCGAGTGCCTGCCCTGGCGTACCGATCGCAACACCGCCGCTATCGCCGCCCTCGCCCGCTACAGCCGGGCGCAACTGCACGCCTTGCGCGATGAGAGCGGCATCGACTATCGCCACCAGCAAAAGGGCATTCTGCATTTGTTTTTTGGTGCAAATGAAGCCAGCATCCCGGCAAGCCGCGCCAATGCACTGGCCCAGCTTGGCATCATCACGGAACCCTGCGACCTGGCCCGCTGCGTGGCCATCGAGCCCGCACTCGGCCAACTGCCGGTCGCACCCAGCGGTGCGCTCTACGCGCCCGACGACGAATCCGGCGATGCCCATGGCTTCACCATGGCGCTCACACAGGCTTTGCTGGCCAAAGGGGTCACATTTCGCTACGACACACCCATTGAACGCCTTCATCACGAAGGCGGACGCGTCACCGGCGTTGACGTCGCCACGGCCGACGGGCAAATCGAACGCCTCGACGCCAACGCCTACGTGATCTGTCTGGGGAGCTACAGCCCCTTGCTGGTCGCACCATTGGGCGAGTATTTGCCGGTGTATCCGGTCAAGGGCTACTCGGTGACACTGCCCGTGATCGACTCGGCGCGCTGCCCCGAAGTGAGCCTCACCGACGAAGCACGACGAATCGTCTGCTCACGCTTTGACAACCAGTTTCGGGTGGCCGGAACGGCCGAATTGAATGGCTACGATCTGACGATCGATGCGGCCCGCTGCCGCAATCTGCTCGACTGGGTCGGGCAGAATTTTCCGGGCGCCACCGATTTGTCTGCTGCAGAGCCCTGGTGCGGCCTGCGCCCCTCGACACCGAGCAATCGCCCGCTCATCGGCAAGGGCAAGATGATCAATCTGTACTACAACACCGGCCACGGTTCGCTGGGGTGGACGCTGGCCTGCGGCTCGGCGGCAGCGCTGGCCGACCTGATGTCGGGCACGCCACCGGCGCCTGCCTTCCCCTTCCTCGCGGCACGCTTCGATTAGGGTCCGTAGCGCTTACTCGGCGCTCGCCGTACTGCAACTGACATCGGCCAGCGCCGCGGGATTACCGATCTCGCCGGTCTCAAAATTGAAGCCGAGCGTCTGCAGATGAAACGCCAGAGCGGCGTCCATCCCGGTGGCATGCGTTTCGAACCAGGCCGGCAACTCTTCCGCCAAACGGCGCCCCAACGCCAGATCCCCATTGGCGACACGCTTGCGAACATCATTGACGACGGCCAGCACGCGATCATGCTCCGCGCGGTGACAGCCCGGAAATTTCACCTTATCCATCCAGGCATTTTCCTGGTCGAAGTGGGCAACGGTGTGCGCGGCGAAGGCATCCAGCCGATCGAGAAAATCGGCATCGCCCGCCTGAACCATCGCGTTGTAACAATCGACGAATTCGCGATGGGTGTCGTCCATCGGGCCGACCCCAAGCGCCAGATTGTCGGTCCATTCCATGATTGCCATAACGCTCTCCGAGCTGAGTCCTGACCTTGTTTATAGCGAAGGCACGACAGCTAAGGGGTGACGCATATCAATCTCCCACTGTCGGCCAACGCGTAAACACGGGACGAGCGTGCGGATTTACTTGATGACCTTGAGGTGGCCGCGACCTGCCGAGGGCTTGTCACCCCCGCCGCTTGGCGGTTCGGGCTCGTCGTCCGGATCCGACGTGTCGGCCTCGGAAACCCCGGCATAGACTTCAGCCTCAAAGCCCATGCCATGGCCGTTTTCCTGAGCATAAACGGCGACCACATTGCTGACGGGAATACGCACCCACTGCGCCACGCCACCAAAGCGTGCCTGAAACTGGATGATGTCGTTGCCCATGTCGAGCTGATGCGTCGCGTCGGCGCTCACATCAAGCACGATCTGCCCGTCCTGCGCCGTTCCCGGCGGAATACGGACGTGCTCATCGACAACCGCCGCGATATGCGGCGTCAATCCCTGATCCGTGCACCACGCATGGATCGCACGAATCAAGTAGGGTTTTGTAGAGACTTCTGGCATTGCACTTCCTGCAGCACGGCTGCGGGGTTGGCGAAGATATCCCCCTCCCCGCAGATCCGAATCAACGACGCATGACCTTTTCGGAAGGGGTCAGCGAATCGATAAAGCCCTGACGACTGAACACACGCTCGGAATACTTCATGAGCGGTGCAGCAGCCTTCGGCAGATCGATGCCGTAGTGCTCCAGACGCCACAACAGCGGCGCGACGGCCACGTCCAGCATCGAGAAATCGTCACCAAGCATGAACTTCTGATTGGTAAACATCGGTGCCAGCTGGGTGAGTTGCTCGCGCACCTGCGTCCTGACTTTATCGGCACCTTTCTGATTCTTTTCCAACAGGTCGATGCCGGCAAACAATTCCTGCTCGAACGTATGCAGGAACTGACGTGCGCGGGCGCGCATGATCGGGTCAGGCGGCATCAGCTGCGGATGCGGGAAGCGCTCATCAATATACTCATTGATGATGTTGGCTTCATGCAAGACAAGGTCACGATCGACCAGCACGGGCACACGGTTGTACGGGTTGATCACGGCAATGTCTTCAGGCTTGTGATCGAGATCCACATCGATCACCTGAAAATCCATCCCTTTTTCAAAGAGCACAATCCGGCAACGGTGGCTAAAAGGGTCCGTCGTTCCGGAATACAAATTCATCATGACAGTAACAGCTCCATGAATGCTCAACGCCGCATGCCCAAAGGCATACGGCGCCAATGATCACCGGTGACCGCCAAAATGGCGGTCAGCCGATCAGTGAATATCTTTCCAGAAGTTCTTCTTGAGCAGATAGCTCAGGACGAACAAACCAGCCAGAAATATAAGAACGAAGGTGCCGATATTCTTGCGGCTTTCGGCCATCGGCTCACCCATCCAGACGAGGAAGGAAACGAGGTCGGCAACGGTCTTGTCGTACTCGGCAGCCGATTGCACGCCCGGCTTTTTCAGCTCAAGCGAGACTTCCTTGTGCTTGCCGCCGTGACCGTCGTCCTTTTCCTCGACGTTCGCCACCTGATCGCCCTGCAGCTCCCACAAAACATGGGGCATACCGACGTTTTCAAAGACCTTGTTGTTCCAGCCGGTAGGACGGCTCGGGTCGCGATAGAATTGACGCAGGTACGTGTAGAGCCAATCAGCACCGCTACCGAACTCGGACGAACGCGCACGGGCAACCAGCGTCAGATCCGGCGGAGCCGCACCAAACCAGGCCTTGCCGTTATCCCGCGTCATACCGATCTTCATCTGCTCACCGATCTTGTCGGCGGTAAACAGCAGATTGTCCTTGATCAGATCTTCGGACAGGCCGATATCCTTCAGGCGGTTGTAACGCACGAAGCTCGCGCTATGGCAGTTCAGGCAGTAGTTGATAAACACCTTGGCGCCATTTTGCAAGGCAGCCGGGTCAGTACTGACCGGCGCCTTGTCCAGATTCAGCGCGGCACCCGCAGCCATGGCCACGACCGGCGCAAACAGAGCAGCCGCAAGCAGGCGCTTTACGAATTTCATTGCACGCGTTTTCATCAGGAAGTCACCCTTTCCGGTTCGGCTTTGCATTTATCCATCTTGCTGTAGAAAGGCATCAGCAGGAAGAACGCGAAGTACAGCACCGAGCAGATCTGCGTCGTACGGTCCTTGATGCCACCGTTGTCAGGCGGCTGAACGCCCAGATAGCCAAGAATGAAGAAGATGATCACGAAGAGCACCAGCGCAGTCTTGAAGATCGGACCTTTGTAGCGGATCGACTTGACCGGGCTGCGATCGAGCCAGGGCAGGAAGGCGAAGATCACCACACCTGCGCCCATCGCAATCACACCCCAGAACTTGGCGTCCAGACCGAACAGCGGATAGGTCACGGCGCGCAGCAGCGAGTAGAACGGCGTGAAGTACCACACCGGCGCAATGTGCGGCGGAGTCACCAGCGGGTCGGCCGGCAGGAAGTTGTTGTACTCCAGGAAGTAGCCGCCGCCCTCAGGGGCGAAGAACAGCACTGCCGAGAACACGAACAGGAAGCCGACCACACCGACGATGTCCTTCACCGTGTAATACGGGTGGAAGGGGATGCCGTCGAGCGGGATACCGTTGGCGTCTTTCTTCTTCTTGATTTCCACACCGTCCGGGTTGTTGGAACCGACTTCGTGCAGCGCCACGATGTGGGCGAGCACCAGACCGATCAACACCAGCGGCACGGCAATCACGTGGAAAGAGAAAAAGCGGTTCAGGGTCGCGTCCGAGACGACGAAGTCGCCACGAATGACCAGCGCCAGATCCGGGCCGATGACGGGAATCGCGGAGAACAGGTTAACGATCACCTGTGCGCCCCAGAACGACATCTGCCCCCAAGGCAACAGATAGCCCATGAAGGCTTCAGCCATCAGCGCCAGGAAAATACCCACGCCGAACAGCCAGATCAGTTCCCGCGGCTTCCGGTAGGAGCCGTACAGCATCCCGCGGAACATGTGCATATACACCACGACAAAGAACGCGGACGCGCCCGTCGAGTGCATGTAGCGGATCAGCCAGCCGCCCGGTACATCACGCATGATGTACTCGACCGCGGCAAACGCGACCGGCACACCAGAGGCATTGAGCGAAGCGTCCGGCTTGTAGTGCATGACCAGGAAGATGCCGGTCACGATCTGGATCACCAGCACCATCAGCACCAGCGAACCAAAGAAGTACCAAAAGTTGAAGTTCTTCGGTGCGTAATACTCGGACAAATGCGCTTTCCAGGTCGACGTCAGCGGAAAACGCTCGTCAACCCAGTTCAGCAGAGCTTGAGATTTCGTCGTCATGAGTTATGCCGTCCCATCGTCGCCAATCAGGATCTTGGTGTCCGCCAGGTACTTGTGCGGCGGAATCTCCAGGTTCGTCGGGGCCGGCTTGCCGGCATACACCCGAGCGGCCAGGTCGAAAGTCGAACCATGGCAAGGGCACAGAAAGCCACCCGGCCAGGCGTCGCCCAGGCCACTTTCCGCGCCGATCTTGAACTTCTGGGACGGAGAACAGCCCAGGTGCGTACAGATGCCGATGGTGACCAGAAACTCGGGCTTGATCGAGCGCGCCTCGTTCTTGGCGTACTCGGGCTGGATCGATTTCTCGGACATCGGATCGGCCAGCTGGTCGTCCAGGGGCTTCAAAGTCGCCAGCATCTCTTCGGTACGACGCAGAATCCAGACCGGTTTGCCTTGCCACTCGACAGTCATCATCTCGCCCGGCGCAAGCTTGCTGACATCGGCTTCAACCGGCGCACCCGCCGCCTTGGCACGCTCCGACGGTGTCAGGCTTGCCACGAACGGAACGGCTGTTGCCGCCGCCGCCGCGCCACCTGCGACCGACGTGGCCAGCAACAACTGCCGACGACCACTGTCCATCTTTTCCTCAACGCTCATGAGCCAATTCCCCGCAAAAAGGAAGCAAAAATGCTAGATACAAAAACCGCGAGAGTATAACGAATATGGCAGCACAGAAAAACCCCGATCTTTCAAAAAGCTTTTTAATCAATCACTTGCAGGCATGGTCGCGAGAGATTTTTGATACAAATCAGGCTAAAACCGCTAAAAATGCTGCACAACAACATTGGCGCTTGCTAATTTTCGATCCGGGAGCCCCTCTCACCCGCTCAAACAACACCTCTCTGGCGGAGCTGGCTGATCGCCCCCTCGTCCAGACCCAGGCCCTTCAATACGCTGTCGGTATGCGCCCCCAGCGGCGGACCAATCCATTCCGTTGTCCCGGGCGTTGCCGTCAATTTCGGCATCACGCTGGGGATTGCCAGCGATTCGCCACCGGGCAAACGCACCCGTTCGATCATGTGTCGCGCCAGATACTGCGGGTCCGAAAACATGTCGGCCACCGAGTAAATGTTTGATACCGGCACATCGGCTGCCTTGAGTGTATCGAGGACGACCTGTCCATCATGTCGACCGACCCAGTCGTCGATCACGCCGTAGATCTCAGCCGCGCGCGCATCACGCCCGGCATTGTCCGCCAGCGCCACGTCATCCGACAGATCCGGTCGGTCAATGGCGCGCATCAGGCGTTTGAAAATGGCGTCGCCATTACCACCGACAATGATGTGCTTGCCGTCGCGGGCGGTGTGGGTGTTCGACGGCGTAATCCCCGGCATCACATTGCCGGTGCGCTCGCGGATGAATCCGTAGTGATCGAACTCCGGCACCATGCTCTCCATCATGGCGAACACCGCTTCGTACAGGGCGACGTCCACCACCTGCCCTTGCCCGCCCGTGACCTCGCGATGGCGCAGTGCCATCAAGGCACCCAGTGCGGCCCACAGCGCGGCAATCGAGTCCCCGATGGAGATGCCGGTCTTGACCGGCGGCAGATCCGGATCGCCGGTGATGTAACGCAGCCCGCCCATGGATTCGCCGATGGCGCCAAAACCCGGTTGATCGCGATACGGCCCGGTCTGGCCAAAGCCCGACAGACGCACCATGACCAGCGCCGGATTCCCGGCGCTGAGCACATCCCAGCCCAAGCCCAGTTTTTCCATCACGCCGGGGCGGAAATTTTCGACGACGATGTCGGCACTGGCAACCAATTGCCGGGCGATGTCGACGCCTTCCTGCGACTTCAGATTCAGCGTCACCGACTGTTTGTTGCGCGCCTGCACGTACCACCACAGCGATGTATCACCATGCAGTTTCCGCCATTTTCGCAAGGGGTCACCCGTGCCCGGCGCCTCGATCTTGATCACCTCGGCACCAAATTCGGCCAGGATGCGGGTGCAGAATGGTCCGGCAATCAAGGTGCCGAACTCGATCACCCGGACGCCTCTCAGCGGCTTGTCGCTCACGGCCGCCTCGGCACTGAACTCATCGGACATACCCCGACTGCCTCAGACCGAACGCCGTTCGATCAGCGCCTGGGCGATGGTGCCGATGTCGGTGTGCTCCAACTCACCGCCCACCGGTACACCACGCGCAATCCGGCTGACCTTCAAGCCACGCGCGCGCATCAGCTCACCCACCGTGTGCGCCGTTACCTCACTCTTGTTGGTGAAGTTGGTGGCCAGAATCACCTCTTCAACCTGACCATCGGTTGCCCGCTCAACCAGCTTCTCAAGCTTGAGCTCGCGCGGGCCGATGCCATCGAGCGGCGACATGCGGCCCATGAGCACGTAATACATGCCCTTGAAGGCATGCGTCTGCTCCATCATTGACAGATCGGAGGGCATCTCGACCACACACAACAAACGCGGGTCGCGCTGCGGATTGGCACAGCGCTGACAGATTTCGTCTTCGGTAAAGGTATTGCAGCGCGCACAGTGCCGCAGCACCTCCAGCGCCTTGCTCAAGGTGCTGGCCAGCCGCGCCGCGCCGCGCTGATCACGCTGCAGCATGTGATACGCCATGCGCTGGGCCGACTTCGGTCCCACACCGGGCAGGCAGCGCAAGGCTTCGATGAGAGCATCTAGCGTAGAAGGGGTCATGGGAGGGTGTCGCGCCTTTGAAACGCCGGTTGCATGCCGCGCAGGCTGGGTTGAGCGCAGCGAAGCACAACCCACATCCTGCCGCCTCGTTACTCCGCACGTCGGGCTTCGCATTGCTCAACCCAACCTACGCCTCAAACAGCAATCCTCTGGCTCAGAACGGCATCTTGAAGCCGGGAGGCAGATTCAGCCCGGCCGAGAAACCTGCCATCTTCTCCTGGCTGGTGGCGTCGACACGGCGTACCGCATCATTGACAGCCGCGGCCAGCAGGTCTTCGAGCATTTCACGGTCATCCATCACCGAGTCATCAATCTGCACCCGGCGCACATCGTGCTTGCAGGTCATGGTCACTTTGACCATGCCGGCACCGGCCTGGCCCTCGACCTCGATCGACGCCAGCTCTTCCTGCGCCTTCTGCATGTTTTCCTGCATCTTCTGGGCCTGCTTCATCAGGCCTGCAATACCGCCCTTCATCATGGTGCTTTCTCCAGTGCAATTCGGTGTGTCACAACGGGCGTACCGACGCTTCGTGCAAGGTCGCGTCAAAACGCTCGATCATTTCCTGTACAAAAGGATCCTGTTCCAGCGAGGCAATCGCCTGCGCCTGGCGCGCCTCACGCGTCGCCGCGTCGCGCTGTGCCGGGGTTTCGCCCTCGATGCCGCCGATCTCGATGTTCAGCTTCACGGGGCGATCAAAATGGCGATCAATCTCCGCCTGCAGCCGCTCAAGATTGCCACGGTTCATGGCGATCAGATGCCGATGCGCTTCGCTCAGACGCAAGCGGATACTGCCCTCCGCCATACCCAACCATTCGCAGTGCTGCGCCAACTCGCGCACCAAGCCTTTCAGGCCGATCTCTACGATCAAGCCATGCCAGTCGACGTCACCGGAGGGCACTTCGGCTGCCGCGCGCTGCGCCACTGGCGGCACGATCGCCGGCGAGGCCGCCGCAACAGGCTCCCCCTCAGGCGGCTCTGATGCGCCGGCACTCTCGGGGGTGGCGGTGTGCGCCTCTTCGGGCAAATCCTCCCACGGCGGGACATCGCCCCGGGATACGGGTTTCGGCGCCGGCGTCGACGTCACCAGCACTGGCGCAGGGACGGGTTGCGGCTTCGCGATGTGGACTTCCGCGGTGGGCTTCTCAGCGCCAGGCGAAGGCGTCGGCACTGCGCGCAGGGCCTGCACCGTGACAGGCGCGGCGTTTGGCGTCGAATCGCTCGCAACGGTGACCGGTCGGACCGGCGTCCGCGCGGCGAGGGCCGGCACGCTGCCGCCACCGCCAGCCAAAGGCGCCGCCTGCGCGGGCCGGAAAGCATGCAGACGCAGCAGCGTCATGACAAAACCGGCCGGCTCGTCCGGCGTCAGCGGCAACTCGTCGCGGCCATGAATGGCTATTTGATAGGCCAGTTGCAGAAATTCGGGGTCGAAGGCATCCACATACGGCTGCAGGCGGGCGCGCTCTACTTCGTCGACAATCGAACTCGGTGCGAACTGAAATACGGCAATGCGCTGCAGCAACGAGGCCAGCGCCTGCAGCGCCGCATCGAACGACAGGCTGCGCGCATCCATCGCCTCGGCGACGGCCAGCATGGCCGACACATCGTTACTGATCAGGCCGTCGAGAATCTCGAACAGGTGGTCTTCGCCCACCGAGCCCAGCATGGCCTGCACGCCCGCCTCTTCAACCTTGCCGGCGCCGTGCGCGATGGCTTGATCGAGCAGTGACAAGGCATCACGCATTGATCCGCTGGCGCCCTTGGCGATATGGCGCAGTGCGGGCGGGTCAAAAGGCACCGCCTCGGTCTCGAGAATGCGCGACAGATGCTCGACGATATGCCCCGGCGGCATCTGCTTGAGATTGAACTGCAGGCAGCGCGACAGCACCGTAACCGGAATCTTCTGCGGGTCGGTGGTGGCGAGGATGAACTTGATGTGCTCGGGCGGCTCTTCCAGCGTTTTCAACATGGCATTGAAGGCCGAGTTGGAGAGCATGTGCACTTCGTCGATCACATAGACCTTGAAACGGCCGCGGGTCGGCGCATACACCGCGTTCTCGAGCAACTGGCGCATCTCGTCGACGCGGGTATTGGTCGCCGCGTCGACCTCCAGCAGATCCACAAAGCGGCCTGCGTCGATTTCCTGGCAGGACGAACACACGCCACAGGGCGTGGACGTCACGCCGGTCTCGCAATTGAGCGCCTTGGCGAGGATTCGGGCGATAGTGGTTTTGCCCACGCCGCGCGTCCCCGTAAACAGGTAGGCGTGATGCAAACGCCCGGTGTCGAGCGCGTGCGTCAGCGCCCGGACCACATGCTCCTGCCCCACCAGGGTGTCAAAACCCTTGGGACGCCATTTACGCGCGAGAACCTGATAACTCATGGCGGGATTCTAGCAGAGGCAGCGGTTTCGCCGGCAGTGTCGCAAGGCATTCACGATCGCCAAAGACCGCGAAAAATCGTCCATTGATACATTTTTGGCGCTTTCCCGGGCGACCTCTCCTGACGGCACGCCGCCGGCGAGGGCGCCACGGGCCGCCGATCTGGTTCAGGCCATGCCTGACGGTGGCGCCGAGACGCGTCGGCCAGCCGACGCCATTCATCAAAACTATTGACGAGTTAGCTTTAATTCGCTGGCAACTATCAATTCACTTTGGGACACTGAGGCAACAAGACCATTTACCGGAGAACGCCATGAGCACCCGCGAGCTTCGCCTCCTGTCCCACGCGCTGATGCCCCGCGCCCTGCCCCGCCATCGGGTCGGTGCGGCAATCCTCCTTGTCGGCATCGCCATCTACGGCCGCGATCTCTATCAGATCGCCTCGGCCATGGCCGCCGATCCGGTTGTCGGGCGCGCCCTGTCCGGCGGCATGCTGGCCGCCATGGCCACCGCACTGGGCACGCTGCCGGTGCTGTTCGCACGTCCCTTGTCGGCCCGCACACAGGCGGCCATGCTCGGCTTCGGCGCCGGCGTGATGCTGGCTGCCACCGCATTCTCGCTGGTGCTCCCCGGGCTGGATGCGGCGCGCGAGATCTGGCACGACCCGTGGATTGCCGGCGGCGCGATGGCGGCCGGCATTCTGGCGGGCGGCGGCGCGCTGTTGTGGCTGGACGGGCGGCTACCCCACGAACATTTCCTGAACGGCGCTAAGGACGTAGACACCGAGGCGCTGGCCCGCGTGTGGCTGTTCGTGTTTGCCATCGCCTTGCACAATCTGCCCGAAGGCCTGGCGATCGGCGTGGCCGCGGCCAAGGACGGCGCTGGCGCGGCCGCGCTGGCCATGGGTATCGCCATTCAGGACATTCCGGAGGGGCTGGTCGTGGCGCTGGCCTTGCGCGGGGCGGGCTACCGGGCCGGAACGGCAGCACTGGTCGGTGCGGCCTCGGGCCTGGTCGAGCCGGTGGCCGCTGTACTCGGCGCCAGCCTGATCCAGGTCTCGTCCGTCGCCCTGCCCTGGGGGCTGGCCCTGGCGGCCGGCGCGATGCTGCTGGTGGTGAGCCACGAAATCATCCCCGAATCGCATCGCAGCGGCCACGAGGGCGCAGCGTCGAAGGGCCTGCTGATCGGCTTTTGCGTGATGATGCTGCTCGATACCGCGCTGGCCTGAACACGGCAGCGCAAAGAAAAACGCCGACCCTCACGGATCGGCGTTTTTGTATTCAGGGTGGCGAGCCTGACCCTCGGCACTTGCAGGGAACGGCTGTGGCTGCTGCCTTCCGGCCCTGACCAGGTTCACCGCGCTGCAATGCGAGGAGACCCGCCACGGCGGCATTGTATCAGCTTCTCCCGACAGTGGGCGCGGTGTCTGTCGCACTGCGTCAATTGCCGGGAACGATGCCCTTACTTGAGGTCGAGGAAGTCGTCCTCGAAGAACTCCATCGCGCCCTTGTCGCCGCGCCCCTCTTCCTGTTTACGCAGTTCGACGCGCCGGATCTTGCCCGAAATGGTCTTCGGCAAATCGGCAAACTCCAGGCGACGGATGCGCTTGTAGGGCGCCAGATTCTCCCGCGTGAAGGCAAAGATGTCGCGCGCCAGTTCGGCGCTCGGCGTCTGCCCTTCGACCAGAATCACGAAGGCCTTGGGCACCGCCAGACGCACCGGATCGGGGCTGGGTACCACGGCCGCCTCGGCCACGGCCGGGTGCTCGATGAGCACGCTTTCGAGTTCGAACGGGCTGATCCGGTAGTCCGAGGCTTTAAACACATCATCGGCACGCCCAACGTAGGTGATGTAGCCCTCGTCGTCGATCTGCGCCACATCGCCGGTGTGATAGAACCCGTCGCGCATCACTTCGGCCGTCTTGGCTTCGTCACCGGCGTAGCGCAGCATCAGCCCCATTGGTCGGGCGGACAGGTCGAGACAGACTTCGCCCTCGTCGGCCGGCTTGCCCTCGCTATCGATGAGCGCGATCTTGTAACCGGGCAGCGGGCGCCCCATCGAACCGGGCTTGAGTCGCTGGCCCGGCGGATTGCCAATCTGGGCGGTGGTTTCGGTCTGGCCGAAGCCGTCGCGAATGGTGATGCCCCAGGCTTTTTCGACCTGCTCGATCACTTCCGGGTTGAGCGGCTCGCCGGCGCCGATCAGCTCACGCAGCGAGGTTTTGTACGCGGCCAGATTCTGCTGGATGAGCATGCGCCAGACGGTCGGCGGCGCGCACAGGGTGTTGATCTCGTACTTGACCAGCACCTCAAGCAGTGCCTTGGCGTCGAAGCGGGTGTAGTTGTAAAGAAAGACCGTGGCCCCGGCATTCCAGGGCGCAAAGAAGCAGCTCCAG